>Ga0209655_10000275_pt1 | contig 19880 bp, 19 predicted proteins | sample BogFormECP03_OM2_FD_188236 | JGI IMG/M metagenome (GOLD analysis project Ga0209655, IMG submission 188236) | Bog forest soil microbial communities from Calvert Island, British Columbia, Canada - ECP03_OM2 (SPAdes) (version 2) | ecosystem: Environmental > Aquatic > Freshwater > Wetlands > Bog ...
GGTCGCGGTCCAGACCACCTCCAGGCCGCTGGTGATGGCGTCCTTGCCCTTGCCGCTGCCGTAGGAGCTCTTCCAGCCCAACCCCTGCTGTTCGATCGGGGCGGCCTCCGGCTCGGGACCGACCAAGTCACCGTCACCGGCGCCATGGGTCTTACCGAAGCTGTGGCCACCAACGATGAGCGCGGCGGTCTCCTCATCGTTCATCGCCATCCGGCCGAACGTCTCACGGATGTCCACCGCCGCGGCGACGGGATCCGGCTTGCCTTCGGGGCCTTCCGGATTCACGTAGATCAGACCCATGGTGGTGGCGCCGTAGGGCTCGGCAAGGTCACGCTTGCCGGAGTAGCGCTTGTTGGTGCCCAACCATTCGTCCTCTTCGCCGAAGAGGATCTCTTCGGGCTCCCAAACGTCTTCGCGGCCGAAGGCGAAGCCGAAGGTCTTGAATCCAAACGACTCCAGGGCGCAGTTGCCGGCGAAGATAATCAGGTCGGCCCAGGAGATCTTGTTGCCGTACTTCTTCTTGACCGGCCACAGCAGCCGGCGCGCCTTGTCCAGGCTGACATTGTCCGGCCAGCTGTTGATTGGGGCGAAGCGCTGCATTCCCTGGCCGCCACCGCCTCGGCCGTCGTGAATACGGTAGGTACCAGCGGAATGCCAGCTCATCCGGATGAACAGGCCGCCGTAGTGACCGTAGTCCGCGGGCCACCAGTCCTGCGAGGTAGTCATTACCGACATCATGTCGGCCTTGAGCGCCTCGACGTCGATCTTGGCGAATTCCGTTGCGTAGTCGAAGCCCTCACCGAGCGGGTTGGACTGGGGCGAGTGCGGGTGCAGCTTCGCCACGTCGATCTGATTGGGCCACCAATCCTGGTTCGTCAGGGGACCCCCCGATTTGGGCTCCGGCGCGTCGATCACCGGGTTTTCACTTTCACTGCCTTGGTGGGTTGTATCGGATGACACAGCATTCCTTTCAGGAGTTGTTGAAATAGGCTGTGATCACGGCTGTGATCCGGAATCTGCGGTCGAGCAGTCGGGGCATAAGCCCCAGTAGATGACTTCGGCCTCGTCGAGAACGAAGCCATCTAATGTGTTGTCGTCGTCCGACGGCGTCAAGCACGGCGCGTCACCGACCGCACAGTCGACGTCGGCGATGATCCCGCAGGATCGGCATACGACGTGATGGTGATTGTCACCGACCCGAGACTCATAGCGGGCAACCATCCCCAGTGGCTGGATCCGTCGTAGTAGACCTACCGCGGTCAGCGCGTTGAGCACGTCGTACACGGCTTGGCGGGAGACATCGGGCAGGCCGCTGCGTACCGCCGACAAGATCGTCTCGGTATCAGCGTGCGGATGGGAATGCACCGCCTCGAGGACGGCGACCCGGGGCCGAGTCACTCGCAGGTCGGCCATACGCAGCCTGGCTGCGTAATCCGCCGACGTTGACGACACCCCATCAATATGCCGCTGTTGTTTGGAACGAGTCAAGACCTTATCTGGAGTCGATCAAGAATTTTATCGCGGCATCCGCCGCCCGCCTGGCTGCGAGGTTGGCGCCGTTCGCGAGGTGGAGAAGGCGGGGGAGCGCGCCTGGGTGCCTGACGAGGTAGCGGGTGACCGCCGAGAAGTTCGGCCTGCCGTCGGGGTGGCTGAGGCCGACGATCTCGGCGTCGACGCTGCCGTCGCCGGCACGGTCGCTGATTGCGCGCACCACCGACCAGGGGACGCCACGCTCGTCGCACACCTTCGCCACCGCAGCCGTTTCCATGTCGAGCGCCAGCACGCCATCCGCCCGCAGGGCGGCGTGTAGCGCCGGATCGAGGAGCAGCTCGTCGCTGGTCCACAACTTCCCGTGGGCCATGTTCGCCAAGCCGACACGAAGCGGTGTGGGCCGGTGCTCTGAGCCGTCCGCGCCGTTGATGACGAGCTGGGGGAGCACCAGCGTCCCGATCGGCGTCTGGTTCTCGATGGCGCCCGCGATGCCCACGACGATGACCCACTCGACGTCAACCGCGTCCAGCAGACGGACCGTCGCGGCATGCGCCAAGGACGTGCCCATCCCGCTGACCACCGCGACCACTGGGCGCTCGCCGATCCGGCCGGCGTAGCCCAGCCCGGCCTTATGCAGCCGGAGCCGTCGCCGTAGCGGCCGGAGCTCCATGGGCATGGCGCACACGAAGGCGATCACGCAGCCATCGTATGCAGAGAGACAAGTCCGGCTCAGACGAAAAAGGAACGGAGAGAAACTCCGTCCCACTCCTAATTTATAGCGCACCCGGGGGCTTGCGGCAAGACCCGGGTCATGCCGCAAAATCGCTGGGCGAAGCCAAAACTCAGGGAGCCGGGGGGTTACGAAGTGGGTGTCGAACCGATGTCCGATCATGCGGTGGTCATTGCCGGGGGAGGCCCAACGGGGCTGATGCTCGCGGGCGAGCTGGCATTGGCAAGAGTCGACGTTGCCATTGTCGAACGGCGTGCCAGCCAGGATCTGACTGGCTCGCGTGCCGGTGGTCTGCACTCACGAACCATCGAAGTCTTCGACCAGCGTGGAATCGCAGATCGCTTCCTGTCTCAGGGGGAGGTCGCGCAGGTGGCTGGATTTTCCCAGATTCGTCTGGATATCAGCGACTTTCCCACCCGCCATCCATACGGCCTCGCGCTGTGGCAGAACCACATCGAGCGGATACTGGCCGACTGGGTCGGCGAGCTGGCGGTGCCGATCTATCGCGGTTGCGAGGTCACGAGTTTCGCCCAATATCCCACCGGCGTCGACGTCGAGCTTGCCGACGGCCGATTGCTTCGGGCGGAGTACCTCGTCGGCTGCGACGGGGGACGCAGCGCGGTCCGCAAAGCAGCCGGTATCGAGTTTCCGGGTTGGGATCCGACGGTGAGCTACCTGATCGCCGAAGTCGAAATGGCCTTTGAGCCGGACAGGTTGCCCGAGTGGGGCATTCGGCACGACGCCCTCGGCGTTCATGCGCTGAGCAGGCTGGAGGATGGGGGACCGGTGCGTGTCATGGTGACCGAGAAGCAGCTCGGACCCAACAGCGAAGCCACTTTGGGTGATCTGAGCGAAGCGCTAATCACCGTATACGGGACGGATTACGGAATCCACAGTCCTACTTGGATTTCCAGGTCCACTGATATGGCTCGCCAGGCCGCGACCTATCGCGACAGACGCGTCCTGCTGGCCGGCGATGCCGCCCACGTGCACCATCCGATCGGAGGACAGGGCCTCAACACCGGTGTGCAGGACGCGGTGAATCTGGGATGGAAGCTGGCCCAGGTGGTCAACCACACATCGCCCGACACCCTCCTCGATAGCTACCATGCCGAACGGCACCCGATCGCTGCGCGCGTGCTGCGCAATACGTTGGCGCAACTTGCACTTCTGCGCCGCCCAACTGACGAGCGCATCAAAGCCTTGCGGGACAGTGTGTCTGAACTTCTCAGCATGGACGAGCCGCGCAAACGATTTGCTGCGATGATGTCCGGCCTGGACATCCGCTACGACCTCGGCGAAGGACACCCGCTGCTGGGGCGCCGGATGCCCAATCTCGACCTGGTCACCGCGGACGGCCCGCTACGGGTATTCGCCCTGCTGCATGATGCCCGGCCGGTGCTGCTCAACCTCGGCGAGCCCGGCGGCCTCGAGATTGCGCCGTGGGCCGATCGGGTTAAGTCGATTAAGGCGAAATATGTTGGTGAATGGGATCTTCCGATGATAGGTGCGGTCACCGCTCCGGCGGCCGTGTTGATCCGACCCGACGGTTATGTTGCCTGGGTGGGGGACCAAGCTCAACCCGGACTTGCTAACGCGCTCACCACGTGGATCGGGCCGCCGAATCCGGCCCGAGTGCCAGGCGGCGATCACAGCGCGATTTCACGGACTATTCGGCGCTCTTCTTGATCTTGAGGACCCGCTCGCACAAGGCTAATTCTGCCTGTGCGGTGTTCAGGCCGAATTGCGTCGAGGCGCGGGGCTCAGCCCGCGCTGGAGCGCTCGTCCACCACATAGGCTCGCGTTGCGGGTCGATCGATGAAGTTCTCTTCGTCTCGGGCAATCTCATCGACGCCAAGACTGGCCATCCAACCGGACAGGTCGTCTCGGTCGGCGAAGACGAGTTCGGTCATGCAGTCGAAGCTGATCTCCGTACCTTCGATGTTGAAGGCGTCCCCGCGCTGGATGTAGTTGCGCTTGTAGACCACCGGCATGAATGCCTTGCTCAGCACGAGTGGTACGTGCTTGTGCTCGTAGTAGTCGGCAAACTCCTGAAGCGACAGCCCGGGCTTGCGCTTCAGGTATCCGAAGACTTTGATCATCGGGCACTCCTGGATGAACCATCGGGTTTGATGCCGGCTACATCGTTGTGTAGGCGCCGGCCGCGATGCGTAGGTTTGAGCGTAGTAGGCGGCTTCGTGCTCCTCAGGCTGCGGCTGTAAGTTGAACGCGATTCCGGACGACCCCGAAGGGAGGCACCGTGGGCCAAGCTGCTATGGCCGAGGCCGACCGCGCGTGGATGATCGACACGCTGCTCGCGCTGCTGCAGACCCCAAGCCCGTCCGGGCGCACGGACGGCGTGATGCAGCTGATCGGCAACATCTTCGATGACTTCGGAGTGCCCTTCTCACTGACCCGACGCGGGGCGCTGACGGCCGAACTCCCGGGTAAATCTGCGAAGACCGACCGCGCAATGGTGGTGCATTCGGACACCATCGGATGCATGGTGCGCAGGCTAAAGGACAATGGCCGTCTTGAGCTGATCCCGATCGGGACCTTCTCGGCTCGGTTCGCCACAGGTGCTCGCGTGCGGATTTTCTCCGACGACCCCGACGAGTTCATCACCGGGACGGTGCTGCCGCTCAAGGCCAGCGGGCACGCCTTTGGCGACGAGATCGACGCCCAACCCACGGACTGGGAGCACATCGAGGTCCGCGTCGACCGCAAGGTGTCGTCGCAGGAGGATCTGGTTCGCCTCGGCCTGAAGGTCGGTGACTTCGTCGCGATGATCACCAGTCCCGAACTCACCGCCGACGGCTTCATCGTTTCCCGTCACCTCGACGGGAAGGCCGGCGTCGCAGTCGCACTGACTTTGGCTAAAAACTTCTCCGAGAACAAGGTCGTGCTGCCGCACCGCACCACGATCATGGTCACCATCACTGAGGAGGTTGGCCACGGTGCCAGCGACGGTCTACCTGCTGACGTCGCCGAGCTGGTGTCGGTGGACAACGCGGTGTGCGCGCCGGGCCAGGACTCCATTGAGGACGGCGTGACGATCCCGATGGCCGATATGCACGGCCCGTTCGACTACCACCTGACTCGGAAGCTCTGCCGACTCGCCGATGAGCAGGGTATTCCGTTCGCGCGGGACGTGTTTCGTTACTACCGATCCGATGCCGCCGCGGCGATCGAGGCGGGCGCAGGCACCCGAGCCGCGCTCGTCGGCTTCGGGCTCGACGGCAGCCATGGTTGGGAACGCACCCACATGGATTCGCTGGAGGCGACGTACAACCTGCTGCACGCTTGGCTGCAGACGCCGCTGACGTTCGCCAAGTGGGACGCCAAGCCGTCGGGCAAGCTACGTGACTTTCCTTCGTCGAAGCAGCCTGCACCAACCGAGCAGTGGGTGCCGCTGTCTCGTGGCGATTACGCCGAACCCGGCGAAGCCTCGCCAGGTTCGCACTGGCCGCCGTCGGAGGGGCCTCAGGCCTGAGTCGCACCTCCGCGAAGCCCGAAGTTGGCGGGAGACAACGGCGCCCATCTGTACAAAGATGAAGCCATGCGACTGCTTGTAGCGCTTGTGGGTTCCGCCGCCCTTATCGGCCTGGCCGCGCCCGCGCAGGCCGACGCTGACGGTGACTTTCTGGCCGGGCTCAACAACGCCGACATCACCTACAAAAACGGACCTGACGCGATCGGCATCGGCAGGAGGGCGTGCGACCTGATGGACCAGGGCCACCCCCCAGCCGACGTCATCAAAGCCATGACCGACCAGAATCCAGGATTCACGAATGACGCCGCAGCCAAGTTCCTGGATATCGCGGAGAACACGTTATGCCCCCAACACATAGGGGGAGCGGTATCACCGCCGCCGCCACCACCACCGCCGCAGGGGCCGGCGGTACCGCCGTTCTTCCCGTGGCCGGCGCTGCCAGGTGCGTTGTAGGCAGAGCTGGTAGCCCGCTAGCCGCACGATCCGTGCGTCGCCGCCATGATGACAATGGATTATGTTGCGCTACAGCGTCGTAACCCGTGTGCAGGATCGATTTTCTAATTGATCGGCCCGGCTTGTCGAGCCATAACCCAGCCCGCAACCATCAGCAGGACTTGCACAAGGCAGCCGAAGGCTGGTACCCAGAAGGCGCGCTGGCGTTTCGCGAGGAATTTGACGACGGTGACGGCGCAGGCGACAAACACCGCGACTCCTCCAAACAGCGTGACGAGCATCGCTGGCCCGACCCAAGTTTCGCTGCCGCACCGTTGATATGCGCAGGAATCCGTGGACATACCAAAAGCGAGGGCGAGCATCATTGCCACCCAAACCAGTCCGGCCTGCAAGATCAGCAACAGAACTGAGGCGACGATGCCGATCGTGCCTGGCTGGCCTCGCTGGTTGTACCGCCGCATCGCGTCTTCTAGCGCCGCATCGTCTACCCCCACTCCACAATTATGTAGCGACTTCGGCAGCGTCCACCTCGGATTTTGGCAAACCAGTCTTATCGTGGCCGTTGCCACTGGACCGTTGCGATTTCTAGTTCTGAACAGACACGAGGTCTTCTGTGAGGGCCTCGTCAGTGAGGTCTTCGAGTTCTTTGCCTTTCGTCTCCGGTCCGAGCAGGTAGCCGACCAACGTCAGCACCCACAGGCCGGCGAGGGCCAGGTACGGCGTCTGCAGCCCGTAACGCATAATCGCCCAGCCGATCACGGTCGGAGCCGCGATGGAGACGACGCGGCCGCCGCCAACTGCGATCCCGAAACCGGTGCCGCGCAAGACTGTTGGGAAGAGCTCGGCGATGTAGGTGTCGCCGACGCCCCACAGCCAGCCGAGGGTGGCGATGGAGACGGCGCCGAACAACTGGTATTCGGGCAACGAGTCGGAGGTTGCCGCCAAGATGGTTGCGACGACCTCGATCAGCGCGGCGAGGATGGCCGAGGGCCGTCGGCCTATCCAATCGGCAAGCGCACTCCCGAGGTAAGCGAAGACCGCTTGCAGCAGGAAGAAGACGAGCGCATAGCGGATCGCCTCGATCGGGGAGGCGTGAAATCTCTTCACGATGTAGGTGGTCAAGAAAAGCGTCATACCCCAGTAGCCGACTGCGTTGGCGGTATAGATGAGCCAGCCGGCCACCAGACGTCGCCGCACGCTGGGCAGTCGCCAAAGCCGGGGTTTGGCATCGGCGTGGACGACCGTGGCCCGTACCGCGGTGTAGCGATGCGACTCGGTGATCCCTCGTCGGACGAGAAACAGCACAACGGCGGGAACGATTGCGACGAGGAACGCCGATTGCCAGCCAAAGCGCGGCACCAGGGCCAGCGCGACGCCCGCGGCGAGCACATAGCCCAGCGAGAAGAGTGAGAAGATCACGCCGCCAACGCCGATGGCGCGGGTCTTCGCAGGCCAGACTTCTGCAGTGTATGGCGCCCCGACTGCAAGCTCTCCGGCGCCGCCCACACCGGTCAGGAACCGCAGTCCCGTGAAGGCGGCGATGTTCGTCGTAAGGCCGGCCAACGCGGTTGTCATGCCGTACAACAGGATTGAGGCTCCGAGCGTCGTTTTGCGGCCCCATCGGTCAGCAGCAAGTCCGAAGCCGATGGTGCCGATGGTGTAGCCGAGCAGGAAGATTGAGCCGATGTATCCGGCTTGAGCTTCGGTGATGTGCAACGTCTTCTTGATCTCCGGCAGCACAAGACCGTAAATGTTCACCGCGTAAGAGTCGAAGCCATAACCCAGTCCGGCCGTCACGGCAACGAAGAGCGCCTGCTTGAACGTCGCCGGTATTGGTCGAGATATCTGGTCCGGAATGCTGCCGACGGTCGACGTCACCCGTGAACGGTATGCGGCCAACTGATGGTTGCAGAAGGATCAAGATCACTCTGATCCCAATACTGTTCCGACGTCATCGCAGTCCATCCACGACGCGCACCGCGCTTTGGGGGTTCACCGGCTGGCCGCAGACCGGCGGTCGCACCGACACCGACCTCGCCGGGCGCTCAAGGTTCCTGAATCGGACTCAGCCAGAGGCGCTGAGGATTTTGATCGCGAAGACCAGCGAGTCGCCTTTCTGGATCCCAGCCTGAGGCTGACCGTCGGGGTAGCCATCCGCAGAGCTCATTGCGACACCGACAGTGGATCCGACTTTCTGTCCGGCGATCGCCTTCTGAAAGCCCGGCACGACTCCGTCGAGCGGGAATTGAGTTGGGCTGCCGCGTTCGTAGGCGCTGTCGAACACACGGCCGTCACGTCCGTTGACGCCCATGTAGCAGACGGACACTGTTGCCGTGGGTGCAACGACCGGCCCGTCTCCCGCATGCAGCGTGTGCACCTCGGTCTCAGTCACGCTGAACGGGGCTGTCACGTTGACGCGGGGTGCGGTCGTATCGGTGGAACCCGTGACCGCGACGCTGCCAGTTGCCCCGGTCAGCGTCCACTCGGGTGTACCACCATCGCCCGGTGCTGCCGTGGGGCAGGTGCTGTCCGCGGTCGCCGGTTCTGTCGAAGTCGGCGTCACCGCTTCGGTGACAGCGGGCGTGCTCGCCGATCCGGAGGACGTGCTTGCCGATGGAGCTGGCTTATCGGAGCTGCACGCGGCGAGCGTCATGGTGGCCGATGCTGCACAGGCCACCAGCGCGACCGATGAATACACACGCAAAAAGTTCACAGTCGTCACGCTACATCCCACGTCAGGCAATCCCTGCCAGTAGGCCCGCGATTTGAACCACCCGTGGCACAACGAGAACCTCCTCGGTCGAGGGGGATCCCAACACCACTGGGCGACAGCGCAATACGGCGTGGGCTTGAGCCAGATGCCCTCGACCTACGTGATTCCAGCCAATTCGTGCGCCACCGCATCGAATGCGCGCAACGTGTCCAATAGCATCTGCGGGTCTCCAGAGTCCGGCTGGGTAGATAATTTGGCGGCGACCACGTCCGCGGCGCGGTGGACGTAGATCATCTGACCACACATGCCCTGGCACAACACGACATTGCTGCCCGGATAGGGAAACCACACTTGGTTGCGGTACATGCCGCCGGGCATTTGGTTGTCGTCGGGGCTGGCGGCGAACGCCTGACGCGAGTCGGGATCGCCGTCGATAGTGTCGGCGATCCATGCCGCCGGCACCACTTGCTGGCCGGTCAACGAGAGACCGTCGCGCAAGAACAGCGACCCGAACCGGATCATGTCGGCAAGACAGGCATTGATGCCGCCGTCGAAAAATCCAGTGCCGACCGCGTCCACGCCGATGGTGGCGTCGCATTGGGCACCGATCCGGCTCCACACCAGTTCCGACATCAGTTCTGGCATCTGCTGACTGGCTGCGACCTCGCAGATCCAGCCGAGTACGTCGGTTTCACACGAGCGATACTCGAACGGGCCGCCGTGAGCCGACTTCTGCCGCAACGTCAGCAGGAAGTCACGCAGCGTGGAGGGGACGTCCGGACTGCTCCGGGGTGCCCACCCGATCGCCTCGTCGAGGACGTGTACCTCCGCCGTCGGGTGGAGGTAATTGTCTGAGAAGGCGATACCCGACCGCATGTCCAGCAGGTGGCGCACCGTCGCACCGGCGTAGCCGCAGTTCGCCAAGGCGGGAACGAATGCCGTGACCGGCGCGTCGAGTTCGATCGCGCCGGCCCCGTGTAGCGCGCCTACCACGGCCGCCACCAGCGACTTGCTCACTGAGAACAGCAGGTGCCGGGTCTGGGCCTGCAAGCCGTCGAGGTACTCCTCGGCCACCATCGACCCGCGGTGGGCGACGGCCCACCCGTCGGTAGCGGTCGCGGCCATTACCGCGCCGACGGTCGTGGCCACCCCATCGGTGTTGGTCACCTGGATCTCGGCCACCGGAGCCCCGGCTGCGGGCAACGCCGCGGTCGGCCCGGTCCCGCGCGGGATGACTGCGGTCGGCACGAAATCTTCGACGTGCTGGAATGACCAATGCGAATGTGGCGGCGACAGCCAGTTGTCCAGTGAGATACCGGCCGGGACGCCACCGCTGCTCACGCTCGTGCGACGAGCCGCGAAACGATCGGCGTGGCCGGCGCCAGGGGAGTTGAGGCGAACTGCGCCTTCATGCCCTTGACCCAGCGCCGGCAGCGCTCGGTGAGCTGGTAGTCGGCGGTCTGCAGGTGCCCGCGGGTGACGAGCACGCCGAGTTGCGCTCCCTCGCAGCGTAAGTCGCCAGGCGCGGCGACGCGCATGTAGAAGGCCTCGGACTCGTCGAGCAGCGTGGCCCAGTCGTTGCCCTGGCGCGCAAAGGAGGCGCGCCCGTCCTCGTCGAGGCGCCACACCCCTGTGCGTGGAGTCGCGGTGAACAGCTCGACATCCGACGCGGTCTCCGACATTATCACCTGACCCCAGACCTCGTCGTCGCCATAGCCCCGCTCCCAACGCGAGTTGATCTCGTCGATGTCGAGCTCGTAGTCCACATCCATGTACTCGAGCAAGTGGAAGAGGAACAGCGGCATGTCGGCGTAAGCCTCGGTGGTCAAGTTCGTCATCGGGCTCGCGCCGCTGAGGCGCGGGTTCACCTCGCCGAGGTAGAGCACGTCAGCGTCCAGATCGTGCAACAGGTCCACCTCGAAGTAGCCGCGGTACCCCTCGCGACGCAGGACATCGCCCAGCTTTCGCACCATCTCCCGAGCGGCGTGCTTCTGTGCGGGCGGAAGCACCTCGCGCCAGACGTCATTGCCGCACCAGCCGCCCTTGCTCGGAGTCAGCTCGGGGTAACCGACGAGACTCGTCATGGCGGGGCCGATCACGGTGCCGTGGCGGGTCACGGTTGCCTCGATGCACACCTCGACATTGCGGATGCGCTTCATGACTTTCACTTCCTGCTCGACCAGGTCACCGGCGCAATGGTCCCAATCGCCCTGGCCGTGCACAAAAAACACCGTGCTGCCGGCGTCGCCATACGCGGCCTCGACGACGAGGTCATTTCCTAGCCCGGCGCTTTCCGCGAGCGCCGTGAGATCGTCGTAGGAGCCGACCCGCCCGATCGCGTGCGGGACGCTTGGCACGCCCGCTTCGTCGGCTAGGCGCGTCATCACGATCTTGGAGCCCAGGCGATGGCGAAGCTCCGCCGGGGGGTGCATGACATTGAGCTTCGCCTGGTGGGCGAGGGCCTGGGTCTCCTCATCAAGCATCACAAAGCAGGCCTTGCCACCGGGGCCTCGTCGCGCGATGAAGTCGAGTGTCTCGGGATCACCCAGGAGGTGGTTGCATACGTCTCCCATACAGTCGAAATCAATGCGCTCGCGCCGCCGGGGCACGAACACACGCGAATGGGCGCCTTCAAAAGAGTCAAAGTAGTTCAAGTAGAAGAAGTTTCGTACCCAGCGGTCGATGCCGAGCAGGTTGAACGGGGTGGGGGAGATGAAGTACAGCGGCACAGTGTTGGTGTGAAAGAACGCGCGTATGTCCGATATGCCATACAGCCGGCGGCGCGACTCGGGCTCAGGCCCCCCGGCGTCCACGATCACGCCTGGGCCCGCGGCACGGACCGCGGCGGGGGAACGGGCGCTGCGGTCAGCGCGACGGCCATGAAATGACACTCCATTCCGCTAGTGTGCGCCCTGCCCATGGCGGTGTCGACGTGTGAAGTGCCTGAACGCCGGCCCAGCAATGCTTGAAATCTCTGTGGATCTGCCTGGGCTAGATGTACCCACGGTCGGCGGGCTCGCCTGTCTACGCTCCTGTTGGCCGGCGCCCGCCTGCGCCAGCAGACCGTGCTCACCCTGCTCGCACGCGTCTACAACACCGACGTCCGCAACCGTCTCGATTACCATGGCCATCAACACCTCCCACGAACAGACCGCCTCCTACTCGCCAAAAACGGGGAGTTCTATGCCACTTTTCACCGTCACAATGCGTTCCGGGAGAACGGTCACAGAAAAGGACGCAATATCCGCCGCCATTCACGAAGCAAGCGTCAGCGTTGGTTACCCTGAGGACGATCACTTCCAGAGGTTCATCTCTTTGCAAGAAGCTGACCTTCGCATCAGCCCTCTTTATCCCGATCTGCAGAAGCCTCGCAGCGAGCATGTCCTGATGATCGAAGCCCTGCTCTCGTCAGGGACTGAGGAAGCCAGGAAGCGCTCGCTTCTTGCCGCGATCGTGACTCGCCTGCAAGCGGCAGGAACGGACCCAAACGACGTCATGGTCTTCTTCGGCGAGATCGACCGTGCCAGTAGTTCCTTTGGTGGCGGCCGTCCCGCCCTGCCTGTCGAGGTGCGGCCAAAAATCTAAAGTCGCGCGAGGACGAGTTGGAAGCGTAGGGATTGCCGCCGGCTGCACGGGTGACTGCGGGACCGTTGAGCGGGATGTCAACCGCGATGGTCTGACGGATGATGCCGGCTGTCGTCTTCGGTGCGGTTGCGGCTTCTTGTTCGGCCTCGCGCTTAGCAGCCTGTTCCTATTCGAAGTCATGCTGGGAGCGGAGGTACTCAAGTACCCGGTCCGGCCATCTCTTGTTCCCGGGGGAGCTCTGGCACCTTGGCTATTCCTCGGCTCTCCAACCGCTTTCGCCACGGCCTTGGCGAAGTCGGCCGTCGACGGTACACGCTTCAGACGAGCACGGCTCCGCCGTCGACGGTGATGGATGTTCCCGTGGCCATTGGCTGCTGCATCGCGTACACGTAAGCGAGCGCGATGTCGTCGGGTTCGCCTACACGCCCGACTGGCAGCTGAGATGCAAGGCTCGCGTACATGGTGGATTCCTCGTCCTCGGTCATCGATCCCCATAGCGGACTGCGCGTAACACCCGGTGCAACAAGATTTACCCGAATCGGCGCCAGCTCGAGCGCCAGCTCTCGTGTGAGTGCCTCCATCGCCCCGCATATGCTCGCAGCCAGGGCCCACCCTGGGGCGGGACGCTGGCCGGCATTGCCGCCCGTCAGCACGATGGACCCGCCCTCCTTGAGTGCTCCCGGCATGACGACGGCCCGCACGACGCTGATCGCCCCGATGTACCGGGTCTCCCAGAAACGCCTGATCACCTCCGGTGTGAGATCGGCGAGATGGGTCAATTGGAGCGCCTCGCCGGCGGTGTATACGAGGTGATCAACGGCTCCCGCCGTGGACACAAGCTGTGCCAGTGAATCCTCGCTGGCGATATCGACCGTGTAGCCCGCCGCACCCGCGGGAAGGGAGCTGACGGCACGGTCGACGCTGGCCTGACGCCGCGATGCGACGATGGGCTGTGCGCCACGCTCAGCGACGGCACGCGCGACCGCCAGGCCCAGACCTGACGTCCCACCAACGAGTAGAACTCGATTACCGGTCATCGACATGGCTGGCCTTTCGTTTAAAAGAGCGGTAACGCCACTGTCCCGCAGCGGGACCCGACTTGTCCAAGACCCAGCACCGTCCCAATCCCGCCCGCGCGAAGGCATCTTTGGAGCGAAACCCATCCCAACACGCAGCCGACTGGTAACCCTCCATATTCGGTTGCTGCATATTCCTCCAGTGTGACGGCCGAGGGGGAGGGCTTCGCATCAAGCCGCCAGGGACCCGCTCGACCAGCGCTAGGCGACCATCCCCGTTCTCCTCAGCTGTGCGGGGAGGACAGGTTGAACGTCACGCCTGTCGGATCGCTCGCGGTTGCGAGTCGACCGTAGGGGGTTTCCTCAATCGGCTGTAGCACGGTGCCGCCGGCGTCGGTGATGTCCTGCAGCGTCTTGTCGAGGTCCTCGGCGCCGAAGAAGGTGCTCCACTGAGCCGTACTGCCGTCGGCCAGGCTCTTCTCGCCGTCCTTTATCCCTAGCAGCGGCTGATCATCGAACCATGCAGTGAAATAGCGGAATTCGTCACTGTCGGCCACCTGCTCCGTGTGCCAGCCGAACACCTCGCGGTAGAAGTTGATTGCGGCGCGATAGTCCCGCGTGGTCAGCTGGTGCCAGACCGGGGCCCCGGCCTCGCCAACCATCTCAAAACCAGCAGCTTCCAGGGGCTGCCATAAGCGGAATGCGGCACCTGACGGGTCGGTCACCGCTGCCATTACGCCCTTAGCCGGCAGCTGCATCCGCCCGAGGCGAATGGTGGCACCGGCCCCAGGCAACGCGGATAGAGTGGCGCCGACATCCGCGACGTGGAAGCAGGTGGACCACCCGTCCGGGAACGGCCACTGACGGACGTTGGCCAGCATGCCCGCGATCTGGCGCCCGTCTTTGGAGGCGGTGATGTAGTGGCCGACTGCGGGGCCCTGCGACTCGAACGTCCAGCCGAACACGGTGCCGTAGAAGTCTTGGGCCCGCTCCAGGTCGGATGATGTCAGATCGAACCCAGCAGGGAGCACCCAGCGGCGCGCCGTCGCAAATGGGCACAGCGGCTCCCCTTCAGTGCGGTGTTTATCCCGGTGGAGCTTCACGCTAATCGACTGGCGGCGGCCGCGATATCAAACACTCCTTCGCAGCCGAACGGCTTGCGAGCGTGATGGATTACCAGCAATGTGACGCCGGACACTGTGTAGCCGTTATCCGCCGACATCCTTAGCAGCAAAACATCGGGTCGTCCAGGGCGTCGAGCCAATGACAAGATGGCGGGCACCTGCCTCGACAGCACCGACACCACACCCACCGATGGCATTGTGCAAGCAAATACAACTATTGCAGCGGTTTGCCGCTTGGCGGAGTCCGCGCGGCGAAAGCCCGTTTGCCGTGCGTGATCTCTTGTTCGCCTGCATAGCTAGTCACCTCACGGATCGACCAGCACAGCGCGGCGCTGATCGGGTCACCCGGCACGCTGCCCGGCATCGACTTGCGCCTTGCGGACCCAATCCATCGGTTTCTGCGGGGTGGCGGTAGCAAGCTTGGTGACTACCGATTTGCGAAAGTGAGCATCACCACAGCGTTGCAAAGAGATATCAAGCGGCATGACATGGCGAATATTCGAAGGTTCCAATGGTACGAATTGGGCGTGAAAAACATTGCTCGCGTTGCAGTATCGGCATTTATCATTTCCACAGGCTTAGGGTTTGTCGGTTTGGGAGCGGCTAGCGTGGCCCAGGCCCAGCCCGGGCCGTTCCCACAATGGTGCCCAGGCGACTTCTGGGACCAGGGGTGGGGTGGCAACCCAGACGGATTCCACTGTCACGACGGTGGTCCCGGCTTTGGCGGTCACGACGACCGTGGCGGCTGGGGTCACGACGATGGCCGCGGCCGACGTTAAAACGAACACTCCTGGTCATTCGGGGCTGCGCACGGTTGTGCGCAGCCCCGTAATCGCGAGAGGAAACGCATCATTCGAAATCCTCGGCGCTCCGGCGTCTGTTTGGTGGCGACGGTTATGGGCTTCACCCTGGGTAGGTAACTACCGCTTCAATCCCGACGGCACCGTCGGTTTTCTCGATCTCGGCTGCGCCACCGTATGGACGCGAGGCGATCATCGACTCTGGATACCGGCAAGCCCCAGTTCTCCAGCCCATGCCCGCCGACTGATCAAGAAGTCCGCCCGCATGCTCGATAACGCGCCATTCAAGTTTTCTCCGGCAGATGGCCTGGCCCACTTCGAAAAGCTTGGCTGGACACCCGCCAACATGGAGTCAGTGCTGTTGGCTGCGCGGCGATTTCATCGACTGCCACGAGTGATGCGGCTTGTGGCCTACATACCGCAGCCCAACCCGCGCAAGCTGGGCAACATGCCGTGGAACGCCGTCATCCGCCTGGCGCACTGAAGGCCTTACCGGCCGGCGGCACGGCGCTGCCTGCGCCGAGTCCGATGGCTAACCAGTGTTGACCGTTGCGGGTCCGAGGTTGACGGGAAGGTGCTTTATGCCGTGCAACAGGGTGCTGTTGTTGAGGGTCGGTTCGTCGGCGAGGGTTAGTTGGGGGAAGCGTTCGAACAATGTTTGCAGGCCAATGTGCAGTTCCATGCGGGCGAGCGGCGCGCCGAGGCAGACGTGGATACCGGTGCCAAAGCTGATGTGGTCGCGGGCATTCGCACGGGTGGTGTCGAATTCGTCGGGACGTTCGAAGATGCCCGGATCACGGTTAGCACCGCCGACGAGAAGGAAGAAGGCTGAGCCTTTCTGCACGGTGCGGTCGTCGATCTGCACGGTTTGGGTGGCGACCCTAAGCCCGATTTGAGTCACGGAGTCGTAGCGCAGCGTCTCTTCGACCGCGTTGGGCCAGCCCTCGGGGTGCGCTTGGAGCCGGGCCAGCTGATCAGGGTGATCGATAAGTGCCACCACTGCGTTGCCGAACGCGTGGGTGGTGGTGATGAACCCGGCACCTAGGAGTAGGCCCGCGAACATCCTGACCTCGTTGTCGGTGAGGTCGCTGTCCTGTAGGACGGCAGACAAGATGCTGTTGTCGCCGCCAATGCGACGGAGCCGCTCGATATGCGCGGCGATGTAGCTTTCGAATTCGCGTAGCGCCGTGGTGGCGGTCTGGTAGTCCCTCCAGGAGGGCGCCGTCGTGGTGAGCATTTTGGCGCCGGGATCGGCGAACGCGTAGAGGTCGGGTATTTCTTCACGGGGAATTCCCAGCATCTCGGCGATGATTTCGATGGGGATTCGAGAAGCGTAGTTGGCGATCAAGTCGCAGTGAGTGCCATCGAGATCGTCGAGTAGGGAATTGGCAATCTCCTGGATGCGGTGGCGAAGCCCGTCGATGGCCCGCGGGGTAAATGCCCGCGACACCAGGCGTCGCAGCCGCGCATGTTCGGGTGGATCAGCGACCAGCAGAGACGGCGGTTCCAGGCCATTCAGCACGCCGGGATTAGTTTTTGAAAGGATCCGCTGAACGGTGCGAAAGGGTGACCGGTCCCGGGGTTTAGCGGTCCGGAACCTATCATCACGCAACACGTCACGGACAATCTGCGCATCAGCGGTGACCCACCCGTCGCGGAGCACCGCTGATATACGGCCCCGCTGTCGTATCTGCTCAACAAGGTGAAGCGCGTTGTGGGGCTGGTCGCTATCGATTATCAGCTGGGCAAACGGATCACCCCGGCGTGCGAGCAGCTTCAGCATCGCACGAGGCAGTCCGTATCCGAGCAGCCAATGCGACCGAACTTTAATGTCCACACCCATATTGTTCGCCCTGCCTCTGCCGTAGGCATAGAGGCTACCTCTGCCGTAGGGGACAGAGGCGCCCGCGCGTCGCCGATGTTGGAGGGTCCGAGCCAGCCCATCGCCGGACTCTTAGCGTTTAATCTGCTGCATCGTCGGTGCACTTTCAAGGCATAGGCCGGGGACCTCGAAAGACACCAGGAGAATTGGACAACAACACGGTGGTCCGGCCTCGACGCGGATCGCACGCGAGCTACGAAACACGCAGCTGGACAACCGATTTTATGCCAGCGGGACCGGGACGGATAGGTGAAGATCGGGATGATTCATCAGATGAAAACAGAGGACTTTACTGGTAACCCGCCATATTCGATTCCGCCGTATTCCTGCTCATGCGGTCGCCGGAGAACCGTGAGCGGCGCTGACGGGGGAGTGCGGTCGATGTCGCGATACCGGCCGGCCGCGCCCTAGGGGTGGTGCGCGAGACTGCTCGTTTGCTGGCGGCTGAACGACTCCGCGCCCCCGATGAGGCTCTCGTTCTGGTTATCTGGGGTTAGAAATCGCCGTTCCCTGTTGCTCCCGCTTACTCGTGTTTTCGAGCGGGAACGGTTGATGGGTTGTGTGTTTCCGCTTCACCGGGTGAGCAGTTCGATTTGACGTGGACGTGGCGGTTTGCTGAGACGCGAGTCGTGGTCGTCCTGCGGTGGCGATGGTGTGCCTGTTTCAAATTGGCTGGCGCCGAGGCGATTACGATGCCCAGGTCAGAGCCAACCGGTTGTCGCGTTTGTCGATGACGGTGCCCGGGTCGGTGATCGCGGTGGGGTCGGTGTCGTGTGGGTAGGCAGACACGTGCAGCTCGGTGGTGCAGGGGCGCCCGCGGGTGTCCCAATCGTGGATGTGTTCAACGAGGCGCTGCGCGAGGTGGTGACCGTCTGGGCCGAGAGGTAGTGCGCCGAGTTCGAAGGGTTGCTCGTCGTCGAGGCGGACGAGTGCGGCGAGCGAGTCGGTGCTGACCAGCGCGGCGGTGCCCAGAGCGACCGGTTTCCGGACCGCGTAATACACACCAAGGACCAGTGCGCGATCTGCTGCCGCGCCGATCGTCGACACCCAGGCCATCGCGGGTTCGTGCAGCGCCAGCCACAAGCTAAGCCCATCCGATACCTCGTCGAGCGTGGCGCGAACGCCGCTGGGGACGTCGGCACCCGGCTGGGCCAGCGCCGCAGACAGCGCGTCTTCGTCCACGGCATGGTGTTCGGCCGCCCCGAGGAACACCGGGGGTTCGAGACTGATCTGTCGGATCGGCTCGGGGCCGGCGAACGCGCCGCGCAAACGCATGAACCCGCACCTGACCACCGAGACGCTTTCCAGATGATCACCGACTCGCTGCCAGGCGATCGAGCGCTGTGGGCCGCGCAGGTCCAGCGGCATCACCAGCCGACCGTCGGAGGCGAGCTGGGTGACCCCACGCGCGGGGAATGTCCCACGCTCCAACGGTGGCAATGATGCGGTCGTAGGGGGCGCGCTCGGTCCACCCCAGGCCGCCGTCACCGCAGCCGACCGTGACCTGGGAGACTCCACACTCGGCCAGGCGGGCACGGGCGTCCTCGACGAGGTCAACGTCGATGTCGACCGACACCACAGCGCCGGTCTCGCCCACAAACTGGGCCAGCAGCGCCGCGTTATAGCCGCTGCCCGTCCCGATTTCCAGCACGCGATGGCCCGGTCGCACATCGAGCTGCTCAAGCATTCTGGCCATGATCGCCGGTTGTGAGGAGGAACTGATCGGAACCCGATGCGGGTCAGATTTGATAATCAGTGGCTCATCCCGATAAGCACGCTCCGGTTCAACGCCAGGCACGAACACGTGCCTGCGGACCGTGCGAAACGCCGCGGCCACGCGCTCGCTGGACACATGCCCCGACTCTCGGAGTTCACTAACCAGCTGATTCCGCAACTGCTGCAGACCCGCGTGCACGCCCGATCACAGTAGCCAGTCTCTCCACCTCAGCCGCCCGCCACCGCCGACTTAGCGCGGGTGGTCCGTGCCGGGCCTTTGTCATCGACCGCGCCGCTTAATCGGGAACATGTTCACCCAAACGACTTTGCTGCTCTCCAGACAGATTCGACCATCAGCTGGGAGCTCAACTCCTGATTAGCGGTTCTTTCCCCGTCCGCAAGTTCGCGTTCGGCCGGGCCGATACATGGTTCAGGGTGGATCCAGGCCAAAATATCATGACGGTTTCAGTTGAGCAAAGGTACTGCAGCATACCCGCGATGCGAGGGCCGATATCGCCTGTTTGGCTTTAGTGTTGGCTGCTATGGCCGGACTGGACAATTACGGGAAGCGCTGGCGCAGTGCGCTTCACGTAACCGTGTCGGCATTGATAGTTGCCATCCTCGGACTCGCCATCACCCCCGTAGCTCATGCGGCTGCGGCCACGGCGACGTTGTCGGTGACATCGACGTGGCAGACCGGTTTCATCGCCCACTTCACCATCACCAACTCGAGCACGGTGCCGCTAACCGATTGGAAGCTTGAATTCGACTTGCCGAGGGGAGAATCCGTCTCGCACACGTGGAATAGCACCCTTGCACAATCTGGCACGCACTATGTTCTCACCCCCGCGAATTGGAATCGCATCATTGCACCCGG
>Ga0209655_10000276_pt1 | contig 19822 bp, 18 predicted proteins | sample BogFormECP03_OM2_FD_188236 | JGI IMG/M metagenome (GOLD analysis project Ga0209655, IMG submission 188236) | Bog forest soil microbial communities from Calvert Island, British Columbia, Canada - ECP03_OM2 (SPAdes) (version 2) | ecosystem: Environmental > Aquatic > Freshwater > Wetlands > Bog ...
GGTGGGCGGGCCGCTGGTGGCGCGCGCGTTTCGCGTGGCGCTGGTACTGGGCGGGATGATGAGCGCGTTTGGAATGTTTAATGCGCTAGTGATGAGTTATTCGCGGCTGCCATTGGCGATGGCGCAGGATGGGTTGCTGCCTGCAGTGTTTGGCAAGCTGCAGAAGAAAACGCAGGCGCCATGGGTGGCGATTCTGTTTTTGGCGTCGTGCTGGGCTCTGTGTTTGGGTCTGGGATTTGAACGATTGATTACGATTGACGTGCTCTTGTACGGGATGAGTTTGATGCTGGAGTTTGCGGCTTTAATTGTGTTGCGGATTAAGGAGCCGGGGTTGCGGCGTCCCTTTAAGGTGCCGGGTGGGATGGCGGGAGCGGTTTTGATTGGAGTGTTCCCGCTGTTGCTGCTGGGATTTTCGATTGTGCATGGCGAGGGCGAAACGATCCTGGGGATTAGTGGCTTGGCGTTTGGGCTTTTATTGATCGCTGCGGGGTTTGTGGTTTATTGGGCTACGGCGGGGTTGCGGCGGGATCGTTGGAGTGCTGGGGTGTTGAAGGACGAGCAACGGGCTGCGTGATAAAAGGCAGTGGCAGGTGACGAGTGACAAGTGGCTCGTGATTGGTGGTCAGTGGCTAGAAACACCTCCAGAGTTTCTTGAGTTCTTATCCAGGCTTTAGTGCTCCGCCCCTTTTTATCTCCTCCCTATAATTCGATTGCTGCGCGACGCTGCATGGCATTAAATGCTTGCGCGTTCTATGAGTGCTAAATCCAAAACATACGATTACATCATTGTGGGGGCAGGGTCGGCGGGGTGTGTGCTGGCGGCGCGATTGACGGAAGATTCACGGACACGGGTGCTTTTGCTAGAGGCCGGAGGGCCGGGCGGGGCCAAGGAGATTCGGATTCCGGCGGCGTTTTCGAAACTTTTCAAGACTGGGGTGGATTGGAATTACGCTACGGAGCCGGAGCCGCATTTGCACAACCGGAGATTGTATTGGCCGCGGGGGAAAGTCGTGGGAGGGTCAAGCGCGATCAACGCGATGATTTATATTCGCGGGAATCGCGCGGATTACGATTACTGGCGCGAGCTCGGGAATGAGGGCTGGGGATTTGCGGACGTGCTGCCGTATTTTAAGAAATCGGAAAATCAGGAGCGCGGGGCTTCGGAATTTCACGGTGTCGGCGGCCCGGTGAATGTGGCGAATCCGCGGTATGTGAATCCGTTGACGCGGGCATTTCTTGCGGCGGCGGAGGAAATCGGGATCGCTGGCAATCCGGATTTTAATGGCGCGGAGCAGGATGGCGCTGCGCTTTACCAGGTGACGCAGAAAAACGGCGCGAGGTGGAGCGCGGCGGATGGGTATTTGCAGCCGGCGCGCGGGCGCAGCAATCTCACGGTGCTGACCGGAGCGCACGCTACGCGGGTATTGATGGGTAAGGGCCGCGCGATGGGCGTGGAGTTTTTGCGTGACGGCGTCGCGGATCAGGCGCGGGCGGATGGCGAAGTGATTTTGGCTGGCGGAACTGTGAATTCGCCACAGTTGTTGATGCTTTCGGGGATTGGTCCCGCGGATGAATTGAAGGCCGCAGGAATTTCGACGACACATGATTTGCCAGGAGTGGGAAAGAATTTGCAGGACCATCCGATGGTTTCGGTGGGTTATCTGTGCACGCAGAAGGTCAGTTTGGATGGTGCGGAGACCGTGGGGAATTTTTTGCGTTGGCTGCTGTGGAAGAATGGGCCGCTGGCGTCAAACGTGGCGGAAGCCGGATTATTTTTGCGCACGCAGGCGGGATTGACGGTGCCGGATTTGCAGTTGCTGTTTGGACCGGCTTATTACCGCGGTCACGGGCTGGTGCGGCGCAAGGAGCATTGCTTCGGGTTTGGCCCGACTTTGATTACTCCAGAAAGCCGCGGCGAGATTTCGTTGCGTTCTGCGAATCCGTTGGATGCTCCGGCGATTCGCGCGAATTATCTTTCGACGGATGCGGATTTGCGCACGATGATCGCGGGAGTGCGGCTGGCGCGGCGGCTGGCGCACGCGAAGCCCTTTGACCAGTTTCGCGGCGAGGAAATGCATCCGGGAACCGCGATGCAGTCGGACGCTGAGATCGCCGAGTTTTTGCGGAACGAACTGGAGACGCTTTATCACCCGGTGGGAACGTGCAAAATGGGCGTTGATGCGCTGGCGGTGGTGGACGCGCAGCTGCGCGTGCGTGGAATTGAGGGGCTAAGGGTGGTGGATGCGTCCATCATGCCGCGCGTCCCGGCGGGAAATACGAATGCGCCAGTGATGATGATCGCGGAAAAAGCGGCGGAGATGATTCGTGCACGTGCTTAGTTGTGCGCGACGACGGCGTTTGTTGGCGGCTGCGAGTGGCAGCATTTCTGCTATGCTTTTTGCCGTGCGACGAGCGCTATTTACATTTGTGATTTTGGCGGGCTGCGGGCTGGCGAACGCCACCACTGCGAGCGCGGCCGCATGGCAGGATGCTGGCGAGACGCCCGCGCAAATTCCCGCGCCGCCGCAATCCCAACCCCCGCCTACGCCTCCGCAACAGCTTGCGCCCTCGCAAAATTTGACGCCACCTCCAGCGCCAGTGCACACGGGGCCGGTGATCGTGATCAATCCGGCGCACGGCGGAACGGATGAAGGCGCGCGCGCGCGGAACGGGCTGGTGGAAAAAAACGTGGTGTTGATATTCGCGCGGATGCTGCGGAGCGAATTCGAGCGGCAGGGATTTCGGGTGGTGATGACACGGAACGATGATTCGAATCCTTCATACGAGGATCGGGCGGCGGTGGCGAACGCTTATCGCGATGCGATTTTTATCAGTTTGCACGTTTCGTCAACGGGGCAGTTGGGCGCGACGCGGACTTACTCTTATCAATTTTCCAGTCCTATTGCGGCAGTGAGTGCGCAGGCGGATGCGGAGGCGGCGAATGCGTCTGGACCCGGCGCGGTGAGCGCGGTGCCGACGCAGAGTGCCCCGAGCACTCGGTTGATGGTGTGGGAAGAGGCGCAGCGGCCCTATTCGGAGAGCAGTCACAAGCTGGCGGATGCGTTGCAGGCGGCGCTGTCGCAGAAATTTGCGGGATCGCCGGGAACTTCCTCGCGATTCGCGGTGCGCGAGCTGCGGTCGGTGGCAGCAACGGCGATTGCCGTGGAGGTATCGAGCATTTCGGGTTCCGATCCGAATTCACTCCTGGCGATGGGCGCTTCGCTGACAGCGACAATCGAGCGCACCGTGCAGGCGATGCGTCCACAGGCACCATCGCAGGCGAGCAATGCTGGAACGGCGGGTGGGAAATAATGCCGCGGAATTTGAAAATAACGCTGGGGATTTTGTCGGTGGCGGTGCTGATTGGATTGATCAGCTTGCACGGGCTGCATCAGCGGATTGAACATTTGTCGCAAGAGCAAGGGTCGGAGGAGCAGCAGCGCCGGGAATTGCTGAAACCTGAGATTTCCACGCCGACGGATGCGATGGCAAACGCGAAGATTTTTTGGGCGGAGGGTGCGGATCGCGTCGCACCCATGGAAACGCAACTGCCGCTTTCGGCTGACGCTGCGAAACGCGGTCGGCAGGTCCTGGATGCTTTGATTGCGGACGCGCCGAGTGATGAACAGCGCACGTTACCTGCAAACGCTACGCTGTTGGGGTTTTATCTTTTACCGGATGGGACGGCGATCGCGGATTTTTCCGACGCGCTGGCTTCGGAGACGCCTTCGGGGATTTTGAGCGAAGAGCTGGCGGTGGAATCCATTGCGCGGACGGTGGAGAGCAACGTGTCTGGCGCGCGCCGCTTGAAAATTCTGATTCATGGGCAGGAAGTAGATACTTTGGCGGGCCATGCGGACTTGACGGGATTTTTTGATTTGAATCCGGCGGTGGTCGCGGTTGTGCCCTCTGCGGCGACCAGTGGATCGGGCGCTCCGCTGGCGGCACCAGCACCAGTTCATTAAACTCGAGCGGCCTCGCTTCCGCAAGCGAGTTGTTCCCTTCCTTGGTAATGGAATAAACTACGGCATGCCAAAACGCACAAAAACACGCGCGCGGAAGCCTGCGCAGAAAATCAAATCACGATTTGCGAATGTAAATGGGGTGCGGCTGCATTATTTGGCCGCGGGTGCGGGCGATCCGGTTACTTTGCTGCACGGTTACGCGGAGACGAGTCGCATGTGGCTGCCGTTGATTGGGGAATTGGCGGCTACGCACACGGTGATCGCGCCGGATTTGCGCGGGGCTGGGGAATCTGCGAAGCCGGCGGGCGGCTATACGAAGGCAGAGATGGCGGCAGACATTCATGCGCTCGCGCGCAGCCTGGGATACGAGCGAATTCAGATTGTGGGGCACGACATCGGGTTGATGGTCGCTTACGCTTATGCGGCGCAATATCCCAGCGAGGTGCAGCGGATTGCATTGATGGACGCGTTTTTGCCGGGGGTGGGAGATTGGAAGAGCGTGTGGCTGATGCGCGATTTGTGGCACTTTCATTTTTACGGGAAGACTCCTTTGGAGTTGGTGCATGGAAGAGAGCGGATTTATTTCGAGCATTTCTGGAATGATTTTGCGGCAGATGCGAAACATTCGGTGCCGGAGCGCGATCGGCGATTTTACACCAAGGAATATGCGCGGCAAGGCGGGATGCGGGCGGGCTTTGAATATTTTCGCGCGTTCGAGCAGGACGCGAAGGATTTTGCGGGCTTCGCACAGAAGGCTTTGGCGATGCCGATGCTTGTGCTGAGCGGCGAAAAAGCGGGGGGAGAATTTTTGATACAGCAGGGGAAATTGGTGGCGACGAATGTGGAAGGCGTGGTGGTGCGCGGTTCGGGACATTGGTTGATGGAAGAGGCGCCGGATCAGGTGATTCCGAAGCTGGTGGAGTTTTTGAACCGTTAGAGCGCGCGGCAGGGTGCTGAGGATGCGACGATGAAGGCTTGTGTGCTGTGCGATGTGGGGCGGATTGAGGTGCGGGAGGTTCCGCAGCCGCGGCTCGGCGCGCGGGATGTGTTATTGCGCATTGCGGCAGTGGGGATTTGCGGGACGGACGCGCACATTTTTTCTGGGCACGCGAATTACAACACCGATGCGGCGGGGAAAACTGTGCCGGTTTCGGTGCAGCCGCAGATTCTGGGGCATGAGATCAGCGGAGAGGTTGCTGAGTTGGGTAGTGAGGTTCGCGATCTTGCTGTGGGCGACCGCGTGGTGATGGATCAGGGATTGAATTGCGTCAGCACGCATCGCGAGCCGCGGTGTGAATATTGTTTGAGCGGGGATTCGCACCAGTGCGCTTTTTATACGGAACATGGGATTACGGGATTGCCGGGGGGGTTGGCGGAGTTTATCGCAGTGCCGGCAAGCAATGCGGTGCGGCTGACGGCGGATTTGGATATGCGGGAGGCGGCGCTGTCTGAGCCGCTGGGCTGCGTGATTCATTCTTCAGATGCGGTGGCGCGGGCGCATGCGCGGTTTACGATTGGAGCGGCTGACGAGAGGCGCCGCGCGCGGCATGTGCTGATTTGCGGCGCGGGGCCTTCTGGATTGTTATTTTTACAATATTTGCGGCGAGTGCTGGGTTACGACGGATTGTTGATGGTGAGCGAGCCGAACGAGATGAAGCGCGGGCTTGCTAAGAAATTCGGCGCGGATTTTGTGTTGGATCCCAGCAACGGAGAGATGGGCGCGGCGGTGCGCGAGCACACGAAGGGCGGCGGCGTGGAATATTTGATCGAGGCGTCGGGGCAGGGCCGCGCGTTTGCGGCGATTTCTTCTCTGATACGGAAGCAGGCGACGGTGTTGCTTTACGGGCATGGGCACGCAGGGGTAGAACTGAGTTTGTTGAATAATGTGATGTTCAAGGAGCCTTGCTTGGTGACGCCGGTGGGAGCTTCGGGCGGATTCGAGAAGGATGGGCGGCCTTCTACTTATATGCGGGCATTGCGACTGATCGAGCAGGGGAAAATTTCTGTGGGCCCGTTCATTACGCATCGGTATTCGTCGCTCGGGGATGTGCAGGGTGCTTTGGCAGGCGGGATGAATGCGCGCGATTATGTGAAAGGCGTGGTGGCGTTGCAGTAAGGTTGGACATCGTTCGCCTCAGTTTTTTTCCGTCGAATCATCGCGATTGTTGACAGTTGCGGGGGTAGTCGTCACACTTGGTGCTACGAATTTCTGTGGGACCCACTGCGGAACTCTGAAGGGAGATTTATTCTTGCGAGTTGACGGACGTGCGGCAGACCAATTGCGGCCGGTGAAGATTACGCCGGATTTTATTCCGCATGCGGAGGGAAGCGCGCTGATCGAGGCCGGCGACACTCGGGTAATCGTGACGGCGACGGTGGAAGACGGAGTGCCGTCGTTCTTGAAGGGTAAGGGGCGCGGATGGGTGACGGGGGAATATGGGATGCTGCCGCGTTCGACGGAGAATCGCACGCCGCGGGAATCGAGCCGCGGGAAGCAATCGGGGCGGACGCTGGAAATTCAACGGATGATCGGGCGGACTTTGCGCGCGGTGACGGATTTGAAAGGCCTGGGCGAACGAACAGTGTGGCTGGATTGCGACGTGATTCAAGCGGATGGCGGGACGCGGACTGCTTCAGTGACGGGCGCGTATGTAGCGCTGGCGCTTTCACTGGAACGGATGGTGGCGGCAGGAATTTTGCGCAAGGTGCCGCTGATTGATTTCTTGGCGGCGACCAGCGTGGGGATTGTGGAAGACGAGCTGCTGCTGGATTTGAAGTATGAGGAAGACTCGCGCGCGCAGGTGGATATGAATGTGGTGATGACCGGGAGCGGAGAGTACGTCGAGGTGCAGGCGAGCGCTGAGGGACGGCCGTACACGGACATCGAGCTGCAGGATTTGTTGAAATTGGCGGCGGGCGGGATACGGCAGTTAGTGAAGGCGCAGCAGGAATTGCTACAGATTAAATTCGTGGCGCGCAGCACGTAAGCGTGCGTGTGGGCATGCAAAATTCATTCCCTCAGCGGCTAAAGCCGCTCTGATCATGCGGCGGTTATGGCACGGTTGAAGCCTCGCCCTTCCGGATCTTCTAGTCATGAAATTGCTGCTGGCGTCGTCTAATCCTGGAAAATTGCGCGAGTATGTGGAATTGGCGCGGGGTTCCAGCGCCACGATTGAATTGTTGCCGCGTGTTGGCGAGTTCCCTTCCTTCGAGGAGTCTGCTCCGACTTTCGCTGAAAATTCCGCGGGGAAAGCCTTGCATTACAGCCTGTTTACGGACGAAGCGGTGCTGGCGGATGATTCCGGGCTGGTAGTACCAGCACTTGGTGGCGCGCCGGGGGTTCGTTCGGCGCGATATGCGGGGCCGGGCGCTTCCGACGCGGACCGCGTGCAAAAATTGTTGCGGGAAATGCGCGGAATAGAAGGCACAGAGCGGCGGGCGCGATTTGTTTGCGTGACGGCTGTGGCGCAGGCGGGCCGTGCGATTGCCGTAGTCTCTGATTTGGCGAGCGGTGTGATCACGGAAGAGCCGCGCGGGGCTGGTGGATTCGGGTATGACCCGATATTCCTGTTCGAAGCGCTGGGGCGGACCTACGCGGAATTGACGCCGGATGAGAAGAACGCCTACAGTCATCGCGGCAAATCTTTCAGGAAATTACTGTATATGATTGCGCCCGATAATGTTGCACCTTCCTGACGCACCGGGACATCCAATCAGTCTGCTAACGAAATAGCTTGCCGCGAGACCAACGGAAGAGGTAGAAAGGGACTCCCCCCTCTTCGAGGTGAACCGTGACAGCTTCCCGAGTAGTGACCAAGCTAGAACCATCGCTATTGACGCGCCTGGAGAGTGCGCGTGCGAACACCGACGCACTATTTAGCGTGCTGCCGCCGAATTCGTATTACGAACGTCCGATTCCGGAGCGACACCGGCTGATTTTTTATCTGGGGCATTTGGAAGCGTTCGACCGGAATTTGTTGAGCCCAGCTCTGGGGCTGGGATTGGAAGACTCGCCATTCGACAAGCTATTTGCGTTTGGGATTGATCCGGTGGGCGGCGGACTGCCGAACGATCAGCCGCGCGAGTGGCCGGAAATCGCGCAGGTGGAGCGATACAACCGGCAGGTGCGCACGCGACTGGATGAGCGATTGCGTGATCCGAGCGTGACGCGAGCGATCGCAGCATCGCCGGAAATCGGCACGCTGCTGAACGTGGCTATCGAGCACCGGCTGATGCACGCGGAGACGCTGGCGTATTTGCTGCACAACCTGGCGATCGAGAAAAAACTGGCGCAGGCTGGGCCGGCCGTTGACGAGCGGCCCGCGCCCGAGCCCAAGCAGGTGACGATTCCTTCGGGCATCGCGACGCTGGGGCAGGCGCGCGATAGTCTCGCGTTTGGCTGGGACAACGAATTCGGGATGCAGCGGGTGCTGGTGCCGAGTTTTTCGATCAGCACGTATCCGGTGACGAACGCCGAATATTTGAAGTTCGTGCAGGCGGGCGGATACCTGAGCGGAAAATATTGGCGTGCGGAAGATTGGGATTGGGTGCGCAAGCAGAAGCTAGAGCATCCACATTTCTGGAAGCGCGTGAGCGCATCGCCGGCGGAAGATGCGAAGACGAAGTGGGAGTATCGCGGAATGTTCGGCTCGATTCCGCTGCCGCCATCGTGGCCGGTGTATGTGAGTCACGCGGAGGCTTCGGCATACGCGCGGTGGGCGGGGAAAAAGCTGCCGACGGAAGAGCAGTGGCAACGCGCGGCGTATGGCACGCCGGAAGGACGCGAGCGTGCGTATCCGTGGGGCGAGGAGCCGCCGGAATTCTGGCGCGGAAATTTCAATCAGGAACGCTGGGACCCGTCCGCGGTGGATGAGCATCCGGAGGGGGGCAGCGCATTTGGAGTTTTCGATTTGCTGGGCAATGGATGGGAGTGGACGTCCACGGAATTCGCGCCGCTGCCGGGATTCGAGCCATTTGAATTCTACCGCGGATATTCGGCGGATTTTTTCGACGGGAAACATTACGTGATGAAGGGCGGTTCATCGCGCACGGATGCCTGCATGTTGCGGCGTTCCTATCGAAACTGGTTTCAACCTCATTATCCTTATATCTACAGCAGCTTCCGTTGTACGGAGGAATAGCCAATGGCATCCAGCCCACGCATGATAAGAGCGGGAGTTTCACCGGCTGCGGCGATTGCGGCGGCGGAATTTTCTGGTGACGTGGTGGTGGGGCTCAGCAACCCGGGGCAGAAAGAGCTGCCTTCAAAATATTTGTACGATGAAGTGGGCTCGGCGCTTTTCGATGTGATTTGTTTGTTGCCGGAGTACGGGCTGAGCCGTGCGGGAATGCGATTGCTGCAGCGAGATTCGCACGAGATTGTTTCGCTGCTGCCTACGCCGGTTCTGGTGGCGGAGTTGGGAAGCGGCAGCGGGCAGAAGACGCGTTTGCTGCTGCAGGCACTCTCCAAGCGGCAGCGGGTGAATTATTACCCGATTGATATTTCGGGCAGCGCGCTTTCGCGGTGCCAGCAGGAAATCGGCCAGATGGATCAAGTGAGCATCGTCGGATTTGAGAGCGCGTATCTGGAGGGATTGCAGGAAGTGGCGGCGCGGCGGCGCGAGGGCGAGCGCATATTGGTGCTGTTCTTGGGCAGCACGATCGGGAATTTTGACCGTCCGGCGGGCGATCAATTTTTGCGCGAAGTGCGGCGGATTTTGAGTGAGGGCGACGCTTTGTTGCTGGCGACGGACTTGGAAAAGCCCATCGCACAATTACTGCAGGCGTATGACGATCCGGCAGGAGTGACGGCGGCTTTCAATATGAATTTGTTGGCGCGCGTTAATCGCGAGCTGGGGGCGGATTTTGATTTGCTGCAATTTGAGCATGTGGCTCGCTACGATGAATGCGAACGGCGGGTGGAAATGCATTTGCGGTCGAAGGTTTTGCAGCGGGTGACGATTCAGGCGGCGGGGCAGCGATTTTATTTGCGCGAGGGCGAGACGATCTGGACGGAGAGTTCGCACAAATATAACCTTTCGGAAGTGGTGCAGATGGGAGAGCGGACGGGGTTTCGTTGCGAGCGGCAGTGGCTTGACGCGGAGTGGCCGTTTGCGCAGAATTTATTTTTTGCGGTGTGAGTGAGGCAGTGGCGAGTGACAAGTGATTGGTGATTAGTGGCGCCTGCGACAAATCTTGGGGTGTCGCGCAACATGTGAAGCCCGCCCTTCCGAGGCCGCCCAAAGCTCTGCGTGTGATATATTCTTCGGCCTGATGGCCAAAACAAAAAAGAAAAACGAGAAAAAGAAATTTGGCGCGGCGGGAAAGTCCGCGGGGCGGGCGGCGAAAACGACGCGCCGCGGTGCTGGCGCGGCCAGAGGTGCGTCTGGCAGCGCGCGAAAATCCACAGGTGGTTTGGCGTTTGGGCGCGGCCCAAATCCGGCGCGGGTTCGGGCAATTCTGCAAGGGCTGGACGACGCTTATCCGGAAGCGAACTGCGAGCTGGTGCATAAGAGTCCGTTTGAGCTGCTGATTTCCACGATTCTTTCCGCGCAGTGCACCGATGTGACCGTCAACATCGTGACCAAGGAATTATTTCCCAAGTATCCGGATGCGCGGGCGCTTGCTTATGCGGATCCACGCGCGTTAGAGCGGGAGATTCGGCCGACGGGGTTTTTCCGCAACAAAACGAAATCCATCATGGGTGCGAGCAAGAAAATCCTGGAGGAGTTCGCTGGCACAGTGCCGCAGACGATGGAGGCGCTGCTGACGTTGCCGGGGGTGGCGCGGAAGACGGCGAACGTGGTGTTGGGTTCGGGGTTCGGGATTGCGTCAGGCGTGGTGGTGGATACCCACGTGCAGCGGCTATCGCAGCGATTGGATCTGACGAAAAACACGGACCCGAAAAAGATCGAGCAGGATTTGATGCAAATAATTCCGCAGGACAAGTGGATTATTTTTTCGCACCAGATGATATGGCACGGGCGGCGGGTGTGCAATGCGCGCACGCCGAAGTGCGCGGTGTGCAACCTGGAGCGATTGTGTTATTCGAAAGACAAGACGATTTGAGGCGCGCTTGCGGGATAACGCAACGACACCACGGAGGAGCACCTGACAACGGTACTGCGCTCCGTGGCGTGCGCGTCCTGATTTTCTGCTGCTGTTCGTTACTTACGGGCCGCTGACGAGTGGTCCAGCAAGCTGATCAGCGAATGAGCCGAGTCTGGTGTCGGCACGGAGCCCGAAATGATCTCCGAGGTAGTTATTTCCTTGCCGTAGAGCGCCTTGTTGGCATCGTGGTCCGTGTCCATCGAAGCGCCTTCCAGCGACACGCCGGCGAAAAGCCCCTTGGAACGCGAGTAGGTGAGCACATCAACCTTCATGGCATCGGCGTTGTAGCCAGTCGCCTGCGCGCCGGTGGGACCAGCCGCAGCGGCCGCGTTGCCGCCGAGTTTGGTCTTGCCATTCATGATTTGCTCGACGCCTTTGTGGCTCATAACCACAAGCACGAAATCGGTGGCCGTCGAACCCAGCTGCACGCCCAGGCTACCCTGATCGAGAGAGTACATAGCGGGAGCGCCCCACGAACCAGACATGTCGGAACCCTTGCGGCAAACCAATTCGCCGCGGCCGTAGCTTCCGCCAATGCCGATTGCTACCTTCTTCACGCTCGGAAAAATCAGCACGCAGTCGGCTTTATCGAGAATGGAAGTGGGCAGGCCTTTGTCACCTGACAGAATAGCCTGCATCGCGGTGGCCGATTTCTCCAGGCGATCGTCTACTTTCTTCTGAGCAAACAGGGGAAGCGTCGCAACCAAGCCAAGTGCCACAACACACAAAGTCTTTTTCACGTTTTCGTCCTCTCTTGTAAAAATTGCTCGGTCCCGAGCCTAAGCCCGGAATCGCAGCATCCAACTTTGCTGGGGGTTAAGGTTAACGACGGTTAGAGTATAAAACCCTCCGCGCGCCGCGGCGAACGATATAAATGACGGCGACGATCGAGGGACCACTCATCAGCGTGGCACAAAGAGTGTACACTGGAATGTCACCTTTCGGGAAGGCGTCGGCAAGAAAAGGCAGCACTTCCGGTGTTCCAGGTGCGGCGGCGAGTGACCGGGCTTGGGTTTGCGGAACGACTGCGGCAACCGTGCACCTTGGAACTCAGTAGATCGGCTAGGCGGCGAGCAGTTCAAATAATTTTACGCTGGGATTTAGATCAAAGGAGGATACGCGAGAGTGTTTGGGACCGGACGTGAACGAATGATGTGGATCGCAGGAGCATTGGTACTGCTGGCGATCATGGTGGTGTTCTTTTCGGCACCGGCGTGGACGCGGCATCCGAATATTGCGCCGCAGCCAGCGATGAGCGGCATGGACGGGATGGACGACATGCCGGGGATGCACATGGAGGTTGCCGCGCCGGCGCCGACGCCCGAGGTGCTGGCGAAGCAACTGGCGGACAAGCGCGAGAGCGAGTTTAACCATCATCTCGCGGGGTTACTGCTGATCTTGGCAGCTTTGTTTTTTCTGGCGCAAGACAAATTGGCAAGCCGCTGGCCGGGGGCTCGCTATGCCTGGGCGGCGTGCTTGTTGCTTGCTGGGGTATTTCTGCTGGTTTTCAGCGACACGGAAATCTGGCCGTTTGGATACCAGAGTTTTTATTACGCGGTGACCCACAACGTGGAAGTGGCGCAGCACAAAAGTTTCGCGGCGATTCTGTTGGCGCTGGGAGTGGTGGCAACGCTGCGCACCAGCGGGCGACTGCGCGGCTTGTGGAGCGCGTGGGTGTTCCCAGTGCTGGCGCTGGCGGGCGCAACGATGCTGCTGTTCCATCATCACGGGGGCATGCACGGGCCGGATGCGATGCAGACAATGGAGCGCGTGCAGCACCAGCATTTGCGATTTGCGGGCGCGGGTGTGGGAGTGGCGCTGGCGAAAGGTCTGGCGGACACGAGCGGAAAATGGCAATCGGTATTCAACAAGGTTTGGCCGCTATTCATGATTGTTCTGGGCGTGTTGTTGCTGATGTATACCGAGTAGTTGCGGCAGGCCAGTCCGGAACTGCGGCGCGCGCGGACGCAGTGGAACGTAAGATTCCTACCGACGGGGAATCGAAAGTTCTATAATTGCGTGCGAAGCAACTTCTGAGAAATGGCCAACGATTTTTTGTGCAAGCGCATCCGATGGATGGTGGGTGCGAGCTGGTTTGGGTTATTGCGGTAAGTTTTAGCACGGCCCACTGGTTTTCCACTCGCAGGCAACTTCTGGCGCCCGCGGTCGCGTGGCGCGAACAATAAATACCTCACACACAGGGCATACGCTCGAGGTAGGGCGGGAAAGGATCATCCTCGATGTACACTTCGGAGATTATTCAGGCGTGGGGCAAGATCCTCAGGGGCGAGCAGCCTACGCTTTCAATTGAGATCACGCGCGAGTGCCCATTGCGATGCCCGGGATGCTATGCCTATGAGGATGCGCATCTGGGCGGCGGGCAAACTTTGCGGCAACTGATCGATCACAAGGGACAAGCGCTGGTGGATGGCGTGCTGGAAATCGTGGACCGGCTGAAGCCTCTGCACCTTTCGATTGTGGGCGGCGATCCCCTGGTGCGTTATCGCGAATTGGAATTGCTGCTGCCGCAATTGTTTGCGCGCGGGATTCACGTGCAGGTGGTGACGAGCGCTTTCCGCACGCTGGGGGCTGGTTGGGCGGACATGCCGCTGCTGCACGTGGCGGTTTCGATTGATGGCTTGCAGCCGGAACATGATGCGCGGCGGGCGCCTGCTACTTATGAGCGAATACTTAAAAATATCGCGGGGCAGAGCGTGACTGTGCACTGCACGGTGACGGGACAGATGATGAAGCGCCCGGGATATTTGGCGGAGTTCCTGGAATTCTGGACGCCGCGGCCGGAGATCAAGAAAGTGTGGTTCAGTTTGTTCACGCCCCAGGTTGGGGATGATTTGCCGGAGATGTTGACAGCGACCGAGCGCGCGCAGGCGATTGCGGACATGCTGGTGCTACGGAAACAATATCCGAAGCTGGATATGTCGGAGTCCTTGATTCGGCAGTTTGCTTCGCCGCCACATTCGCCGCAGGATTGCATTTTTGCGCAGACGACTCGAACGCTGTCGGCGGATTTGACGACGGAGATTACGCCGTGCCAGTTTGGGGGGACGCCGGACTGCGGATCGTGCGGATGCGTGGCTTCGATGGGATTGGCTGCGGTGGCGGCGCACAAATTGGGCGGATTTATTCCGGTGGGCGCGATATTCAACGCTTCGATCAAGATTGGGCGGATGCGAGCGAAGACGCGGGAGCGGCAGCAGGCCAAAGAGACGCAGCGACGATTGCGGGCGAATGAAGAGGCCTGGGCGCACCAGGATGGGCGCGGAGCTTGACGACATTGCGGCGATGGGCTTGCGGCGGAGTTATTCGCCGCGGATTAAGTCACTACGGGATTCACGGCTGCGGACTACTTTGAATTTATTTTTGTTTACTAGAATTTCGGCGGCTTTCGGGCGCGAGTTGTAGTTCGAGGACTGAGCGAAGCCGTAGGCGCCAGCACCCCACAACACCAGCAGATCATCTGCTTCAGGCAATTCCAAAGGCCAATCGCGAAGGAAGCAGTCGCCTGTCTCGCAGACGGGGCCGACGATGTCTGCTTTGGCGATATTCGCGCTTCTGTTGCTGCTGCGGATCACGGGCGTGATCGGGTGAATGGCTTGGTAGAGCGCGGGGCGAATGAAATCGTTCATGGCAGCGTCTACCACGATGAAAAGTTTTTCGCGATTGCGTTTGATGTGCATGACGCGCATGAGCAGCACGCCTGCGGGGCCGACGATGGCGCGGCCTGGTTCGAGCAGCAGGCGACAGCCGAGCGTGCGGATGTGCGGGAGGATGGCGCGGGCGTAGGCTTTCAGGTCGGGTGGACTTTCGCGGGTGTAGCGAATGCCGAGGCCACCTCCCAAATCGAGATACGATAAATTTATTCCGGCTCTTGCCAATTCGCGGACGAACGACGAGACGCGGACGACGGCGCGGCGGAAGGGCGCGACACCGAGGATTTGCGAACCGATATGCGCGCTGATTCCCTGCCAGGAAATATGGTTCGCGCGGGATTTGTCGAGATAGAGGCGGCGCGCGTCGTCCCAATCAATGCCGAATTTGTGGCGATGATGGCCGGTGGAGATGTGCGCGTGGGCGCCCGCGATTACGTCAGGATTCACGCGCAGGGCGGCGGGGGCGCGGAGCTTGAGGCGAGCGGCTTCCGCGGCTAGGACGTCCAGCTCGGATTCGGATTCGACGTTGAAGAGGAGGATGCCGGCTTGGAGCGCTTCGCGGATTTCTTCTTTGGACTTTCCCACGCCGGAGAAAACGATGCGGCGGCCGGGGACGCCGATGTGGCGAAGGCGATGGAGTTCGCCGCCGGAGACGATGTCGAAGTGGCTGCCGGCGCGGGCTAGCAATTTGAGGATCGAGAGGTTTGAGTTCGCTTTTACGGCGTAACAGATCGAATGCGGGATGGCGCGGAAGGCGCCGGTGAAGCGGCGGTAGGAGTCGAGAATGCTGGCGCTGCTGTAAACGTACGTCGGGGTGCCGCATTTTTCGGCGATGCGGGAGAGCGGGACGTTTTCACATTCGAGAGTGCCGTGGCGATAGGCGAAGTGCGGCGTGTATTTGGTGGGATCGGTGAGGACGATCCGTTTTTTGTTTGGTTTTTTTGGATTCGGAGTCAAGAGTGCCTTCGGCCGCCAGCGTTAGCGGAGCAAATCTTCCAGTTGGGTGCGCAGATCGGTTTTTGCATCGCGATATTTTACGATTACTGGGGCGTAGAGCGAGAGGCCCCAATCTTTTCCCTGGCCGCGATTGATCGGGCGCGAGCCGGGCACGACTACTGCTTTTTCCGGAATGATCAGCGGCTGATTTTCGGCGGCGATGTACACTTCGCCGCGCACTAGATCATAAACCGGAGTGGAGTGATTCAGAATCACGCCGGTGCCGAGGACGGCGCCGCGTTTGACGATGGTGCCTTCGTACACGCCGCAGTTCCCTCCTACTAAAACTTCGTCTTCGATAATTACGGGCATGGCGCCTACGGGTTCGAGGACTCCGCCGATTTGGGCTGCGGCGGAAATGTGGCAGCTTTTTCCGAGTTGTGCGCAGCTGCCTACTAACGCGTGAGAATCTATCATTGTCTGGTCGCCGACGTATGCGCCTACATTGATGAACATCGGCGGCATGCAGGTGACGCCTTTGCCGATGAACGCGCCGTCGCGGATGCTGGAGCCGCCGGGGACGATGCGCACGCCGCTGGCGGAAGTGATCTGCTTTACGGGATACGTGGACTTATCGAAAAAAGGTTGGCGCAGCGGATCTATGGACATGTCCGTGATGGCGCCCATGCGAAATCCGACGAGGATGCCTTTCTTCACCCAGCTGTTGACGCGCCAGCCTGACGGCTCGTTTTCATCGGGCTCGGCGGCGCGCACTTCGCCTGCGTTCAGCGCGTCCTTGAAAGATTGGAAGAGCGCCGCGTGCGCGGGGAGATATTTTTCGGGCGGTTGATCGAAGAGCTGCTCAATGAGCTGCTCAATTTGTTGCTGCAGCATGGACCTTCCCCACGAGGCCCATGGATTCGAGGACGCCGCGAATTTTTTGCAGATTTTCTGCTTTGGGAGCGACGAGCGGGAGACGCCAGACTGGTTCGAGCAAGCCCATTTCAGCCATGGCGGCTTTGGCCGGACCCGGATTTGATTCGATGAAATTCATTTCCATGAGCGGGAGATATTGTTTTTGCAGTTCGCGGGCGCGGGCGAAATCGTTGTCGACGCAGGCGTGGATCAGGGCGGTCATTTCTCTTGGAATTTCGTTGGCTACTACGGAGATAACGCCGTGGCCACCAAGGGCGATTACGGGGAGAGCGATGGCGTCGTCACCTGACAGGACGGAGAAATTTTCTGGGGCTTGGCTGACGATTGTGGCGATTTGGCCGATGTTGCCGGAGGCTTCTTTTACGCCGGCGATGTTTTCGATTTTTGCGAGGCGTGCGAGGGTGGCTGGCTCGACGTTGACGCCGGTGCGGCCCTGGACGCTGTAAACGATTATCGGGATGGAGATGGCCGCCGCGATCGCTTTGTAATGTTGATACAGGCCTTCTTGCGTGGGCTTGTTGTAGTAGGGAGTGACGGACAGGATGCCGTCTGCGTGGAGGGATTCGAGGGCTTTGGCCAGTTCGATTACTTCGGCTGTATTGTAGCCGCCGGCGCCTGCGAGGACCGGGACTTGGCCGCGCGATTCTTCCACGGTGATTTCTACTACGCGCAGATGTTCGGCGCGAGTTAGGGTGGGATTTTCGCCGGTGGTGCCGCAGGGGACGAGGAAGTCGATGCCTGCTTCGATTTGGCGGCGGATTAGCCGTCTGAGCGCGGGTTCATCTAGGGAGAGATTTTGACGAAATGGAGTTACTAGTGCTGTGCCGCATCCTGTGAACATTTTTTGCTCCTTCACTGCTTGTTGAAGTTAGATCTAGTGGGTGAATTCCGAGATTTGTGTGAGCGTTCATTTGTACTGAATAGAAAAAAGTGAAGTCCTTTTTTTTGTGTGCGTTGCGAAATTGGTCCGTAGAAAGAACCGTTTATCTGAATCGAATATAACGAGCGAAGTGCTTTGCTTTGTTTCGTTTGCGTCGCGACATGGAGCCGCACAGAAAACCGTTCATTTGTACGGAATAGAAATTGGCTGTTATGGAGGTGGGGGGTGCCGGGGCGGAGGGGTAGCGGCGCTAGAGAGGGAATGCTGGATCGGCCGGCGGTGGTGTTCGAGATTTTCACAGATTCATCATCCACGTGTGGCGCTCGGAATGCAAACGGTTGTGTGTGTACATTACTTCTGCCCGGCTGAAGCGGTGCGCTGACTCAGCGCTGAGTCTTGATCAAACAGGACGTCGCGGAATTCGAACCAGCCGTGGCGGCCTGCTACCCATTTTGCGGCTAGGAGGGCGCCGCGGGCGAAACCTTCGCGACTGCGTGCGGTGTGGCGGATGGTGAGCGAGTCGGCGGCTGAGTCGAAGCCGATTTCGTGGGTGCCGGGATGGGCGCCGGCGCGATTGGAGCTCACGGAGACTTCCCTTTCGGGATCGGCGTGCTTCATTTCGTCAACGACTTTTAGGAGGGTGCCACTGGGAGCGTCTTTTTTGGCGGCGTGATGAATTTCCCAGGCCCAGGCACCGTATTCTTTGTAGCTGGCGATGCGGCGGGAGGCTTCGGAGGCGAGCTGCAGAAAGATATTCACGCCCACGGAATAGTTGGGGCTCCAGACGAGGCCGATGCCGCTGTCGCGGACTCTGGCTTGAACTTGCGGAAGGTGCTGCGTCCAGCCGGTGGTGCCGACGACCGTATTGATTTGCAGAGCGGCGAGGCGGGCAATGTTTTGCGGCGCGGCGGCGGCGGTGGAAAAATCCACGGCGACGTCAACTCCAGCGAAATTGTTGCCCGTGATTCCACTGGTGTCGTGATTGTTTGCGCTGTTGAGGCGCTGGGTGACGGCGAAACCGTATTCGGGCGCGAGTTGCTCGATGAGACGGCCCATTTTGCCGTGTCCGATGATGGCTAGGTTCATGGGCGTGGGGCCTCGGCGGCGCGCGTGAGAAGCTGCGCGACCATTTTTTTGTAAATTTCGGCGGCTTCGAGGAGTTCTTTTTTGGCGACGCGTTCTTCTAGGGTGTGTGCTACGTGAATGCTGCCGGGTCCGATCAGGAACGGTTGGCCCCAGGCGTCGGCGAATGCGGGAACGTCGGTGGTGTAGGAGACCACCGTGGATTCGAGGCCGTCGAAGGAAGTGAAGCGCATTGGCGGGACGGAGAAAGCTTGTTTGGCTGCGGCGCGGCCGGCGACGGCGCGGGTGACGGCTTGGCGCAGCGTGTCGCCGGAGTCAACTGTGCGAAAGGAAATTTCGGCGCGGGCTGAGTCGGAAATCACGTTGGGGGCGCGGCCACCGGAGATTACGCCGATGTTGAGGGTGGTGCGGCCCATGAGTTGGTCTTCGGGGAGAGGAATTTTGCGAATTTCCTGGAGGGCGTCGAGAAGTTTATCGATGGCGGATTCGCCTAGCTCGGGATAGGCGGAGTGGGCAAGGCGGCCGGTGGACTCGATTTCGTAGCGCAGGATGCCTTTAGCGGCGAGGACTAGCTTGTTATCGGTGGGTTCGCCATTAATTAGGAAACGCGAGCCGCGGGGATCGCGAGCAGCTGCCAGCGCGCCGGAGCTGTTGCGTTCTTCGCCGACTACGAAGAGCAGGCCGAAATTTCGCGTGCCTGCGGATAATAATTTTTCGGCGGCGGTGATCATGCTGGCGATTATGCCTTTGGCGTCCGCGGAGCCGCGGCCCCAGATGAATTCGTGATCTTCGCGGGATGCGAAGAAGGGTGGGACCGTGTCCATGTGAGTGGAGAGGGTGACGAGCGGAGCTCCCCAGCGCGCGAAGACATTGAAGCGATTGGCTTCGACCGGGCAGCGTTCGACAGAGCCGCCGGTGCGGGCGGTGAGGTCCGAGAGGAGGCCGAGGAGGAAGGATGCGACGGCTTCTTCGTTGTTCGTGACGGACTCGATGTCCACGAGCGCGCGGGTTAGTTCGACTACGTTCATTCATTCACCGGAATCTAGATGTGCGGACAGAGTGCGGCCGCGCTCTTGAGTTTTCCGGTGAAAAAAAGATGGAGGGAGGAAAAGAAAAGCCGCGAGTGAGGTGAAGGCGGCTATCTTCCCAATAGCGCTCCATCCGTTTTTCAACGGATGACAGTGGGCAGGTATTAGCCTGGCCCCCCAACCGTCGCGGAGTGAGCTTCCGGCGACGACTTC
>Ga0209655_10000277_pt1 | contig 19807 bp, 13 predicted proteins | sample BogFormECP03_OM2_FD_188236 | JGI IMG/M metagenome (GOLD analysis project Ga0209655, IMG submission 188236) | Bog forest soil microbial communities from Calvert Island, British Columbia, Canada - ECP03_OM2 (SPAdes) (version 2) | ecosystem: Environmental > Aquatic > Freshwater > Wetlands > Bog ...
GAATAGAAAAAGTGAAGTGCTTTGTTTTCTTGGAGTTGGAAAATTCGCAGCTGGAGAAGGGGGTTCATTTGTATTGAATAGAAATTGGCGATTTTGGTGACTGGTTGCGCAGGGGGTGGCGGCAGGGATGGCCGGGGAGGGGACGCTAGATCGGCTGCGAGCTTTTGTCGGCATTTTCACAGATTCATCATCCTCTGGCGGCGCGCGGAATGCAAATGGTTGCGTGTGTACTGGAGGTTGCCGCCCGGCGGAGGGCGCCGCTTTTGAGCCGGTGCGGCAATCCGCGCGGAAGTATAACTGAAGAAGTGAGGAGACGCTCGGGGGATCAGTGGGCGGCGGCTGCGGGGGCTTTCTCGCTTAAAACTTGCGCGACGGCCGACAGGGCGGCGTCAATTCCGGCGCGGTCCACATCGCAGTGCGTGACCATGCGCACGGAGTATTTTTCGGTGGCCGAGCACAGAACTTTTTTGGCTGCCAGTTGCTCGCAAATTTCGGCGGCGGTGCGGCCGGTTGCGCGGACGTCGAAGATCACGATGTTGGTGACAACGCGCGCGGGGTCGAGCGAGATTCCCTTCACCGCTGCGAGTCCTTGCGCCAGGTGCTGTGCGTTTTCGTGATCGAGGTGCAGGCGTTTGGGCGATTCTTCCAGCGCGATGAGCCCAGCCGCGGCCAGGATTCCCACCTGGCGCATTCCGCCGCCGAGCATCTTGCGGCGGATGTGGGCTTGCTTGATGAACACGTGCGAGCCCAGCAGGATGGAGCCAACCGGCGCGCCCAGGCCTTTCGACAGGCAGAACATCACGGAATCGAATTTGCGGGTGATTTCCGCGACGCTCTTCCCCAGCGCGACCGCTGCGTTGAAGATTCGGGCACCGTCGAGATGCACGCGCAGGCCAGCTGCGTGGGCGCGCTCGCAGATATCTTCGGCCACGGCCGTGGGGTACACCGTGCCGCCGTGCATGTTGTGGGTGTTCTCGAGTGTCACAAGGGCGGTCTGCGAATCGTAGTAGATTCTCTCGCGGATGAGCGGCTCGATCAGTTCCCATGTGAGAATTCCGCTCGGTGCTGGGACCGTGCGCGGCATCACTCCGGCGACCGCGGACATGGAAGCCAGTTCGTACAAATTCACGTGGGCGCGCTGCTCGCAGATCACTTCGTTCGAGCGCTGCGTCCAGCCCATGATGGCGAGCAAGTTGCCCATGCAACCGGTGGGGACGAAAAGCGCCGCTTCGCGGTGGAAAATTTCCGCGGCGCGGGCTTGCAGGCGATTCACCGTGGGGTCTTCGCCGTACACATCATCGCCCACTTCGGCGGCAGCCATCGCGGCGCGCATTGCCGGCGTAGGACGCGTGACCGTATCGCTGCGCAAATCAACAATCGTCATCGGAGAACCTCTCTGTCATCGTGCTGGGCAGTCCGCGGGGGCCTTGGGGATATCGATTTGAATCGGTATCGGCTCGGCTACGAGTTCTTTGTCATACAGCTCTCCGTAGGATTTCCAACTACGAGCCACTGCCTCGGCGTCCGGGTCCGCTTCAGCCCAAGTGGAGAATCGAGCCTGTAAAAAGTACCGGCCGGGATAAACCCAACCTTTATCGCGGGTGCGATCGCCGGAGTAAACCACAAAAGAGATCCCAGTGGATCGGTCCATTTCCCGAACGTTCCCGGAGGGAAGGATCGGATAGTCCGAATCCGGGCGTTTAGGGTGATGGGCGCGAACGGTTACGCCCAAGGTATCTGGTATTACTCCCCAGCTGAGACTTCCGGGCGTGCCATCGGCTTGGACGTTAAGTAGATTGGGCGGGTAGCTTTCGATGCATTTCTTGCAAAGAATTATTGCGTGGTCGCCAACATTTTGAATTCTAAGGTGGAGATCGAAAGAAACTGAGCCCACGACCGCTCCCCGCAGCGGCGCGTCCACAATCGTTCGATTGACGCAATACGTCTGGGCGAGCACCGTCACCGTCAGTTTCAACGGACTGCTTCTCCTGTCTCGCATTTCCTGGCCATCGACTCGGGCGTTCAAGGACAAAAGCGGCGTTATCAATACAATCAGCAAAGACGCGACAATGGTTCCGCGTGCCCCCATCATGCTAACCAAGTAATTCCACGAATACTTCGTTCGACACCGTCAGATGTGCGGGCGCCAGGCGGAGCTGCGCGCCATCCATCTCCAGCAATCCCTGCGCGCGCAGCCCGGCGATGCGCGCTTGCAGGCTGACGCCATACTTTTTTTCTACTCGGGCAAGGTCAATGCCTTCGAGCTGGCGTAGGCCCAGAAATAATTCCTCTTCGAGCGCTTGCTGTGCGGTGACCGGCTCGATTTGCTCGCGCGCGGAGACACCGCTTTCGATACACGCGGCATACCGCGCCGAATCGTGCACGTTCGACCAGCGCTGTGTGCCATCGAAAGAATGCGCGCCGGCACCCAGGCCAATATACGGTTCGCGGCGCCAATATTTCAGATTGTGGCGCGAACGGAAGCCCGGCAGGCCCCAGTTGGAGATTTCGTAGTGCTCGTAACCGGCGGCAGCGAGCCGCGCACATGCGGATTCGTAGGAGTCCGCCATGGCGTCGTCGCTGGGAATAGCTTCGGCGCTGTAGCGGCTGCCGCCCGCGAGCGATTCCTTTCCCAGGCGGCTGCCTTCATCAATTTCCAGCAGGTAGATCGAAACGTGTTCAGGCCTGATCTCCAGGATGCGCGAGAGCGATTCTTCCCACGACTCGCGGGTCTGCTGCGCGAGACCGGCAATCAGATCCATGCTGATGTTGCGGAATCCGGCTGCGCGCAGAATTTGCGCCGCCGCGAAAATATCCGCGCGACGATGCACGCGGCCGGCGGTCTGCAATTCGCGATCGGCAAACGATTGCACGCCCAGGCTGATGCGGTTGAATCCGGCGGCGAGCCAAGCCTGGGCTTTTTCAGGCGTGATGGTTTCGGGATCCGCTTCGAGGGTCACTTCGAGGCAATCTGCAGGCTGCGCGAATCCAAAATTGCGGCGCAGCGCATCTAGAATTCCCGCGAGCGCGGCAGGTTCGAGCAAGCTGGGCGTGCCGCCGCCGAAGTACACCGTGTCCACGGTAGCGTCAGGCAGGATGGAAATTTCGCCGCTCGCCGCGAGTTCCGCAATTTCGCGGCGCACGGCCTCGGCATAGGGCCCGTATTTTTCGCGCGCGACTACGCCCGTGTGAAAATTGCAGTAGGTGCACTTGGTCTGGCAGAACGGCACCTGAATGTAAACGCCGAGGTTCATTTCGGCGCCGCGACCACGTCGAACTCGTCAGAGCTGGCCTGTTGCACGGCTATGCCGTCTTTGATTGCTTCGCAATGCGCGCCCACGCCTTCCACGCTGACATCCTTATATTTGAGCCATAACCTGAACGCGCCAGGCTGCGTCACCTTCACTGTAAATTCCAGGACTTCGCCGCCGTGCAGAATGACGGACGATGCGTCTGCCGCGGGCGAGCAGCTGATGATTTCTTTACTCCATTTTTTGCGTGTGCGCGACTGGACTGCGAAACCGGGCGCGGGACGTCCGCTGCCGGCTACGACGATGGCGCCGCAAACGCCCAGGCAAAAAGTAAGGCGCTTATCGCCATTATTTCTGATGCGCACCGCGAACGGTTTGCCGACGACTTGCTGGTCGCCCACCACGGCAATGGTGATGTCTTCTCGTGCGGAAATTCCGTCGCCGGCCCCGGTGGAGACCAGGAGCACCAGAACGGAAACTGTCGCTGCCACCCGCCCCAATCGCCTCATGGAGAAACAGTTTACAACCAAACCAAATTCACTTCACGTAAAGACCGTGCGCGCAATTCTCTCCTCCCTGCATTTTCGGTCCGCACGACGCTAGAGACTATCAAATCAACCGTACGCGAATCTTCGATTTATCCGCGCGCGGTTCCAATGTTATGATTCGTTTTTGCCACAAGCTAGCGGCGCGGTCGCCAAGTGGTAAGGCATAGGTCTGCAAAACCTTTATCGGCGGTTCGATTCCGCCCCGCGCCTCCAACTTTTTTCTTGAAATCTCACTCCAGCCACTGCCTGTTTCGCTCGATTTGTGTTTGAATCCTGCCATGGAAAATGTGCTGAAGCTTCTGGCGCTGCTCAGTTCCGGCATGTTTGCAGGCGCGTCGTTTTATCTTACGACCGTCGAGCAGCCCGCGCGCATGTCGCTGGGAGCTGCCGCCGCGCTCGAGGAGTTTCGGCCTAGCTACAAACGCGCCGCTCCGCAACAGGCAGCTTTGGCGATCGTGTGTTTTGTTTGCGGCGTCTGGCTGGCATGGCTCACCTCGCATTGGCTCTGGCCGCTGGGCGGAAGCCTGCTAGGCGCCGTGGTGCCCTTTACGTTCCTCTTCCTCATGCCGACCAACCGATTGCTTCTGGACGCCGGGAAGCAGCTGGATGCGCGCACGCTGGAATCCCTGCTCGCGAAGTGGGCCCGTCTCCACGCCGTGCGCACGGTGCTGAGCCTGCTTGGGTTTCTGGTGCTGCTTGGAGCGTGCGTTTTTCAGCCCTGAATTCCTCGGGCGGTGATTTGCAGCCCGCTTCCCCCATGCAGTAAACTCTTGGATTCGCGTTCTCTCAGGGGGCGTTCATGCTGGTGGTCATGCGGTCGCAGGCGACAGACGAACAGGTGCGCGCCGTGTGTGAGCGCATCGAATCGCTGGGTTTTAAGGCTCTGCCCGTTCCCGGCGCAGGACGCACCGCCGTGTGTATCACCGGGAATTCCGGCGCGGTGGATCTGGGGACGCTGGAATCCATGCCGGGGGTTGTGGAATGCATCGCCGTCAGCAAGCCTTACAAACTGGTTAGCCGTGACGTGAAACCGGAAAACACCGTGGTGCGCGTGCCCACGCCTCTGGGTGACGTCGCCTTTGGCGGCACGGAGATCGCGATGGTGGCAGGCCCCTGCGCCATCGAAACCCGCGAGCAGGCTTTCACCATTGCGAAGCAGATAAAGGCCGCGGGGGCGCGACTGTTCCGCGGCGGCGCTTACAAGCCGCGCACTTCCCCGTACAGTTTTCAAGGCCTGGGCGAAGCGGGCCTGGAAATCATGGCCGAGGTGCGCAAGGAATTCGGACTGGGCATCATCACCGAAGCGATCGATCACGAATCGCTGGACCTGGTGGCGGAATTTGCGGACGTGATCCAGATCGGCGCGCGCAACATGCAGAATTTTTCGCTGCTGAAGCGCGCCGGCCGCGCCAAGAAACCGGTGCTGCTGAAACGCGGCATGGCCGCCACGCTGGACGAATTTCTGATGGCCGCGGAATACCTGATGTCCGAGGGAAACTACGCGGTGATTTTGTGCGAGCGCGGCGTGCGCACTTTTTCCGATTTCACGCGCAACACGCTGGACCTGGCCGTGGTGCCCGCGGTGCAAAAGCGCAGCCATCTGCCCATCGTGGTGGATCCTTCGCACGGCACCGGGCGCCGCAATAAAGTTTTGCCGCTTTCGCGCGCCGCCGTCGCGGTGGGCGCCGACGGATTGCTGGTAGAAGTTCATCACGATCCGGACCGGGCGCTGTCCGACGGGCCGCAATCCATCCTGCCGGCGGAATTCGAACAACTGATCCGGGAAGTCCGCCAGATCGCCGCCGTGCTGGGCCGCACTATCAATTGAAACTGCGCTTCAATTTCCGCTTCGTCTTCCTGCTGGTAATTCTTGCCGCGCTGGCCATTCGCGAAGTTGCGCTGGAGTTGCGTCCCACGTTTCTGCGTCCGGGGCTGCATCTTTGCGCGTACGTGGGAAACACCGGCGACGGCACAATTTCCGTGATTGACCTGATCAAACTATCGCCCGTGGCGACGGTGGTGGTGGGACCTGGGCCGAGCGGTTTGCGCGCGCATCCGAAACGGCCGGAAATTTGGGGCGTCAGCTCCGCGGGCGGGTTTGCGTGGGTGCTCGACGTGCAATCGAATCAAATCGTGGCGCGCATCGCGGTGGGGACCGCGCCTTACGCGCTGGATTTTTCCGCGGACGGCCGTCGTGCCTACGTCGCGGCATCGGGATCGAACACCGTTGTCGCCATAGACACTGGTTCGCGCCAGATCGTCGCGCGCGGGCGCGCTGGACGCCGCCCGTGGCTGGCGCGTGTCTCTCCGGACGGTAAGACGCTGGTGGTGAGCAATCGCGACGACGCCACGATTTCGCTGCTGGACAGCGGCACGCTAGCGCCGCTCGCGACCATCGCCACCGCGCCCGATCCCGAGCAAATCGCGATCCTGCCGGACAATTCCAAGGCGTTCGTCACCTCCGGCGCGTACAACCAGGTTTCCGTGGTGGATTTGAAGCGCAGAGTGCTGCTGGCGAATCTGGCGCTGGGCGGCACGGCCGATGACCTGGACCTGAAGCCCGACGGCGGCGAACTTTACATCACTTCGAGTTCGGCGCACGGCCTGGTGATCGTGAATACGGACACCAACGAAGTCGCGGATTTTCTGCTGCTGGGAATGTCGCCCACTTCCGCGGTGTTTGCGCCGGCGACGAGCACGCTGTACGTTGCAGACACAGCCGCCGGCCACGTCGTGCCCGTCGCGGTGGATACACGCCAAGTTGGCCGGCCGATTCAGGCGGGGCAATCGCCTGTGACGTGCGCGCTCACTCCGGGTGGAGATATCCTGCTGGTGGTGGACACGGCATCGAACGACCTGGCGGCCATCCGCACCAGAACTTTGCCTTCTGGTCAGCCCGGGCTGACGCCGCCGCGTCCTCCCACCGCGCTGATTGCCGTGGGCTCGCATCCGCGCGACCTGGCAATAAAGGTCTTCTGATCCCGCGCCCGCCTGCCCTGCCCCAAGTTACTGGACGATCAGAGTGACCTGCACGCTGCGCGTGGTGCTGCCTCCCGTGCCGGCAACCGTTCCCGTCACCGTCATCGTGTAGGTTCCGGTGGGTGTGCCGACTGGAGCCACCGTTCCGGTGCCGCCGCCGAAACACGCCGCTAGCCCAATCGAGAGCAAGACCGCGATCGCGCCCGTCTGAGCGAGCCGCATTCCGCACGCTGGCTGGCGCTTTGCAGCCGAGGCCCAGGCCGCGAGCAACAAGAACAGCGCGAGCAGCCACAGCGCAATTCCATGCCAATGCAATGCGGCCACGGGCGACCAAGCTGGCGTGAGCCGGCGCACGTCCGGTGCTCTGCCAAACGGCGTCGCTCCGTTCATCGCGGTGGCGACGCTGAGTACGATGGGGACCTGCGCGCCCGATGTGAGACTCGCCGTCGCCGGCTGCACCGTGCAGGTGCTGAGCGATGCTGCGTCGGCACAAGTGAGTGCGACCGTACCCGCGAAGCCCTGCACGGAATCGGCGATCAGCTGGAATGTAGCTGGGGTGCCCGCTGTAACCGTTTGAGTCGCGACGCCCGAAGGCGCGAGGCAGTAATCCATGGCTGTGCCGGATAACGCGATGCTCTGGGGGCTGGTCGGCGCGTTGTCCGCGATCATTAAGGTCGCGATTTGCGCCCCCGCCGTGGAGCCGCAAGCGCCTGTCGCCGGCACTGCGAGTGGGGTAAACGTCACGGTCAGCGTGCAAGACCCACCCGCTGGAACGCCAGTAGTGCAACTAGGGTGCTCTACAACTGTGAACTTACCCGAAGGATTGACGCTCGGGATGCCGACGCTGAGGACCGCCGGAGCTGTGCCGGTGTTGGCAATCGTAACCGTTACCGGGGGCGATGCCGTGCCGGCAAGCGTATTTCCGAAGGCAATCGGCGAAGGCCCAACGGTCGCCGTAGCCTGCACCGCGGAGCCGCTTAGCGCGACGATCTGCGGGCTCTTCGGGGCTGCGTCTGAAATTTGAATTACGGCCGACCGGCTTCCGGTTTGCGTGGGATCGAACGTGACGGTTATCACGCAAGCTTGGCCGCCCGCCAAAGGACCCTGCGAACAATTGTCGGTCTCGGCAAAATCGCCGGAGTTCGCGCCGACCATTGCGATCGCCAAGGCCGTGGCGAAGGTTCCCGTATTCGTGAGGGTGACGGTCTGCATGGTGCTTCTTGCGCCGACTGTCTGCGTTGCAAAATTCAAACTGCTCGGAGAGAGTGAAATCCCATACGTCCCGCCGTTCCCACTGCCGCTCAGCGGGACGCTTTGCGGGTTGCCCGCGGCGTTGTCCGAGATAGAGAGCGTCGCGCTCACCGGTCCGCTGGCCTGGGGCGTGAAATCGACCGAAATCGTGCAGCTGGCTCCCGCCGGGAGAGGGCCGGTGGGATAGGGGCATGCGCTTGTGCCTTTCAGGACAAATCCAAAATTGGTTGAACTGTTGCCGGTAATCACGATGCCGCTCAAGTTCATCGCAGCGCTTCCGGTATTCGTCAACGTTACCAGCTGGGTCGCGCTGGTGATCCCGATCGGCTGCATGCCGAACGATAGCGCGGCGGGCAGGATGGACATGATCGGTGCGACGCCGGTGCCGGTTCCGGTGATTGTCACCAGTTGCTCTGCGTTGGGCAGGAAACTGGAGTTGTCCACAAATTCAACTGCGGCGCTGAACGTCCCGGTCGTCGTCGGCGCGAATTCTAATGAGAGTTGGCAGCTGGTGCCAGGCGCCATGGACACGGCAACACAAGTTCCCACGATATCCACCTTAGAAAACTGCGTCGAGCCGGGACCTGAGAGAAGCGGCAATTTGGAGATTGTCAGCGGTTGGTTCCCAGCATTCGTAAAAGTTATGACCAGAGGCGCGCTTACGCTGCCCTCGGGCTGGTTTCCGAAATTGAGGGCGAGAGGCGAGACGACAGCCAGCGGCCCCGCGCCACTGCCCACCGCTTCCAGAGTTTGCGAGTCGGGCGGCGCATTGTCGGAAAACGTCACGAAAGTACTTTCAGGCCCCACCAGCGACGGGATGAATCCGACCTCGAACGAACACATTGCTCCGGGCGGGATGAGCGCACCCAGGCAAGTCGCCACATCCTTCAGAGAAAAATCCGCGCTGTTGGTGCCGGCGAGCGTGATGTCGGAAATGCTGAGGGGAGCGTTGCCGGTGTTGTACACCGCTACCGCCTGAGGTGGAATGGTGGTCGAGCCGACTGGCTGCGCCCCAAAGTTCAATTTTCCGGTGTTGAACGAGACGCTGGAGCTCATCGCCGTCGGGTTCGGCGCAATCTCCACGAGGAACGCATCATTCAGGGGCGGCGTCTGCTGACAACTTGCGCAGGTTGGTTGCAGCCCGTTCTGCGGATTCCCTGCTAGCAAAAAATCGCCGGACGTGGTGGCGCCCGCGATATAAACATTTCCTTTCGTATCTGCCGCAATCCCGGCTGCCAGGGCGGTTGCGGTAGCACCTGCGGCCGAAGTCCCGCCCAGCGGGGTGGAAAATATCAGCGATGCCGCACCGGCGGAGGTCGGATCCAGCTCCGTCACGAATGCGTCCTGATCGCCGCTGAATGGCTGAATATTGTCCAGCGCCGGAAAATTCGCGGAGGTGGTGCTGCCGGAAATATAGACCTGATTGTTCTGCGCGAACCATACGCTCAGGCCGACGTCCGTCGCCTGTCCTCCCAAATAGCTGGAGTAAAGCAGCGAAGTCATTCCGCCGCTGCTTTGGCCGATCACTGCCAGGAACGAATTGGCATTGGCTTCGGCGCTGCGGTACAAACTTGGCTGGTATGCCGTGCCGGTCACCGGAAAATTTATGGATTGCGTGGTTCCCGTCACGTACGCCGTACCCGGTAATCCGGTTCCCACGGTAATCGCCAGTGCTTGATCCATTGCTCCGCCGCCCAGAAACGTTCCATAGGACAAATCTGCCACACCGTTTCCGGACGGCAGAATTTTCATCACGAAACCGTCCGAGGGATCGCCGCTGTAGGATGTCTGGAAGCCGTGGGTCGTGAGCAAGGTGCCGGTGGGGTCCGAAGTATAGCCAGCGAGGTAGGCGTTCCCCACCGAATCCACCGCCACGCCGGTAACCGTCGCGACGGCATCAATCCCCAGATACGTGCAGTACTCCAGGTGGGGCGTCGTTCCGGCCACCACGAATTTGGCCAGAAATCCGTCTGATCCTCCTCCGCCATAAACGGAAGAAAATGGCCCGAGAGAAGTGGCCGAAATGGCCGGGGCAATAGTGAGGTTTGTGGACTGCGTGTCCATCGCCAGATAAATATCGCCGGTAGAATCCATGGCGATTCCACCGGAACTGAGCGTGGCTTCGTTGCCGTTGCCGCCGAACAAAGTCGAATACAGCAGGATCGCGCCTGTGGGATCAAGTTCGGTGACGGCTGCGTCGTTCACTGCTTTGCCGTTCAATCCAGCGGTCAGTGTACTGCTGTCGGTTACCGGGTAATCCGCTGAAGTGGTGGTTCCGGCGATGGCCACGTTGCCATTGCTGTCCACGGCGATTTCTCCACCGAGTTGCGTTCCGCTGCCTCCGATAAAGGTGAGGTACACGAGCTGACTTGCGGCGGGATTCGACGGATTTATTTTTATTTTCGCGATGAAAAAATCCGCGGTTCCCGTGCCCGCCTGTTTGGTGTTGGCGGGTTCCGTGAATGTGGCCGCCGACGTAGTGGTGCCGCCGATGTACACGTTCCCGGCGGAGTCCAGCGCGATGCTTTGCGCGGTGTCGTTGCCCGTCCCGCCTAAGAACGTCGCATAAGTCACGGTCAAGGAAGGATCGAGCACCAGCGTCGCGCGGGGATCGTGCGGCGCCACATGGAACGCGACTTGGCCATCCGCCGCGATTTCGTATCCGCCGCCAATTTGTTTCCGCCGCAACGGATGCGATGTGGTGGCCGCCCACTCTTCGTAGATGGCGGGCTTTTTCATGCGCATCTCGCGGCCGGCGAATTTCACCAGCAGATCACCTGAAGGGTCCAATTGCAGATCTTGTGAACGCGCCGCGCCAGCATTCGCGATCTCCAGCCGCACATCGTTGGGGTCAACTCCAGGAGCCAGGCGTAAATCGTATTCCACGCCCTCGCTGTTCCCGTATGCGACGATGTCGACACCGGGCAGTACGTCTTTCGCTTCCGCCGCCGCGAAATGTGGCACGTGGGTGCGCCACTTCGCTGGATCGCTGCCCAGGAAATAATTGCTTTCGCCGCCGAGAGCAGTTACACCGTGCCACGCGAAATTTGTTTCGGCGCCCGACGGGTTCGGGGAGGGAGTTTCCAGACTGCCCGTAGGTTTCGTCTGTCGCGGGAGGCGCTGCTGCGGCGCACGCTGCGGGCGCGGAGTTTGCCCCTTGTGGCCGGGAGTATCCTTGCGCGGCATGTTCTGGCGGTTGCGGTTCCGGCGCGTTCGCGGCTTCTGTTTCGGTCGCGGAGTGGTGCTGCGCCGCCTTTTCCGGTGAACCGGCGGCTGTGTGGGATCGCCGTCCATTCCGGCGACGCTCGTCTCGTTCGATGCCGCGTCGCCTTTCACCAAACGCAATTTCAACGCGCTCGGCGTGGCATTCGCGCCGGTGGCGCTTGCAACGGAGATCCCGATGCCGCCGGAGTCCAGGAACACCGTCATACCTTTCCCCTGCCCAACGTATTGCACAGCTTGTCCCGCTGCTCCGGCGGCCGGCTCAAAAGTGATAGGCAAAGAAAAATTCGCGGGACGCGCTGTAGCTGCTCGATCAGCGGCCGGCAAGTAAGGAACTGGGGACGGGAGAAACTGCGCGGGGCGTATCGCGGACGGATTCGGTACTGTCGCACCAGGAGGCCGCGGCTTCAATCCCGCAGTCAAGCTCGCTAACGTGGGAGGTTCGGCGCCGAGGCCCGTGCCACTCGCGCGCTGTCGCGGATTCTCTATGAATGACGCGCCCGATCTCGCAGGGCGCAGCTGGCGCAACGCAACTCGGCCCATACCCAGGAAGCTGACGGCTATTACAAAGGAGAATAAAACCCAGGCAGGATAGCCTTTCGGACCCATAGCGCCCTCCGCTGGAACGTGTTTCTGTTTCCAGCTTGGGCGGCTCCAACACCGCAGACACCATGGCCCTGATTGTGAGGACCCAAGAGACTACTGAAAGGGGGGTTGAGGCGACTATCTTCCTAATAATTGCGAAAGTCAATCACTGTCGGAGGCGATGCAGCCGCGCGGAATCAGACTTTGGCCTCGGTTTCCGTGCCCCACGCGAAATTTTCCTCGCCTAGCGCCAGCTCGAGCATTCCATCCACGGGCAGGACTTCGATCGGCAAGCCGCCTTCCCACAATGCCACGCTCAGCAGCAGTTGACGGCGCCCGCGCAGATCGAACAATTCGCGGGCGATCGCTACCTCGATGATCTTGCCGAACGCCGCCGTCACCATTGATTGGGGATGCAGCAGGCAGGCGCCGCCCTGCTCCACGACGCAGCCGGCGAATTTACGCTTGGCCACGCGCATGGTGATGCGCGTTTCGCGCGAATCCCACAACGTGAGCCGCAATTGAAAATCCGGAATTTCCGCGATGGCCTCTTCCACCGGGTCCACGCGCAGATAGAAATATTTTTCGCCGAATCCGAAATAGAGGCCGCCGAGCACGCGCGTGCGGCCGTGCATGGTGCCGCCGCGAGGATCGGTGGCGTACAAACCGGCGCCGAGCCATTCGAAATAGCTGCTCTCGCGGCCATCCACGGTCACGTCCAGATAGGATTCCGGCGGCTCGCGGCGGCCCAGCTCCGGCGCTTTCTTGATTGGATGCGCGAGAACGTCGGGCGCGGGCTCGCCCAGCGCGGTGTAAATTTCGGTGAGGTGCTTGCGATACAGGTCGTCAAACTCCGCGTCATTCGCGGAACCATGCTCCGGGCCATACCACCAGTTCCAATCGCTGCCTTCGGCGGCCAGCACCGCTTCGTAGGCGCGCGCCAATTGTTCGGCGGTGGCTTTTCCGGACTTGCGCTGCGCGACCCGCTCGTACATCTCGCGCGCGTCGCGCAACAGATCCCAGGCGCGCACATCTTCGCGATGGCCGATCCAGACGTCAAAATTCGCATTGATCCACGACGCCGGAAAAATTCCCGGCATGGTGGGCGCGTTGGCATTCGCTGCGACGGCTTCGCTGGCGGTGAGCGCGCGAATATCTCCATCGTTCTGCACACGACGGTAAAACTCGCGCAGAAATTGCCGCCCGTTCTCCGGGTAATATTCCCAGGCGTTTTCGCCGTCCAGAATGATGCTCACTGTGGCCGTGCGCCCCGGCGGCTCGCGGTCGCCGATGGCGCGAATCCTGCGGTGCAAATCCTCGGCGGCTTGTACTGCGCCCATGCGGCTATAAACGAAGCCGACAAGATCCGAAATATAATGGTCGCGGAAAAAACCGTACATTTCTTTTCCGCCGTGCTGCAATTTCCACGGTGAATAGAGGTCCGGACCATTTTCCGGATAGCCGCCCGCGTCACGCCAGAACCCAATGTTGCGCGTGCGGCCGAGCACGCCTTCATCCGTCGCGAACCATTTGAAGCCCAGTTCCGCGGCAATTTCCAGCGCTTCGTCGGAAACCGAGCCTTCCGAAGGCCAAAGTCCGGCAGGCGGATGGCCGAAGACGCGCTCGTGATATTTTCTGGCGCGCAGCAACTGCTCCCGCGCGTCGCCGGGAAAGTGAAACGGAGGCTGCGGCAGCGGCGTGTGCGGATTGGAAACGCGCGCGATGTCCGTGTCGCACAAAAGGGGCAGGATCGGATGGTAGTAAGGAGTGGTGGATATTTCGATTTGTCCGCTTTCCGCGGCGATGCGATATTCCGGCAGCACCGCGCCGAGCAGTTCCAACTGCTTTTCGCGCAACAAGGTCTTATCGCGTTCGGTGAAGCCCGTGCCCTTCGCCGCGAGCAGGTTCACCACCGGATCTTTGGCGATGTATTCCTCATCCATCCAGGCCAGCTGCGAAAGCAGTTGCAGGTCGCGCCAGTCCTGTTCGCTGAAGCGCGCGGCGCAGGCTTCGGCACCAGCGGAACGCACCTGGGTTTGCAGGTCGGAAAAGCGCGGCCAGCGCTGCACGTAAATCTCGTTCACCTGGAAGGCGCGCTCCAGTATTTCCCTTTTCTGCTCGGGCTTCAGCGTGTCGGCCGCGGCAAAGGCCAGCTCAAACCAGGGTTCGCGAAATTTTCCGCTGGCGTATTCCTCGATTTGCGCCGCCAGCAGCGGAACAATATTGAAAGTCGCGTGCACGCCGGGAAATTCGCCCAGCACTTTCACCATGCCCCAGTAATCCTTCAGAGCGTGCAGCCGCGTCCAGGGCAGCATGTATCGCCCCGACACGGGATCGCGATACTGCGGCTGGTGCATGTGCCAGACGAGAACCAGATTTACTTGGCCCAACCCGCTATCCTCCGCAACTTCGTGAACGCCGATCGCAACTCGCCCGCACGCTCAGAACGTCCATGCTAGAATCCTGAGGCGCAATCATGCGCCTGCTCGATAAATATATCGGTCGCGAAGTCGGCTCGCACGCCATCCTGGGCCTCGCTGTCTTCACTTTTGTTTTCTTCGTCCCGCAACTGGTCCGCCTGATGGACCTGGTGGTGCGCCATTCCGGCGGCGTGCCCACCGTGGCGCTGATATTTCTGTGCTCGCTGACGCCCGTGCTGGCCTTCACCATCCCGATGGCGGTGCTGGTCGGCGTGCTGATCGGCCTGGGGCGGCTCTCCGCCGACAGCGAAATCGTCGCGCTGCATGCTTCGGGCATCAGCTTGCGCCGCCTGCTGGTTCCCATTGGATGCGTGGCGCTCGGCTGCAGCCTCGGCACGCTGGTGCTGACCTTCTGGCTGAGCCCCGCGGCGATTCGCACCCTGCAACGCCTGGAAGAACGCCTGCTGCTGACCCAAGCGCCCTACGCGATTCAGCCGCGCGTGTTCAACGAGCAGGTCCCGCACTTCATATTATACGTGCAAGACGTGGAAGCCGCAGCGACGCGCTGGCGCGGCGTGTTCCTGGCGTCGTCTGGCCAAGCCTCCACCACCAACGTGACGATTGCCCAGGACGCGCAGGTGGTGGCCGACCCGGGCAACAACAAATTCGAATTGCACCTGGGCAGCGGCAGCACGCACGAATACGACCCGCGCGAGCCTCAACATTACAATGTGACGACTTTCGGCCAGAGCGAAATTCCCGTGGAGATTTCCAGCCCGGTGGCGGGGCCGAAGAACGTGGCCGTGTCCGATTCGGAGCGCTCGATTTCCGAATTGCTCGCCGAAAGCGGGCCGCACTGGCGCGACGCGCGCGTGGAATTTCATCGTCGCATCGCGTTTCCCGCCGCCTGCCTGGTGTTTGCGCTGCTGGGAGTGCCGATCGGCGTCCGTCCGCGGCGTGGAGGGCGCGCCGCCGGCTTGATCCTGACGCTGGTGCTGATTGGCGGCTACTATTTTCTTTTTGTAACCGGCGCGCATATGGCGCAGCAAGGCTCGATTGCTCCGTGGGCTGGAATCTGGGCTGGAAATATCGCGGGGTTGATACTGGGATTAATTTTTCTGCGCCGCATCGAAACCGTCCGCAAACCTAATGCAATTGTGGCCTGGCTCGATGCTTTCTTCCGACGTTCGCGCCCAGCGCGCCGCCGCGAGGCCGATGCTGCGCCGATTCCCGCGTCGAATGGCGGTCTCGCGGGCGCGCGCGGCGTGGTGTCCAAAGCGAATGCGCGGAAAATTATTCCGGAAGGCTCTGCCGTGGCCTTCCCCATGCTGATCGACGTCTATCTGCTGCAGCAATTTTTCTATTATTTTCTGGTGCTGCTGGCGGGCTTCATTCTGATCTTTGACGCGTTCACGCTTTTTGATTTGCTCGGCGACATCTCGAAAAATAATATCCCGGCTTCGATGGTCCTGAATTATTTTCGCTACCTCATTCCACTGATGACCTACCAGCTTGCACCGCTGGCCACGCTGGTCGCGACCCTGGTCACCCTGGCCGTGCTGGCGAAAAATAATGAGGTGATCGCCTTCAAGGCCAGCGGCATGAGTCTGTATCGGCTGGTGCTGCCTCTTACGCTGGCGGGATGCTTGATCGCCGGGGGAATGTTCCTGCTCGACGATACCTTCCTGCCCTACGCCAACCAGCGCCAGGACGCCCTGCGCAACCAGATCAAAGGGCGCCCCGCCCAGACCTATTTTCAGCCCGCGCACCAATGGATCTTCGGCGAGAACACTAAAATTTATAATTACGCACTGTTCGATCCTGACCAGAACCTTTTCGGCGGATTGAGCGTCTTCGAGCTGGACCCGGTGACCTTTCAAATTCGCCGCCGCGTCTTCGCCGCACGCGCCACTTGGGTGGCGTCCGAAAACACCTGGGCCCTGACGGGAGGGTGGATTCGCGATTTCGAAGGCGGCAAAGTTTCGCGCTACACGCCCTTCAAGGTGCTATCTCTTCCGGAGATTTCCGAACCTCCCAGTTATTTTCGCCGTGAGTTCTGGCAGTCCTCGCAGATGAACTGGCACCAGCTGGGGGACTACATTCGCGGCTTGCGCCAGGCGGGATTCGACACCGCGCGGCTTTCCGTGCAGTGGCAGAAGAAATTCGCGTTTCCGCTGATTGCGGGGATTATTGTTTTTCTGGGCGCGCCTTTCGCGTTCCTCACCGGGACGCGCGGGGCCGTCGGCGGGCTGGCGGTGGCGGTGGGCGTCGCGATCGTCTATTGGGCCACGGCCGCGCTGTTCGAGGCGATGGGTTCGGTCGGTCAGCTACCGCCGCTGCTCGCTGCATGGGCGCCGGACGCGATCTTCGGTTTTCTGGCCGTGTACTTCTTTCTGAAGATGCCGACATAGCAATCTGAAGTATTGCTTCAGATGGTTTAGACGTCTCCGGATAGGCCGACTCAGAAACTTAATGAATAACTTGAATGAAGTGGTTCGTGACCCAGACGATCTCGCCGCTACACGTTCGCCACAAAATGTCAGTTTCGGCCGCGGTCCGCTAATCCTTAATTGAGGCTTCAATTTAAGCGGCCTGTACCAACCCAATCCGCCAGCTGTTTCAAAGTACTATTGCTGCCAATCTCCTGCAGATTAAAAATGCCTTAACTCGGGGCCGGGGACGCCTCGGACAGCGAACGTCCCTGAGACCGGCTTGGGGACTTAGAATGAAATACGGTTTATTCCTGGTGGGGATTTTCCTGGTTGCGCCGCAGTCCGCGCCGGCGAACACTCCTGCGTTCGCGCACTGCGGAACCTACGACTCCTATATCCTGCTCTATAAATCGATACAAAAGTTTGAAGAACTGGGAAAGCTCCGCTGCGGCGAAAGCCTGGTGATCACCGGGCAGGACGGCGATTTCACTCAGGTGCGAACTACCGACGGCAGATTCGGCTGGGTGCCGACCAGCGATCTCTCCACCACCGCGCCACCACCGCAAGTGGTGTACACGTTCGGCTGGACCCAGAAACCCAAATCAGAGATTCAGTCAGATACCACAGTCGTGCAACCGGTCGCTCAACCGGTCAGCCAGTTGCCCGAACCGGCGCCGGCTCAGCGGCCCGTCGAGACCGCTGTGCAGAAGCCGGTTGAGACGACTGCGGAGCCAGCTATTCAGGCGCCCGCTGAGGCGATCGTTCGACCTGCCGTGGAACTAACCGTCGAACCGAGCGCTGAACCAAGCGCTGAACCGAACACTGGACCGAACACTGAACCGGTCGGGCGAACGCCGAGTCAGCCGGCCAGTCAACCGCCGGCCCAGCCGATTGAACAACCTATTGTCGCGCGCCCCAGCGAATCCGCGCCGCTGCTTAGCAACGTAAACGTGATGAAAATGCAGGGGGCGCACCTGAGCCCCGACACGATCATTGCCAAGCTGAATGCGTCGCGCTGCGATTTTGACACTTCGCCCGCGGCGCTGCATCGTTTGAAGTTGTCCGGCGTTTCCGACCGCATAATTCTGGCGATGATGCACGCGCCGGCCGCGTTTCCGGCGCTGACGCCAGATGGCGCGCCGTCCATCGAAGTAAAAATTCCCGACCAGACGCCGGTGCAAGTCGCGATTAGCAGTGATGTTTCTTCCGACAATCTGCAGGAAGGCTCGGTAGTTGAAATGACGGTCGTCGAAGCCGTCACGCTGAACGGCGTCACCGTAATTCCGCGAGGCGCGGAAGCGCGTGCGCGAATCATGGCGGTGCGGCGCTCGGGCTTGGGAAGTTCCGGGCAGGTGGTTTGGTTCATGCAGGACATAACCGCCGCAACGGGAGATCACGTCCCTGCAAGTTTCGCCGCGGTGCAGGACGCCAAGGCAGCCATCGGGAGATTCGCCGGCTATCCGTTTTTTCTCTCGGAGTACCGCAAGGGCGCACCCGCGCTCGCAACTTCATCTGACCACTTCACGGCTCTGGTGGACGGCAACATCCCTTTGCGAATTCCGCGTTCTGCAAGCGTTGAGCAATCGGCGTCTAAACCTCAAGCTCAACCTCAAGCTGTGTCGCAGGTCACACCGGCCGCAACGACCGCCCCGGTATTTCCATCCATCGTGCAAACACCCGACCAACAAGCCGCAGTCAAACCTTAAAGCAAGACTCAAACCTTCCTTCATGCCGCAGGCGAAGTGCTGCGCGCTAACAACGCGACCTGACACAATTCTTTAATTCTCGGCACGCAAGAAAAATCTAAACCGTCGCGCGAATTGTCGGCCAGCCCACGGTTCAACAATCCCTCGAAGACGTGCGGCGGGCGTCCGCCTTTCCACTCGGCTCAGGCGCTGCGTGGACCGCGCAATATCCGCCCGGGCAGAAACAGAATTCCGCGCAGCAGGTCGAACACACCGTCCACCGCAATCCCCAGAATCCGGAACGGCAGCAGGATCAGCCACACGATCGGATACAGCACCAGGGCCAGCAAAGCCAGCGGCCAGCACAACACCAGCAGAATGCACCACAGTAGAAATTTCACCATCATCTCCTTACTCCACTCCTGCCCTCACCCATATATATTGATACGTGCGAAACCCGATTTTCGTTCACTGGGCGTCCCAGCGCGGCACCAGCGACCGGATCTTCTGGATCACCAGGTCAATGCCCACGTCGTTGTGCCCGCCCTCTGGAATGATTACGTCCGCATAGCGCTTGGAAGGCTCGACAAACTCCAGATGCATCGGGCGCACCGTTTTGATGTACTGGTCCACGACCATCTGGGTGGTGCGGCCGCGGTCGCGGATGTCCCGCACCAGCCGCCGTATGAAACGCAAATCCGCGTCGGTATCCACGAAGATTTTGATGTCCAGCAACTCTCGCAGCGCCTTGCTCTCAAAAATCAGAATGCCTTCCACGATAATCGCCGCGCGCGGCTCGATGCGCACAGTTCCCTTCAAGCGCTGAAAGTTTGCGTAATCGTAGGTGGGGCGTTCGATGGCCTGACCGGCACGCAGTTGCCGCACGTTCTCGGCGAGCAGCGGAGTGTCCATGGAATCGGGATGATCGAAATTCACCTTCACACGTTCGGCGAACGGCATCCCCGGATAATCGCGGTAATAATTGTCCTGCTGCAGCACGATTACGTTGGTCTCGGAGAGCGCCTCGATAATTCGCCGTGTGATGGTGGTCTTGCCCGAACCCGTGCCACCGCAGATCCCGATGATCAGCGGCCGGCCATCCGTACTCGGAAGTCGCGCTGGTGAAATGGTGTGCTCCTGCCTGGAACGGCGTTACTCTGCGAAATCCGCGCCTCTGCGGTAAAAAGCCCTCCGCACGGGCCTCACGCAGCGATCAGCGCTGCGCTTTCGCCGACTTCTTCCCCTCAATCACCGCCTGCGCCGCAGCCAGCCGCGCAATCGCCACGCGGAATGGCGAAGCGCTCACGTAATCCATCCCTGCGCGATGGCAGAATTTCACGCTCTCCGAATCGCCGCCATGCTCGCCGCAGATACCGATCTTCAGCTTCGGACGAGTCTTGCGGCCGCGCGCGATCGCCCATTCGATCAGCATTC
>Ga0209655_10000279_pt1 | contig 19752 bp, 14 predicted proteins | sample BogFormECP03_OM2_FD_188236 | JGI IMG/M metagenome (GOLD analysis project Ga0209655, IMG submission 188236) | Bog forest soil microbial communities from Calvert Island, British Columbia, Canada - ECP03_OM2 (SPAdes) (version 2) | ecosystem: Environmental > Aquatic > Freshwater > Wetlands > Bog ...
GCACTCGGTGATGGCGCGGCCGTCGCACTGAGTTCACGGTGCTCGTAGTCGCGGCGCAGACTCGCCCCGAACTCGTGCAGCAGAGCATCGAGTCGGGGCGAGCCAGACCAGTCATATTGGAAGGTGCTCAGAGCCGGTCCATTTCGCGGGCCATGCGCGCCCGCTCGAGGTAACCAGTGTCCATCGGAAAACGCTGGCGCGGTGGCGGCAGGTGCAGCGAGCCCGCGGCAACGCGAATCGCAACGAACCACCGGTAGGGGCTGGACGCCTTTCGTAGCAGCATGGCCGCCCGGGTGCCGAATACCACCTCCTGCTCGGTGATCAGAACGGGCGCAGGAGATGTACCGTCCTTCTCAGACGCCGGTGCAGCGGTGCGAACGACTTCGCGGTTTGCCGCGGATGCCGTTGTTGATTGCGACATTTCGCCTCCTTGACTATTTGCGTACCGCCCTTGGTGGGCATGCTCGGATAAACATCGAGTGTCATCGGACGACAAGTCGGCGACCAGAAAGCACGCACCACACCTGTGGTGGTGCCTACCCCCCCGGCGTCTGCATCAGCGTGAAACGGTCTGCGGACCTACCGGTCTGAACCGACGCGGCGGGAGAATTGAATTGCGATTTCTCACAACGGCTTCGAAGCCATCGGGTGGCACGCGACTGTCACAGCGCGGCCTTCAGGGCTTGCGCCGCTAGAGTAGCGCACTACTCTAGCGGCCCGGTGTGAATGCGCGAATAGTTCAGACAATCAAGATCGACAGCTTCGAGTGGCGATATCGGTTGATTATCCTGGAGATCGGGAAAGGACGACATCACGGTGAGTGATCCAATAACGGTCGTCATTGCTGAAGACAGCCTGTTGGTCCGAGACAGCGTCCATCGGGCGTTATCCACCGACGCGGATGTGAATGTCGTTGGCATCGCCGAGGATTATGACTCCGCCGTCGAACTCATCGAAAAGCATGATCCGACGATGCTGTTCACCGACGTGCGGATGCCACCGACATCGACGGACGAAGGCATTCGCTTGGCCCGGTGGATGCGGACAGCGCATCCCGATATCGGGGTGATTGTCTTGTCGCAATACGCGGATCCCCACTACGTGACGGGGTTGCTGGACGGCGGTACCGCGGCCCGCGGCTATCTGCTGAAGGAACGCATTTCACACTTCGACCAGCTCAGCGAGGCGGTGCACCAAGTCGCCGCAGGTGGGACGGTGCTGGATCCGCTGGTGGTCGAGGCACTGCTCGCTCAGCCGAGCTCTGCCGAGACGGTCAGCCGGCTTACACCCAGAGAACGCGAGGTGCTCGCCGAACTGGCCACCGGGCTCAGCAATCGCACGGTGGCGCAACGGCTTGTGCTGACTCAGCGGGCGATAGAAAAGCACATTAATTCCATCTTTGCCAAGCTCGACTTGACCGTCGACGACTCCGTCGACCGCCGGGTCAAGGCTGTGCTGATGTTCCTCGGCGACAACGGCTCCGCATGAAAAGTGTGGTGTGTACACCATGGCGGGCATTGAGTCCGCGCCCGATTATCCGAAGGTGGCGGACGAGCGGGTGCGGGTCTGGGTTGTCGACGACCAGGCCAGTTTCCGGCGCGCGACCGCCGCGACCGTTGCTGCCACCGAAGATTTCGCGATGGGCGGCGATTGCGAAACCGGGGAATCCGCAATCGAACTCATCCCGGACGGTAGCGCTGGGATCGTGTTGATGGACATTCATATGCCGGGCATGGGTGGCATCGAAGCCACCCGGCGAATCCGCGCCGCGCATCCAGACTTGATCGTCCTGTTGACGTCGACGTATGACGTCGAGGACCTTCCCATGGAAGTTGCGGACTGCGGCGCCGAGGCCTACTTGCACAAAGAAGATCTGAGCCCCGAACTGCTGAGCCGGATATGGCGAACGACCCACTGAGCCCCACGACGACGGCCGAATCGGTGCCCTACTGGCGGGTGCCGAAAGTCCTCTTGGACGCGGCAGTGCGATCGTCGTCGTTGCTGGGCCACGACCTCATTCATCGGTTTACGGTGGAACGTTTTCAGCTGTTCCTGGCTGGTTACTTCGCCATGTACTTCGGTGCCGGCGTGCTGCTGTCCCTGTTCCAATACGTGTGGTTTCTGCGATCCGCCTGGTTTCTGGCCATAGCCGCGATATGCACCGCGCAATGTCTCGTGCTGGCGGTCGCGCTGGCCTTGGCGCGTCGCGGTAGATATCAGCAATCGATCACCCTGGCGTGTATCGGTAACTGGATCGCCGTTTTTCTCATCACGTTCGTCGCACCGAACCTGCTCCCGGCGATGGTGCTCGCTGCCCTGGTACCTGTCGTATTCGCTCAGCCCTACATGCGCTGGCAGCGAGGGCTGGTTTTCGCCGTGATCACCGCCGGTTGCGTACTGGCTCTGGCTTCGGTAGCTCGCTTTGAGCATTTCGCGCAATTTGCCACGCCACCGCCGCGCTGGATCGAGCACGCATTCATCGTCATCGCGTTGCCGATGAATGCCTTTCATATCCTGGTGATCGCGTGGAACAACGCCGCCGCACTAGCAGTGTCGGAGAGCATGCTCGCCGAACGCGCCGCCGAAGTCGAGGCGTCACGCGGCCGGCTGGTCACGGCCGCCGACGAGGAACGGCGCCGCCTCGAACGCGACCTGCATGACGGTGCCCAACAACACCTCGTCGCTCTGGCGGTGCTCATCCAGCTCGCCCGGAACGCTGAACACGACAAATATCAATCGCTGCTCGCTGAGGCGACCGGAATGCTGGAAACGGCGATCACCGAGATCCGCCGGCTCGCGCACGGCATCTACCCTCCGTCGCTGGTCAGGGGGGGCCTTCCCCAGGCTTTGTCGGGGGTCGCCGCGCGCTCCCCGATCCCGATTCGACTCGACCTGCACGACCTCGGCCGCTACCCCGCTTCGATCGAAGCCGCTCTCTATTTCTGCTGCAGCGAAGCACTGCAGAACGCCATCAAGCACGGCGGCCCCGGCACTTCCGTGACGATCACTGCCCACACCGACGCACGGACGCTGACCCTCACGATCAGCGACACCGGGCGCGGGTTCGAGCCGGCAACCGTCGGCACCGGGTTGACCAATATGACCGACCGCGTGTCAGCCATCAGCGGGAAAATGAAGATTGACACCGCGCCCGGACAAGGCACCCGCGTCACCGCCGTCGTCGAGACTGCGGCGCAACCGAACTCGGACCCGTCAGCGAAAGATGGACTTAGTTCTGGCCCGCAGCTCAAAATGGCTGCTGCGGGACCACATACCCTCTAACCTCGGTGGCAGATCCAGGATTCGAACCTGGGTAGGCATAAGCCGACGGATTTACAGTCCGGAAGGCAGGGTTTCTCGCGGTGTCGCTGCATACCCCACCAGGCCCCAGGCCTGCGCTAACGCCCCCCGCGCGTGCCATCACATTCCTGCGTGTAGCGCAGCAGTTGATGCTAACGCGGTGACAATCGCGTCCACCATGGATTGCCCGCCGCGTGCCCCCTTTCAACAAGCGGCCCAAACTGAGAGTCATGGTTGAGCACACCGCGACACAAGTAGGTCAAGCGTGGGCTTATCGTGCCCGCCAGGTCGACGATGTCGTCGAGGTGGAGGTACTCAAGTTTGGTACTAAGCGTCCGGAGCGAACACATCGGGGTGCCTTCCCTGCGCGTCGACTGCGTCGGCAGACTTGATGAGGCCGTCTTGGCTGCGAATGGCGTTGTCGTAGCGGGTGACGGCGTTGGGCGACAACCCGAAGTAGTTGGGATCGCCGAGCACTTGGTCGGCGGGCAGTCCGTTCGCATTGGCGATGTCTTGGACCCGGCTGATGTCGTCGTTCATCACCGCTCGGTTGACCTCGTTGCTCACGTCGACCGGAATGCCCTTGAGGTTGCCCAATTTTGGCGGGTGCTGCGCGATCAGCTGGGATTTCTGTTCCGGCGTCAGCGAATTCCACCACTTGAAGACATCTTGCGGGCTGGTGCCCGGGTGGCGGCAGCGGAGGTGTCGGCTGATCCGGTATCGACGAGTCGTCAAGGGCTTTTACCAGAGCCGGGTTGTAGCCGTCGGCGCGCTTGCGAGCCGCCGGGCTGCCGACCCCTTCGGCAAGGCGCGGCCAATCATGACGGCTGCCTTCTCCGGTCCAGCGAACCCTCTTGCGTCTCTTGGTGGCGACGCGTTAACCGCCAGAGGTCCAGCGGCGGCTTCGTCCTCGCATCAGCGCGAGTTAGCCGAAAGAAGCGATGTCCCTCGTATCGGACAAGAACGAGACGGCTCCGGATTCCCTCGGATACCGCCCCTCAACTGCATATTCGCTCATCGGCACCGAGATCTGGAACGAAGATTTGAACCCGTCGGCGGACCGCACCGTGTACTTGACATCACCATTGAGCCGGGAGGAGGCGGTGGCCAACAGCCTGCAGTCATTCAAAAACCCCACCTCGATCGTCTTGATTACGTTGATAGCGGTGGCGCTGATTTGCGCAGGTCTGCTCGTTGGCGAGCTGTACTGGCGGCACCGCGCACAATCCATGCTCACTGTGATGGCCGAGTGCATCATCGACGATGACGCGAGCGTCTCCATCGCCACGACACCGCCGTTGCTGCTCCAAACTATTGAGGGCAACTACACCGAGATCACGATCGTTAACGCAGGCAAGCAAGTCCGTGCCGCCAAGGGCATGAAAGTCGTAGTAGACATGAGGGACTTACGCCTGCGGGACAATGGTGCTTCGGGTGCGACGATGGGGTCGCTCAGTGTGACCATCGACTGGACCGACGACGGCATGAAGCGCACCGCCCAACAAGCAATTCCGTTGTTGGGTGGATTTGTCACCAGTGTGACCACTGACCCATCGGCGGGAACGATCGCGTTGGAAGGACTGCTGGGCGCGGTCACAGCCAAGCCGGCGGTGGTCGACGTGGGCGTGCGCCTGCAGATTAAGAACCTCACTGGGCTCGCCTTACCGCTGCAAGGCGACGGTCTGCAGTCGGCTCTCGACACCCTCTCCGCGACAGAGATGAAAAGGGAATTGCCGGCCGGCCTGCGCATCGATGGGGTGCAGGTTACCGATACCGGGGTGGCCGCCCAGTTTTCTGCCCGCAACGTGTTGATCCCAGCCCCCGAGCAAGAGACCTGCTCGCCGGGTCGGCGGTAGCAGGGTGCGGAGTGTCGCCCCGGACGGACACGACGAGCACAGCTGGAGCTGGTGGTGTTTTCCAACGGCTGGGCGACTTCGTCGTGCGGTGGCCGTGGCTTGTGATCGGGTGCTGGGTCGCGCTTGCCGTCGTTCTGTCCGCGTTGTTCCCGTCCCTGACGGAGATGACCCACAAACATCCGGTTCCTCCCCTGCCGGCCAGCGCCCCTTCGACCCTCGCGACTGGGCAGATGACCGCGGCATTTCACGAAGCTGGCTCGGGGAACGTGCTTTTGGTGCTCCTGAGCAACGACAAGGGGCTTGGACGGGCTGACGAGCAGCGTTACCGAACTCTGGTCGACCGTCTACATCAGGACAGTCAAGACGTCGTGATGTTGCAGGAATTCGTTGGCACACCGCAGTTGCGCGAGGCGCTCAGTAGTCAGGATGGAAAAGCCTGGATCCTGCCGATCGGCCTCACGGGCGAGTTGGGCGCGCCAGAGTCCTATGCCGTGTACACACGGGTCGCCGACATCGTTAAACACACGGTTGCGGGATCTACACTGACCGCAAACCTGACCGGACCAGCGGCCACCGTCGCCGACTCCATTAAGGTCAGTGCGCGGGATCAAACCAAGACCGAGCTCGCGATCATTATTTTGTTGTTCGTCATCCTGGTGATCATCTACCGAAAACCGGCCACCATCTTGCTGCCGTTGATCACCATTGGCGCCTCCCTGACGATTGCGCAGGCCGTTGTGGCTGGAGCCGCCCAATTGGGCCTGGCTGTTTCGAACCAGACCATTGTCCTCCTCAGCGGGATGATGGCTGGCGCGGGAACAGATTACGCCGTCTTTCTAATCAGCCGTTATCACGACTACTTGCGGCTCGGCGCGGATCCGGATCGAGCGGTAAAGAGTGCGTTGAGCTCCATCGGCAAAGTGATCGCCGCATCCGCGGCGACGGTGGGCGTCACCTTTCTCGGGATGACGTTCGCCCGATTAGGACTGTTTTCAACTATCGGCCCTGCCTTGGCCATTGCGATCGGTGTGGCTTTCCTTGCCGCGGTGACTCTGCTGCCGGCCGTCATCGTGCTCGCCGGGCGCCGTGGATGGGTCTCGCCACGACGCGACCTCACCACTCGTTTCTGGCGGCGATCTGGAATACGAATTGTGCGCCGACCCAAGGCCAATTTGGTCGCCAGTTTGATCGTGCTGCTCATTCTGGCCGGCTGCGTGGGCGTGGTCCGCTATAACTGGGACGACCGCAAGGCGCTGCCGGATTCCGTCGAGAGCTCCGTCGGGTATTCGGCGGTAAATCGACGTTTCCCGTTGAATTCAACGATTCCCCAGTACCTGTTCATCGAATCATCCCACGACTTGCGGACACCGGAAGCGCTTGCCGATCTGGAGCAGATGACACAGCGGGTAAGCCAACTGCCCGGTATCGCGTCGGTCCGGGGGATCACGCGGCCCACCGGGGTACCGCTGGAAGACGCCAGCACGACCCATCAGGCCGGCGATGTAGGCAAGCGGCTAAACGACGCATCCGTATTGATCAGCGGCCGCACCGATGACCTCAACCGACTGGCCTCGGGCGCCGACCAGTTGGCCGACAGCCTTGGCTACCTCCATGGCCAGGTCACTAATGCCATCTCCAAGGTCGGCAGCCTCATTGACGCTCTCTCGTTAATCCAGAAAAAGTTCGGACAGTTCGGTGGGGACAAGACGCTCGGCCAAATCGGCGACGCGGACCGCCTCATCAGCGGCATTCGTGCGCTCGGCGACACGCTGCAGGTGAGCTTCGGCTACATGGTCAACAGCTTCGAGTGGATCGACCCCGTGGTCATCGCCCTCGACGGTAGCCCGTACTGCGACAGCAGTCCGGTATGCCGCAGTGCGAGTGTTCAGTTCCACAAGCTGCAAATCGCCCGGAACGAGGGCACCCTCGACAAGCTCCCGGGTCTCGTCCGCCAACTGCAGTCGACCGGGCCGCTATCGAACTTGTCGCAGACGGTGACTGGACTGACCGCGTCCATGAAATCAGTCGCCGGCTCCATGGGGTCATGGGGGCTGGGCGATGCGGGCTTCCCGCTGGCCTCTCTGCAACAAGGCCTCGATGCTCTCGCCAATGGGAGCCGACAAGTGGCCGACGGTGTGCAATTACTGGTGGACCAGACCAAAGGGATGGGCGCGGACCTCGGCGCCGCGTCGGCGTTCCTGCTAGCAATGAAGAATGACGCGGCGAAGCCACCGATGGCGGGGTTCTATATTCCTCCGCAAGTGCTGACTTCGGACGATTTCAAGGAAGCCGCCGCGTTTTTCATGTCGGCCGATGGACATGCGGCAAGGTACTTGGTACAAACGAAACTCGATCCGTTCAGCACCGCCGCAATGGATCAGGTCAACTTGATTGTCGATACCGCTCGGGGGGCTCAGCCCAATACCGCGCTGTCCGATGCCTCGATATCGATGACGGGATACCCCGCTACCATGCGGGACGTGCGTAACTATTACAATCACGACATCCGATTCATCATCACCTTGACCATTATCGTCGTGCTTCTGATTTTGATCGCTCTGCTGCGCGCGATCGTTGCACCGTTGCACCTGATCGGTTCGGTGATCATCTCATATTTGGCGGCGCTCGGTATCGGCGTCATTGCGTTCCAATTCATACGCGGCCAGGAATTGCATTGGAGTGTTCCGGGACTGACCTTCATCATATTGGTCGCAATCGGTGCGGATTACAATATGCTGCTCATCTCCCGAATTCGTGACGAGTCTCCGCGCGGCATGCGTTCCGGTGTCATCCGCACCGTCGGCTCTACCGGCGGTGTGATCACTGCGGCGGGTCTCATCTTCGCCGCCTCGATGTTCGGTCTGTTGTTCGCCAGCATCAGCACTATCGTCCAAGCCGGCTTCGTTGTCGGCACAGGGATTCTGCTGGATACCTTCCTAGTACGTACCATCACCGTGCCCGCGATGGCTGTCCTGGTAGGGCGAGCGAACTGGTGGCCGTCACGATGGAGGCCGCCATCGTGATCGCCAGCGGCGATATCACCGGAACGGACGTGACTGTCTCGAGAAGAAGTCGCTGCGCGGCTGACCGTCCAGTTGTCGCGCTGGCGAATTGGGCGTCACAAGGCCGCGGTCCAGATATGAAAAGAGCTTCCAACCGCCGCCAGCGACCTTCACGGGCTCGGGCTACACAGATTGCCGAAGACCCGTGGGGCGAACTGCTACCTGCATACTTCCCGGCGTGGCCCTCACGCCCTCTCGATATGAAAGGCGTTAAGGAAATGGGCTCAAACCTCGTCAACCGCTTGACATTCGCCCGGTTCTCACAGAAATTCCTCTGGAAGCGCTGGTATCCCTTATTAACCCGCCGGCTCTCCGCGGACGATATCTTGTTCCTGAACATGGGCTATGAGGAGGATCCGGCAATGGCTCTGCCGCTGGTGGAATCCGACGAGCCCAACCGGTTCTACATCCAGCTCTACCACCGCACGGCGACGCAGGTTGATCTCAAGGGCGCACGGGTGCTTGAGGTCAGTTGCGGCCACGGGGGCGGAGCTTCCTACCTCGTGCGCACCTTGGGCCCGGCCTCGTATACGGGGCTGGACTGGAACCCTGAGGGTGTTGCGTTTTGCCGAGAAAGGCACAATCTGCCTGGCCTGGATTTCGTGCAGGGCGACGCCGAGAACTTGCCCTTCGTCGACCAGTCCTTCGACGCGGTGATCAATGTCGAAGCATCGCATTGCTACCCTCGGTTTGCCCGTTTCCTCGCCGAAGTGGAGCGCGTGCTGCGCCCGGGAGGGCATTTTCTGTACGCGGATGCGCGCCCACGCCACCTTATTGCCGAGTGGGAGTTGGCGATCGTCGATGCGCCGATGCAGCTACGTGCTAGCAGGATTGTCAATGCGGAGGTTCTGCGCGGGATAGAGAAAAATCATCATTGGTCACTGAACCTGTCCGATCAGTATCAGTCGGCGTTCGTGCGCCGCTTCGCCCAGGCATTCACAGTTGGGCCGGGCTCCGCGCCCTATCGCGAGCTGCAATGCGGAGAACTGTCGTTCCGGATGTACTGGTTCACCAAGAATTGAACCGGCGTCCGGCTCGCAGTGCCCACCCTGCTGGGCGCCCCCACTCACACGGTTTACAAGCTCACCACAGAAGAGGGTGTAGTCGGGGTCTGAAGCCGCCGGTGTCGAGCAGGCTGCGGGTGATGTAGTTGGTCAGGTTGCGGAAGTCGAGGGCGGTGCCGCGGAGGTGTTCGAGTCGGCCGTTGATGGCCTCGGTCGGGCCGTTGGACGTGCCGGGTCGGTCGAAGTAGGCCAGCACGTCAGCGGCGCACGAGCCTAGGACGCAACCGCGGTCTTCGGGGATCGGTGATCGTCCGGTACATTCGGCCGATCAGGCGCGGTCGTGAAGAGTGACCTGGTAGCCATCGGGGTCGGCGAAGGTGAATGTCCGACCGAAGGTTCCGTCGATCGGTGCGGAGACGATGGCGTGACCGTCGGCGACGAGGGCATCGTGAATGGCCTGGACGTCTGTGGCGTGGAGCCAGATCGCGGCACCGATGCCGGGCTGAGCAACGGATGCGAGATCGGTGCCGGGAACGATGTCGCGGAGCGCGAACGCGATTGGTTTCGTCTCGAAGACGACGGCGTGCGGAGGTCCGGCCTGCGAGCGGACGAGGCCGAGGTACTGCTCGTAGAACGCCTGCGAAGCGTCGAGGTCGCGCGCTTGCAGGGAGATGAAGTCGGGGCCGGTGGCGGGCACGATGATGCTCCTTCTTTTCGTGTCAGCTTTCTGACACAGGTCAATCTATGTCAGAATTCTGACATGAGTCAAGACGGTGTCGGCGTCGACCTGGAGACGTCACCGGGCTACCTGCTGAAAGAGGCGTCGAGTGCCCTGCGCGCAGCCATGGAGGAGGTGCTGCGGCCGCTCGGGATGAGCGTGACGCACTACTCCTGCCTCGAGCTGCTGGCTCAACGACCGGGCTTGTCGAACTCCGAGCTCGCGCGGGGCGCGTTCGTGACACGGCAGACGATGAACGTGCTGCTCCAGGCCCTGGAACGAGAAGGGTACGTGACCAGGCCTGCGAAGGCACCCGTCGGGAAGGTTCTTCCCACGCGGCTCACGCCACGCGGCCGACGGAGCCTAGAGAAGGCGACCGTAGCGGTCCGATCCGTCGAGGTCAGAATGCTGGCCGGCATGACCGAGACCGAGCAGGCAGACGCGTTCCGGATCCTGCAGAGCATGATCCATTCCCTGCGCAATGGCAACGACGGTGCATAGCTCGTTCCCCGGCGCAAGCCTCGTCGCGCCCGGACGGGAGTGCAGCCGAGCGTGAAAATCCGTGCAGGCGACCTCGAAAACCGACAGACCCCGACTACACCCGCTTCTGCGATGAGCCGGTTTACATCTCATCACCGCGGATCCTCTGCCAGCTTCTCGCGCAGACTCTTTGGCCGAATGTCGGTCCATTTCTGTTCGATGTAGTCCAGACACGCAGCGCGGTCCGCCTCGCCGTAAACCACCCGCCAGCCGGCGGGAATCTCGGCCAAGGTCGGCCACAGGCTGTGCTGCTCCTCGTCGTTGGCCAAGACGAAAAAGGCACCATCTTTGTCGTCGAACGGATTGATGCTCATCGGTTCTCCATATCTTTGAACCGGGCTGCTCGGAATTTATGGTCAGGTCTGATCGAGGGCTCGATAGCTACCGGGGCAGTCTGTCATCAGCGGGTGTGCCCATTCTGGATCGACGGTTGGCTGCGACCATCCGCATCAGGAACGCGGGCTGCAGGAGCCGGGCTGGTGGGTCCACAAAGTGCGTCACACGAAGGATCGCTTCGCCGACCGCCGGATCATTCGCGGCGGCTGCCCCCACCTTGTCCACCTGCCAATTCGCCACGCGCCTCACCGCCCGACGCCAACCACCTCCCTGGGAGGTCAGGGTGAAATCGCTGAACCGGTTCGCCCGCCAAACAGGGCCGATCTGCTTGGCAGTCGCCTTGAAGAATCGCCGACTCAAGTCGCCGTCGCTATCGGCCACGCAGTTTCGAAGCGCAACGGCTTCCAGCGCGGCCATGGTCATGCCCTGCATATACACCGGGTTGAAGCTACAGATTGCGTCACCAATCACCAACAGCCCCGCTGGGAATTGGCGCATCTTGTCATAGCGTCTCCACGTGCTGGCCGGGTAACGCTGCGCAGACACCCCACCGATCGGCTCGCCAGCCCGCAGTGCAGCGACCAGAAAGGGCGGCGCGAATTCCGCGACGCGCTCGATTATGCCGGCCAGGTCGTCGGGCAGTTCGTAGCCCACGCCGAACAAGGTCAGGATCCAGGTGTCGTGCTCGTAGGCCAAAAGCCCCACCCCGATTGGTCGTTCGGGCATCGGGCTCACCGAGATCGATTTCTGGCAGATCGTGCCCGCGGGGATCCGCAGAAATTGACTGGAGTAGCTCACATGCGCCGGGTAGCGCTGCTCGATCGGTCGCCCGTAGCCGAGGTTGTCGAGGAACGGCGGCGTGCGCGCGGAGCGGCCCGTCGCATCGACAACCAGCTCGGCATCCAGCACGGTTTCCTCACCCGTGTCGCGGTTGACCACCCGGGCGCCGGTGACCCGACGTGCCCGGTCGGCTATCGGCTCGACAACATCATGGCCGTCCAGGATTCTCACATTCTCGATGGCGCGGACTCGTCGCCTGACATGGGACTCCAAACACGGTCGGCTGGGTTGATATAAGACCTGCGATGCCGGGTCGGCCAATTCGGCTGAGCGGTAAAGCTCATGCCGGCCGAGCCGGACATACACGGGCGTCTCATTGTCTAGGACGGTCGCGCCCGCAGTGACGAGTTCATCGAGCAGTTCAGGAAATAGCTGGTCCAGGGTTTTCGAGCCCGTACTCAATAGAGCATGCAGATGCCGTCCCTGGGGTACACCTCGACGTTGCTCAGCACCGTCCGGCAGCCGATCCCGCTCGACGAGCGTGACTGCCTCGTAAAAGTCCGACAGCACTCGAGCAGCGAGCAGCCCGGCCATACTCGCACCGCAGACAATGGCTCGCTGTCCGACCTTGCGCATCGGCACTCCCCTCATGTCCAGCGTCTGGTAGCGGACGCGGTCGAACTCAGGGCAACCTCGTAGCAGCCCGCCGCGTCGCGTTCATCCGGCACGGCACCGCTACAGTGAAGACACGACCGCGAGCCGCGCAAAGTTCAACGGGATCGCGATTCGCGATCCCTATGGCCCTCGCCCGTTTGCCGCGCACGAGTGGCAACCGCCACCGTCGCGCGCATCCGTCGGGAACGGAACTCGACGTTAATCGCCGGGTCGGCATGATAGGCGAGCGCACGCAGCGCCGACGGGCTATAGGCGCGAAGCGAACTGATGAACCCATCGTGTGCAAACGGGGATAGCCTGATGAACGGCAGCATCATAGCCAACGCCACCACGTGGAGCGGTGCCCGCGGCCTGTAGGCGTCAATGATTAACAACTTGTCCCCAGCGCGGGTCCCTTCGGCGAACACTGGGACGGCCAGTGCAGGCGGCAAGTGATGCAACGACAACGAAAACACGACGAGGTCGTAATAGCCGTCGGGGGCGTCGATTGCGGTGGCATCCATTTCCCGCACCGTGGCGCGGGGGTGACTGCCGAGGTCGCTGGCGGCGACCGCGGCCACAAACTTGGGATCGATGTCGGTCACCGTCACCTGAGCAGTCGGATGATTCTCCAGCAGCTCGCGCGACAGCCCGCCGTGGCCGCTCCCGAGTTCTAGGATCTTGGGAGAGGGGATATTGGCTACCTCATCAACCACCATCCGAGCAGCCTTCTTATGCTGACCGAACAACCGTCCGAACCGGTCGAGTGAGCAGATTACCCTGCGCTTCAGATCGTCGACATCGTCGCGGTCCAGGTATTCCAGCCGGTTAGTCTGCAACCGCCGGTCCAGCCAGGAGGCGTCAGGCCCGCCTCGGGGCATGCTCGCAATGTCGCGAACTGTCCTGTCGATGTGGGCCATCATCGATGGTGGCAGCAGTGATCACACAACACTCGCAAAGCTTATAGCGAGTGGCGTCCAGGAATGTGGTGTACGGAGAGTTACGCAGGCAAAAGTGGCGTACCAATCCATTGGAGCGGCTCGACAAAGAGATCAAACGCCGCACCGACGTCGTTGGGGTTTTCCCAACCCGTCCCCCCTGCTTCGGCCGGCCGGCTCGGTGCTCGTCGAAGCCCACGACGAATGGCACGTCGCGGACAAATGGCACCCGTCCGAAAATGCTTGCGCCTTTGCTCTCGCCTGTCACTTGGCGCGTCACAACGCCCACGCTTCCGCCACTCTCTGGCGAGACCACAGGTTCAGCGCGCCAGATCCAGGACCGCCGTGCGGCAGGCCACCCATGCGGGGGACGCCACATCGATGAGTGAGTAGTGGTCGGCGCCTGGGAGCACCAGCAGGCGCGAGTCGTCGCCGGCCCGTCGGGCCGCGGCGACGAAGCGCTGTGACTGACTGAGTGGCACGTCCTCGTCGGCCGTGCCATGCACGCACATCGAGGGGATGCCCATCGGAAGCAGGGCGCTGGGACAAGCCAGTAAGTGGGCCTCGGGGTCGTCGGCCCACTCGCCCAGGAAGTTCCGGACGGCTCCCGAACCGAGGTCCTCCTGCAGCGCAAGCGCGAGGTCCAACACTCCGGCCTGACTCACGAAGCCGGTCAGCGGTACGAGGGGCGAGGCTCCAGCGACGCCGGCGGGCAGCGACCCCCGACCGGCCAGCCAGCCGGCCAGCTGACCTCCCGCGGAGTGCCCAATCGCGACCACTCGCGACAGGTCGAGACGGCCGGCTGTCAGGGTCTGACCGGTCGCAGCTAGCAGGTCCAGAGCGGCGGCAACATCGAGGCAGGTGGCTGGCCAACCACCGCCTCCCTGGTCTGGGTCCTCGCCCACCCTGCGGTATTCGAGGTTCCAGGCAGCGAAGCCGTGCCGCACTAGATCCTCGGCCAGGTCGGCGGCGAGGTCGGCGCGGTAGGCCGTCCGCCAGAACCCGCCATGGATGACGACGGCTACCGGCCAGGGGCCTTGGCCCTCGGGAAGGCTGAGAACGCCATGCTGGCTCGGGTGGGTGCCGTAGCGCACCAACGTCATGCGGAACTCACAGTTGGACGATGTCCGCCGCCACCCGCAGGAACGTGTCGGCGGCCCGCCGACCCACCTGGGCTCCGAAGCAGAAGCTGCGGTAAGCCAGTCACTTCGGCCGCGAGCATTTCCTCGCCTAGCAGTGAGACAGCCAGTCCTATGATGGGCGGGAAGCCTCATCCAGGCGATCGATCAGGTAGCCGGCCCCGCTGGTGCCCCCGGTGCCCTGACCGTCCCCAATGAAGTGGCGGACCATGTCCAGGTGCGCCAGTCGCCAGCGCGTGAGGCCGGCGATGAATACATCGAGCCGCGCGCGTAGTTGGAGGCGCTGCCGGCGGTTGTCGCTGTCGCCGTCGCGCCGGTCGGCGCTGATCTCGAGTAGCGCCGCCACGGGAGCGTAGCGAACGCCGGCCAGCAGCGTCGAGAACTGGGGCGACTGTCCTGCGCTCGCTCCTTGTAATCGGGGCCGGAACTGATGGAAATCATCCACAGCAAGATGATGTTGTAGTGCACTCAGTGTCGTTACCGTCAGTTCAAGCAGGGCGTTGACGCGAGTCATGAGATCGATCGCCCTGTCGAAGTCCGCCAGACGGGCGCACTCCAGCGCGAGGTCGAGGTCGACCAGGATCTGCGAAACCCACAGTTCACAGATTTGGTGGCTGATCAGAAAGTACCTCTCGTTGTCCCACGAAGAACGGGCGTCGCCCGCAGACAGAGGGTGGACGGCGCCGAGCAGTTGATCGAGGTGCAGGTAATCCGCGTAGCGGAGCCCCGTGGCCCCGGGGTTTCGCTCAGCCTCGATGTCGTCGGCGCGGTCTTGCCGATCGCTGACCGGGCACACGGCGGGAACTACTTGCACCGAGCTGCCATTTCTGTCCACCCGCTGGTCCAGAGGAGTGGAACCGTTCCAAACCCCGAGCAGTTGCAAGTCGGTGACGTATTTGGTGACGATCGGCGCCGAGACGCGCGGGATGTCGTTGCCGGGGCCGATTTTCGCTTCTTGCACCGCAGCACGGAATCGGTCGGTCGGCGCGAAGGAGCCGCGGATCGGCTCTGCAGGCTGCAAAGAAGTGGAATTGCCCAACAACTCCAGCACGGTGTGCCTGCGCTGTCGATCCGGCAGGGCACGCAGGGCGGTCTCAAACCGCTGCAACCACTCCGCAAAGTCGCCAATGCGCAGGATCGGGCAACCGGCCTCGATCAACCAATCGACGTACTCGTCGAGCCCGATCCCGTCGTCGTGCGGGTTCATCACATGATAGGTTTCGAACCCGTTGACGGCCCGGGCACCCAGCGTAGCGATCGCTTCGGCGACGAATTCGACGGGCAGCGCGTCGAAGTGCGCGCGTTGCCGGTTGCCGTCGGCGTCAAGCTGGTAGAAGGAGCTGGGCGCGATGCCAGTGGCTACTAGGCTCAGCAGACCCCGGGTGAACAAGTCCGATACGTTGAGTTGGCCCGCGTAGGTGGTGTCGGCCAGGATCATGTCGCAGCGAAACACTGCGACCGGCAAGCCGCACAGGTCGTTGGCCTCGCGCAATAGCACCTCGCCGGCCCACTTGCTGTTGCCGTAGCCGCTGCTGTCATCGATCGTGCGGCTAGGGCTGATGACCCGGATGTCGGCATCCTCTGTGAACGCCGACGGCTCGATCTGGTCACCCACGTTGGCAGTTGACACGTAAGTGTAGGGCTTGATCTTTGTGGTGAGCGCGAACCGGATCAGCTCAGCGGTGCCCACGACGTTGGGCCCGAATAGCTCGCTATAGGGCAGGACGAAGCTGACCAGGGCTGCCGGATCGACGATCAGATCCACGGTCTCGGCCAGCCGCTGCCAGGTCGGCTGGTCCAGGCCCAGGTTGGCTTCGCCTTTGTCGCCGGCGATGACCTCCAGATGATCGGTGGCCAGTTCCTGGAAGTGCCGCAGCAGTTCCGGGTCGCCGCTGTCGAAGGTCTTGTCCAAGCGTTGCCGCGCATCCTCGTTGGACTTGGCCCGCACCAGGCAGATCAGCGTGCCGCCGACCAGCTCCATCCGCTCCAGCCATTCCAGGGCCAGGTAACGCCCGAGGAAGCCGGTCGCCCCGGTCAGCAGGATCGTCCGCACCTCGGCGCTCGGTCCGAGCAACGTCGGGGCAGCGGTCAGCGTGGTGTCGTCGATGAACTTCTCGAGATTGAGGTCACCGGCGTGCAACTCGGTGGTGCCGCGGCGGTGCACGGACGCAAAGCTGGGGCCCGTGACCTCGGCATGTCTGCCCACCTGCTGGCTCAAGCTGCTTATGGACGGCGCGTCGAAGACGCTGCGTACCGAAAGATCGGTATCCAGTGTGTTGTTGATAGCCGCGATTAGGCGCATCGCGGAAAGTGAATCCCCACCCAGGTCGAAAAACGACTCGTCGACACCGACGCGCTCGAGCCCGAGTACCTGGGCGTAGATGCCGGCCAGGATCTCCTCGGTGGGGCTGGCCGGGGCCCGGTACTCACCAGCGGTGTACTCGGGTGCCGGTAGGGCGCGGGTGTCGAGTTTGCCGTTGACCGTCAACGGCAACGCCTCCAACGCCACCACTACCGCCGGAACCATGTATGCCGGTAGCCGCTCAGCTAGCTGGGCGCGTATCCCGGCCGGATCTGCCGTCCCGGTCACATAACCCACCAGGCGTTTATCACCGGGGCGGTCCTCGCGGGCGATCACCGCCGCCTGATCCACCCCGTCCACCCCGGTCAGGGCTGCCCGGACTTCACCGAGCTCGATGCGATACCCGCGGATCTTGACCTGCTCATCGGCACGCCCCACATACACCAACTGGCCATCAACCCCCCAGCGCACGAGGTCCCCGGTGCGATACATCCGCGTCCCGGGCCCGCCGAACGGGCAGGCCACAAACCGCGACGCGGTCAAAGCAGACCGATGCCAATAGCCGCACGCGACTCCCGCACCGGCCACATACAACTCACCGGCCACACCAACCGGCACCGGCCGCAACCACCCATCCAGCACAAACAACGCCGCCTCCGACACCGGCGAGCCGATCGGCGGCGCCCCCGAACCTGCTGCCAACGGCACACTCAGCGCCACACACATCGTGGTTTCGGTCGGGCCGTAGCCGTTGATCAGCGTCCGCCCAGGCGCCCAGCGGTCCACCACCTCGGCCGGGCAGAGTTCACCGCCGAGCACCAACGCCGAATCCAACCCCTGCGGTGACAACACCGCCACCGCCGACGGGGTCTGGGTTAACACGTTGACGTGTTCAGCAACTAGCACATCATGAAAATCGGTCGCGGAACGTGTCACCGAGTCGGGTATCACCACCAGCTGACCACCATGTAACAACGCGCCCCAGATCTCCCACACCGAGACGTCAAAGGCATGCGAATGACACTGCGCCCACACCCGCTCCGACGCGGTGAGCCCGGCGTCCAAGGAGGCCAACAGTTGGGTGACGTTGTGGTGGGTGGCCGCCACGCCTTTGGGGACCCCGGTAGTGCCCGAGGTGTAAATGATGTAGGCGATATTGTCCGGGCCCGGCGCCGGTAGGGCTGTGCTGGGTTGGGTGTCAACAGCGGGGTCGTTGACATCGATGACCACCACGTCAAACCCGTCTAGCCGCCCGGCCAGATCAGCGGTGGTGATCACGGCCACCGGCGCGGCGTCGGCGAGCATAAACGCGATCCGCGTCGGTGGATGCTCAGGATCGATCGGTAGGTAAGCCGCTCCGGTTTTAAGCACCGCCACGATCGCGGTGATGGCTGGTGCTGAGCGCTCCAACAGCAACCCCACCACACACCCGGAGCCCACACCACGGTCGGCCAACAGGTGCGCCAACCGGTTAGCCGCCTCATCAAGCTGGCCGTAACTCCACGAACACCCCTCGCACACCAACGCCACCGCATCCGGTGTCCGGGCCACCTGCGCGGCGAACAACGCCGGAACCGACACCGCAGACGATGCGCCCGCACTCAACACCGCCCGGTTACCGATCTCATCCAACCGGGCATGCTCAGACTCGTCGAGCAGATCCACCGACGACAACGACCGCCCCGGATCGGCGGTCATCGCCACCAACACCCGCTCTAACCGCTCGATCAGCGCCTCGATGCTGGCGGTATCGAAAATATCGGTGCGGAATTCCACCGCCCCGCCAATTCCGGCGGGCTCACCGGTGTCGGTGAAACGTTCGGCAAGAGAAAACGCCAAATCCATGCGGGCGCTGTGGGTGTCCAACGGTACAGAGGTGATCTCAAGGCCCTCCAACACCAAACCAGCAGCCGCATCATTGTGCCCAGCGAAATTCTGCCAGGCCAACAACACCTGAATCAGGGGATGATGCGCCAACGACCTAGCCGGGTTGAGCCGCTCCACCAGCACTTCAAAAGGCACGTGCTGGTGTTCGAACGCCTCCAAACTGCGCGCCCGAACCTGGGCCAACAGGTCGGTGAAGGTGGGATCACCGCTGACCTGGACACGCAGTACCAAGGTGTTGACAAAAAAGCCCACCAACTCATCAAGGGCGGGATCACCACGACCAGCGACCGCGAACCCCACCGCCACATCGCTGCTGGCGCTGATCTTCGACAACACCACCGCAAGGGCGGCCTGAACCACCATGAAACTAGTCGCATTATGCTCACGAGCCACCCGACGAACCTGCTGCTGCAGCCCCGCCGACCACTCCACGACCACACTGGAGCCGCGCTGATCAGCGACTACAGGGTAGGGCCGATCGGTGGGCAGCTCAAGACATTCGGGCATCCCGGCCAAGGCCTGCTCCCAAAACCCCAACTCAACAGCGATAGCACTGCGCGGATCATGTAGTTCACCAAGCTGCTCGCGCTGCCACAACGCGTAATCCACATACTGCACCGCCAACGGCGCCCACCCCGGAGCCCGGCCCTGCTGCCGCGCCCGATACGCATGCCCCACATCGCTGACCATAGGAGCCGGTGACCACCCGTCAAAAGCGATGTGGTGCAACACAATCCCCACCACATGCTGCTCAGGCCCCACCGAGTAGATCTGCGCCCGAATCGGGATCTCGGCCGATAAATCAAACCGATACCCCGCCAGCGCCGCCAACTCGCCGGCCACATCCTGCTCCGGCAACGACACCACCACCGGGCCCCCGCGCCGCCACATCGCTGCCCGTGCCGGCACCACCTCCTGGAACGGCACACCGTCGATGTCGGGAAATATGGTGCGCAACGATTCGTGCCGGGCGATGACATCATCGAGCGCCGCGCCCAGCGCATCGACATCCAGCGCCCCACTGATCCGAAACCCGATCGGCATGTTGTAGGTCGCAACCCCGCCCTCGAACCGGTTGAGGAACCACAACCGCTGCTGGGCATACGACAACGGGACCCGCTCCGGGCGCGGCATCAACCGAAGCGGCGGGCGGGCAGGCCCGCCACGATGCCGGTGCAGATACCCCGCGAGCTCCCCGACGGTGGACGCGTCAAACAGGTACCGTACGAGCACTTC
>Ga0209655_10000283_pt1 | contig 19621 bp, 14 predicted proteins | sample BogFormECP03_OM2_FD_188236 | JGI IMG/M metagenome (GOLD analysis project Ga0209655, IMG submission 188236) | Bog forest soil microbial communities from Calvert Island, British Columbia, Canada - ECP03_OM2 (SPAdes) (version 2) | ecosystem: Environmental > Aquatic > Freshwater > Wetlands > Bog ...
TCTCAAGATGCGGCATGACGCGCATTATGTGGAGACGCTGACCAGTTTCAGCGGCGCGTCCATCGGCCGCATGATTCCGACGGACAAAATCCGCCCGAACCCCGAGCAGCCGCGCAAGGCTCTGGGCGATCTGCGCGAGCTCACCGATTCGATTCGCGAGAAAGGCGTGCTGGAACCCTTGCTGGTGCGTTTTATTCCGCGTGAAGACACCTACTACATTATTTCGGGCGAGCGGCGCTATCACGCGTCCAAGGCTGCGGGTTTGCACGAGCTGCCTTGCATCGAGAAGATTGCGGATGATGCGGAAACTTTGGAACTGGGCCTGATCGAGAATCTGCAGCGCAAGGATTTGACGCCGTTTGAAGAGGCGGACGGATTGCAGCGGTTGGCCGATCATTTCGATTACACGCATGACGACATTGCGAAGAAAATCGGCCGGGCGCGGTCTAGCGTCACAGAGACGATGTCCTTGCACGTGATCCCCACTGATATTCGCAAGGCTTGCATCGAGCGCGGGATTCTGACGAAGTCGCTGCTGTTGCAGGTGGCGAGGCAGCCCACTGAAAAAAAGATGACGGAGATGGTGCAGCGCATCGCGCAGGGCGGCTTGACGCGTGATGAGGCTCGCCGTGCGCGGCAGGAAGAGACGGAATCGGCGCCGCGTCCGCAGCCGTTCCTATTCGACTATCGCTCCGAGGATGATTCGTTTCATGTGCGCGTGCAATTCCGCAAGAGCCAGGTGAGCCGCGAAGAGCTGGCGTCCGTGCTGCGCCAAATTTTGCGCGAGATCGAGTCTGGCACGATTTCTTCTTCGGCGGCATAAGAGCTTCGCCCTAAGTACTGAGACACGCGACTACAAGGCGGAACTTCAGCGGCTAAAGCCGGTTGACGATTGCCGCAGTTATGTCGTGGCTGAAGCCACGACCCACAAAGACCATCGAAGTGTGGGAAAGCCCTGCCCGTGGAAGGCAGGCTGGTCCCGTTTCGCTCTCCGCAATGCGCCTGTTATTCTGAACCTGCATGGACCTCTCACCGCAGCAAATGGCGATTCTGCAGCGGCTGCATGTTGCCGGCTTCGAGATTGTGGCGTTTCCCATGTATGCGAACTACGTGGGCACGCGGAGGGGCAATTGCGCGGCGCTGATTGCTCCGGAGGCGGGCGGCGGCTTCAACATTTTTGGTGCGCCTGCTTATTTGATTGGAGCAAACTTCAGCGTGCGGGTGCGGCGTGACGGGCGTGAATTCTTTGTGTGGAAGAATGAGAGCCTCGAGGTTACGGCAGCGCGGCTGGCGGAGCTGGATGCGTTTGCCGCGGAATTGTCGCAAGCGTTGCTGCCGCAGGTCTAAAAATGCCGCGCGTGAATCATCCTCCGCGCTTTTGGCATCAAACTTCTCAGGCGATGGAGTTGAAATCGGGGCGATCCCATCGCACACTACTGCCATGAGCACTGCTTACGACATTATTTGCATTGGCGCAGGACCTACGGGCCTGGCGACCGCCATCGAGGCGAAAATCGATGGGCTGCGGCCGCTAGTGATTGACAAGGGCTGTTTGTGCAATTCGCTGTTTCATTACCCGGTGAACATGACGTTCTTCACCACGCCGGAGCGCATGGAGATTGGCGCGTTGCCGATGACTGTCGCAGCAGGGAAACCGACACGCGCCGAAGCGCTGAAATATTACCGGCGCGCTGTGGAGCACTTTGGAATTGAGGTGCATCAGTACGAGCGGGTGGAGCGCATCACCGGGCACGAAGGCGCATTTATCGTGCATACCGTGAATGCACACGGGCCGCAGCAGTATCACTGCAAGAAAATTGTGGTGGCGACGGGATTCTACGATCATCCGAATTTTCTGGATGTGCGCGGGGAGAATCTTCCGCACGTTTCGCACTACTTTACTGAAGCCCACCCGTACTGGAATCAGGATGTGGTGGTCGTTGGAGGAGGGAACTCCGCGGCGGAGTGCGCGCTGGACTTGTTTCGCGCCGGAGCGCACGTCACAATTATTCATCGCGGCGCGGAAATGGGCCGCACCCTGAAATATTGGGTGAAGCCGGACATCGAGAATCGCATCCGCGCCGGGGAAATCCGCGCGCTGTTTCATTCGCACGTCGTCGCGTTCGAGCCAGGAAAGGTGGTGGTGCAAAACGGGCGCAGCGAGGAGTCCGTCCCGGCCAGCCAGGTTTTCGTGCTTACCGGCTATCATCCTGATTTTGCTTTTCTGGAGAAGCTGGGAATTCGGTTGGCGACGACCAACAGAAAGCCGGCGATTGATCCGGAGACTCTGGAAAGCAATGTGCCGGGAATTTATCTGGCGGGCGTGGTGATTGGCGGCGACGACACTTCGCACATATTTATCGAGAATGGACGATTTCACGGGCGGCAAATCATCGCGGCCATCACGGGCAAGGGCAAGCTGCCTGATAAGGAACCAGTCGCACCTCCGGGCGAATGAAACGTGCGTGGCGGTGACGCTGCCGCAAAGCCTGTTTCTGCGCGGCGCTGATGTATGATTCCCGCGTCAGGAGGCCCTTTGAATCCTCGTCGCGCGCTCTTGTTTGTAATTCACTGCTTGGCAATCCTCGTTTTGGCAACCAGCGCATTTAATGGGGCAGGCATGGCTGCGAACCCCGCGCACCCTGCTGCCACACTGTTTGCGCCCGGAAACAATCCCACGCCAAATTTGAAAACGCGCGCAGTAGTTCTGATTGTGCTCGATGGCTTTCGCTGGCAGGAAGTTTTTGATGGTGCGGAACACGATCTATTGGACGCGAAGCACGGCGGCGCGCAGGATGCGGCGCAATTGCGCAAAGATTTCTGGCGCGACACGCCGCAAGAGGGCCGCGCGACTCTGCTGCCGTTTCTGTGGACTGTTGTTGCCAAGCAGGGGCAAATTTACGGCAACCAGCACAAAGGCAGCGTCGCGCAAGTTACCAACGGCTTTAAGTTTTCTTACCCCGGGTACAACGAGATGGCCACGGGCGCGCCGAATCCGCGGATCAACAGCAATGAATTCGGGCCGAATCCGAACCCGACGGTGTTCGAATGGCTCAATAATCGGCCGGAATTTCACAATCAAGTGGCGATTTTCGGCACATGGGACACGTTCAACGACATTTTCCGTGCGAAACAAAGCGGGCTGCTGGTGCGGGCGGGCTGGAATCTGCCGTGGGCCGAGCAGTTGACGCCGCGGGAGCAATTGCTGAAGAAGCTGTACGAAACTTCGACGCGCGTGGAGGACGACGATGTGCCGGATTCATTCACACACGAAGATCTGCTCGACTATCTGCAGACGCACAGCCCGCGCGCGCTCTTCGTGGGCTATGGCGAGACGGACGACTGGGCCCATGCAGGCAAATATGACCTGGTGCTGCAGGCGGCGCATGAAGCCGACCAGCGCATCGCGGAATTGTGGAACACGATGCAGGCCAAGCCCGAGTATCGCGGTCAGGTGACGTTCATCATCACCTGCGATCATGGGCGCGGCGGCGGGTTGAAACTGTGGCGCGACCACGACAAGAATATCGCGGGCGCGGAAAATATCTGGATTGCGGTGATCGGTCCGGACACGCCGACTACGGGCGAGATGACGAACGTTCCGCGCGTGACGCAGAGCCAGATCGCTGCGACCATCGCGGAACTCCTCGGCGAGGATTACCGCAGCGCAGCGCCGCAGGTGGCGGAGCCGCTGCCGATTCTGTCCAAGTAAACGGTTTGGGCAGCGGGCTCAAGGCCGGCACTACGGAAATTCTCCGAACACCGCAAATTCAATCCCCGACGGCGCAGCTGAACTAAAGCAATCCAAGATGGTCGGGGTACCTGGCCTGCAGCGAACTCACGAGCAACTCAAATTCGGCGAGGCCGCGCAGATTCCGCAGGCACGGGTCTTTCATAAAGAACGGCCAGCATGCGAACCCGGTGCTGACGCTGCGTTCAAGCCATGCGAAAGCTTCGGCCGGACGTTCCAGCACGGCGAGAATGCAGGCGACTTGATAATAAGTATGGTGCGCGTGGCCAAATGATTTTGGGTTGGCGCAGGCGCGCGACAAGCAATCGAGCGCGCGTTCGGACTTACCGGTCAACGCGTAAAAGACGCCGAGCAAACTGATCGTGAGTGGCTCGTCGGGCAAGAGCTGCGCCGCTTGATCGAGCAGAACTTTCGCCGCGTTCCAGTCCTCCGTCATCATTGCCAGCTGCGGCGCAAAATAGACGGGATACTTATTGCCGGGGCTCTCTGTTCGCCATGCTTGGATTTCTTCGCGCGCCAGATCATACGCTCCGCTCCAGACATAGACCTGCGCGATGCTGTGGCTCACCGCTTTTTGCGGATGGAACGGCCTGCAGCGCTCATACATTTCACGTGCGTGGTCCAGCAGGCCCACGTGCGCCAGTATTGTGCCCAGGCGATTGTAAGCATGCGGCAGATTTTTCTGTAGCGCGAGCGCGCGGCGCAGTTCGGTGATCGCTGCCAGGTGCTGAAAGTTTTTCGACGGGCCCCAGAGCAGAAAAGCGTTGGCCACGTGTCCTTCGGGCAAGTCCGGATCGAGTTCCAGCGCGCGACGGCAGTGAAACTCGGCTTTTTCCAGCCAGACGCTGGCGGGGTCGAGCTCGAAATGGCGCGAGGCGCACACCAGCGAAAGCGTAGCGTGGGCGAGCGAAAATGCGGGATCGCGCGTCACCGCGTTACCCAGACGCTGCGTCGCTTCGTCCAGTAGCGCCGGATCGTCTGAAGAACTGAGTCGGTAACCGCGCATGAATTCGGCATAGGCCAGCGGGTCGCGGCTATGTCGCGGCCGGCGCTGGAGCCGCGAGACCGACAATTTTCTGTTCAATGCGCTGGCAATTTGCTGGGTTGTCTCATCTTCCAGATCGAACAGGCGGTTCGCGTGGAGATCACACTTCCGCGCGAAGCAGATGCGCTGCAAATGAGAGTCGAACATCTCGAGCGATAGGCGCTGCTGGCCTTTGGATTCCTGAATCGCTCCGCGCACCACGAAGCGCACACCGAGACGTGCGGCGATGTCTGAAGTCGCTGCTTCGCTTGGCGCCAATAACACCACGGACATCGGCAGGACGTCCACGCCGTGCAGATTGCCCAGGCGCGAAACCAGCGCATCTGCAAATCCCAAGCTCACGCCCTGGTCGTCGGGCGCATCGCCGAGCATCAGCAGTGGCAGCACGGCGAGCGACGTGCGCTCGACGCGCGCTACAGCGCCGTCGGGTGCGGCTTCGCTCGGCGAAACTTGTTCGAGGTCGGGTTGGGGGAAGCGGGCGTCAATCACGCGCACGGGGCCGATAAAGCGGTATCCTTTGCCGATCACGGTTTCCAGGAAACGTGGCTTTTCGGAATTGTCGCCCAGAGCCGCCCGAATTTTGCGCACGATGTTGTTGATGCTCGGCCCGGTGTCAATGAAAAGGTCGGAACGCCAAAGTTTGCTGACAATATCTTTGCGCGAGACCAATTGTTCGCGGCGGCCCACCAGAAAAATCAGTAGCTCCATGGGCTTTTTTTCGAGCTTTACGCGGCGTCCGCGGCGGCGCAGTTCGTAGCGCCCCAGGTCCAGTTCGATTTCTCCGATGGCTCGGATAGCGGCGTGCATTCGGCTCTCTTGGCGGCATTATCCTATAAGCGTGAAGGATTTACGACGATATACGAAAGATATGCAAAGGTTATCTGGTTTCGATTGAATCCGTTCGGCGATGAGCGGATTATTCTCGCGGATCAACACTTCACGTTGGAGGCAGAAGAATGAAACGCAACGTCTTTCTTACCCTCATGCTAGCCGGCCTGTTGTGCACAGCCGCACTGGTGATTACCGCCGGCGCTCACCCGGCTGCTTCGGAGAAAAATGCTTTCACCCCCGAGGCCATACCTTACGGTCCTGCGCCGGCTTTCGTCGCGCCCGGTGCGCAGCTGGCCGTGCTGGAGGGCAACCCCGGCGGATCGAGCGGCGATTACACCATTCGACTGAAAATGCCGGCCGGATATCGCATCGCGCCGCACTGGCATCCGCAGCGGGAAAACGTCACGGTGATTTCGGGGACGTTTAAAGTCGGCATGGGCGATCACTTCGACGAAAGCACGATGGGAACTTTTCCGGCCGGAAGTTTTGCATATCTCGATCCGGACATGCATCACTACGCTATGGCCAGCGGAGAAGTCGTGGTGCAAGTTCACGGTACTGCGCCGCTGCAATTCAACTACGTGAATCCGAGCGACGATCCCAGCCGCAAGCACTAGTTGCTGGCCGATGCGAACGGTACGCGCACCAGGTCAACACCGCGGGCCATGGCGCGCGGAAGGCGCATCAATTAATCACGCACGACAAATTCCAGCTCGATGCCGGCTACTTCGATTACGTCGCCCGAGTTTAGCTTGGTGGGATGCGTGATCGGAGTGCCGTTGACGCTCGGGACTTTGTCGGCCGGGCCGATGTAGTAGGAATTGTCTTCGCGGCGATTGATTTGGGCAGCGGCTTTGGGCTTGAACCAACCTTTCAGCTTTACGGTGGCCATCGCGGATTTTCCTACGACTATGAGCTTGTCCGTGAGTGTGTATTCGCGGCGGTCGGTGCTGCCTTTGAGCACGACGAGCGTGGGCAGCTTCAGACGCCCGGGCGCGGGCTGCGCGCTCTCGCCGACTGCGGCGACCTGGCGCAGAAATTCGCGGCGGTCTTTGGTGTCGAGCATCACCGTCTCGTTAATTTTTGGCACTGCTGGCTTCACCGCCACGTTATCTAGCGAAGTAGCGCGCACTTCCACGGAATCCGTCACCACGATGGTGTGCTTGCCGATGCCGACTGAATCGCCAGGCTTCAGCATTACCATCTTAACGCGCTGGCCATTCACGAACGTGCCGTTCAGGCTGCCGAAATCCTGCAGCATCAGGCGGCCGTCTTCGTGGAACACGCGCGCGTGATAGCTGGAGATCGCGGGATTATCAATGACGATGCCGTTGTCTGGCGAGCGTCCGATGCTCACCTCCTGCTGCCCGACGGCGACTTCCTTCAATATGGAGCTCTCGAATTTTAAAACCAGCTTGGACATGGGAACGCCCTCCCTATCAAGTTGGATCCTCGGATGCTTTGAACCATCGGCCGATCTTGCTCATCGGGCCCGGTGCTTTTGGACCATGGCGCAAGACAATTGCTGTAATGTTGTCGCCACCTCCGGCGTGATTGGCCTGCTCAACCAGCGAATCGGCGGCCTGCTGCGCGCTGGTGGCTTCCTGTAAGATTCCGGCGATTTGCGGCTCGGAAAGTTCGCGAAATAATCCGTCGGAGCAGAGCAGGTACGTATCACCCCCGCGCAAAAGTTCCTCGGTGACTTCCACGTCCACGTTTTGTTCCACGCCCAGCGCGCGAGTCAGCACATTTTGCATGCGGCTACGGCCGGCTTGTTCGGGCGTGATAATTCCACGGCGCACTTGCTCGGCCACGAAGGAATGATCTTCGGTGAGCTGGTTTAGCTGCTCGTCGCGGAACAGATACGCGCGGCTGTCTCCGACGTGCGCGATGCAGGCGCGATCTTCGAGAAAGCGCACGGCGACGATGGTGGCACCCATGCCGCCCTTACCACCCAAATCCTGCGCGGCGTGAAAAATTTCTTGGTTGGCCAGGCGAATGGCGCTCGCGAGGCGATTGCATACGTCGCTCACGCCTTCGATCTGCTTGCCGAAAACCGCGAGGGCCGCATTGGCCTGCGCGTCGCGGCAATGCGTCAGTACGGTTTCGGTGGCCAGGCGGCTGGCGCGTTCGCCGGATTCCAGGCCGCCCATGCCGTCCGAGAGGACGAACAGATTCAGGTCCGGCGCGAGCCGGAAGCTGTCTTCGTTATTTTCGCGAACTCGCCCCGTGTCGCTACGCGCGCCTGCTTCCATCGTACTTCCTCGACGCTCGATTCCTGATGGAGCGCCACCCCAAGATTCTTGTGCCGTTCCCGCGTGCGTCTGATTTCGTCGCGGGTAAAAATGCTTTTGCGTAGCCTAATCTTTTTGCTTCGAGCCGGCAAAAGGATTGCTTACCGGCCGCACATTCGAGAAACCTTTCGCTTCGAGCCTTTCGCTGACCGCGCCCACGCGCTTGGAGTCAATTGGGCCGCAAAACACAGCGTAATATTTTACGGATCCAAGCGATTTCGGCACGATAGACGCAGGCAGCTGGAGGTCTTCCACTTTTTTCGCCGCGGCTTGCGCTTTGTCCTCCCGCTCGAATCGGCCCACCCAGACGTACATGGAATTGGTGATCACGGAATTTGAGCCGGGCGCTCTCGCGGAATTCGAGGCACCGGCGCGAAAGTTTTTGTGCAGCGGGCCCGTTTCCATGCGTGGAAAGACGTCTGGCGCGGCGGGCTTCGCGGGTTCCGGCGCGGGAGGCTTCGCGTGGGCGACGATTTTTGCAGCTGGCGGTTTGGTTTCGACCACAACTGGCGCAACCGGAGGTGGCGCGAGATGCTCGTACGCGAATTCCGGCGGTTTCGGCGGCGCTGCTGCTACTGGCGGAGAGAGTTTATTCGCTGCTTGCGAAACTCCCAGCCAATGCAACGCGCTGAGGGCGCCAATTACCAACAGCGCCCCGAGCAAGACCCAGAGAAACGGGGAAGCGCGGCGCGGGGCAGCCTGCGGGAGGGCCGCGCCGGCGGTCCCTGCCGCAACGGAAATGCGCGGCACACCCGTCGAAGTGTGCGTCAAATTTGTGGTCGCAGTGCCGAGCGTACGCGGCGGTATCACGGGCGCAGCGGTACGGAAATTCGATTCCAGGTCAGCGATAGATTGAAAACGCTTGGCCGGGTCCTTCTCCAAGCATTTCAGAATTGCGCGTTCGGTGGCTACCGGAATATTCGGTTCGACTTCATGCGGTGGCGGAGGATCTTCGCGCATCTGTTTCAGCGCGACGGCGATGGAATTGTCGGCGCTGAATGCCGGAACGCCGGTGAACATTTCGTACAGCATCAGTCCAAGCGAATAAATATCGGTGCGGTAATCCACCGGCTTGCCCGCCACTTGTTCCGGCGCCATGTACGCGGGCGTGCCGACCATCGAGCCGGTGAGGCGCGTGCCCGCTTCCATGGAGCGCGCGATGCCGAAATCCATGATCTTCACGTTGCCTTGTCCGTCTATCATCACGTTTTCCGGCTTCAGGTCGCGATGGACGATGCCTTGCGCATGCGCTTCTTTCAGGCCCGAGCAGATTTGCAGCGCCAGGTCCGTGGCCTTGCGCTGCGGCAACCCGCCAAAACGATTCAGCACCGAACGCAAGCTTTCGCCTTCCACAAATTCCATGGAGGTGTAGGCGATTCCGGCCACGCGGTTGAATTCATAAACGCGGCAAACATTTTTGTGGGTGATTTTGCGCGCGAAGAGGAGTTCATTCTTGAAGCGATCCATCATGGCCTGGTCGGACGCAATCTCAGGCTTCAAAAGTTTCAACGCAACGGTTTCGCCAGTTTCGCGATCGCGTGCTTTGTACACGTTGCCCATGCTGCCGTGGCCAGCCTCGCCCAAAATTTCGTAGCGCACTCCCAGAGCAGCGATCGCTGCGGGGCTTAGCGAGGGGCTGGCGGCTGCCGACGCCGCGGCCTCATCGGCGATCACCGTGGCGGCATCCGGAACTTCACTGAGCAGAACAGTGTCGCGATGGCTTGAGGCATGGCTGGGCGATTGACCAGTCGATTGACCAGTCGGGCGTGCCGCTGCGTCCGTCGCGGAACTGCCGCGTCCGGTTCCCGGAGCATCAGCTTTCGGAGTGATTGGTTCGGTCATATCCGTACCGTATAGAGTAAGAGAGAAGCGCGCCGAGTGGTGCGCGACGAAGGGCAGGTGTAAGGTAAGAGTATCGGGTGCCAGCGGATGCGAGCGCCTCACCAAACCGTGATCTAAGCGCGCAAATTTCGAGGTATATCGCGGCACGGGTTGCGGCACGCCGCTACACCAAAGAAGTACAGCTAATCGTTTGACTACAGCCGCGGAAGCCGCTTCGCCGCCGCGCGCAACATCGCTCATACTGTATAAGACCAGACGATGTGCCGGCCCCTTTCCCGGACGGCTGGAGAGGAGTTGGCATGGTTAATCCACCGATTTTGGGTACTGTTGTCGGCACTCCCACGGCCGCGCCCGAGCAGAGCGGCCCGGCACCCACCGCCAATATCATCGCGTCCATGCTGCAGGCCGCGCCGAAAACCAGCGACCTGATATTTTCGCCTGGCCGCGCTCCGCAGGTGGAACTCCACGGGCAACTGATGCAATTGAAGATCAAGGGCGTGGGCGTGCTGAGCGCGGAAGACACCGCGCGCATCGCCGCAGACCTGATCGGCCGAAACTCGTTCGCGGTGGAAAAATTGAAAGAGGAAGGCTCCTGCGATATTTCCTACAGCGTGGCGAAGCTTTCGCGGTTTCGGGTGAATATCTTTACGCAGCGCGGCAGTTGCGCGATCGTGATGCGCGTGATTCCCAGCAGCGTGCCGGATTTCAAGACATTGCATCTGCCCGAGCAATTGGGCGATGCGGCGCAGGTGCGTCCGGGAATCGTGCTGGTGACGGGCCCGACGGGGAGCGGAAAATCCTCGACGCTAGCGGCGTTCGTCAACAAGATCAACGAGGAAAAGGCCTGCCACGTAATCACCATCGAAGACCCCATCGAATTTCTGCACGCGCACAAGCGCGCCACCATTCATCAGCGCGAACTGTACAGCGACACGCCGAGTTTCGCGCTGGCGTTGCGCGCCGCGTTGCGGCAGGCGCCGAAATTGATCCTGGTGGGAGAAATGCGCGACAAGGAAACCATCGAAGTGGCACTGGAAGCGGCGGAAACCGGGCACATGGTGTATTCGACGCTCCACACCATTGACGCATCGAAAACCATTGAGCGCATCGTGGGCGTGTTTCCTTCGTCCGACCAGCCGGCGATTCGGGGGCGCCTGGCGAAATCGTTCCGTTACATCATTTCGCAGCGTTTGATTCCGAAGCCGGATGGCACCGGGCGCGTCGCTGTTTTCGAAATTTTGAAATCTACGTTGCGTACGCGCGAATATGTGCAGAAGGGCGAGACCGAAGGGAAGTCGCTGCTCGATGCCATGCGCGACGGCTCTGGCGACGGTATGCAGTGCTTCGACATCGAAATCGAGAAGCTGATCCGCTCGAAGGTACTGGATATTGATACGGGTATGGCCTACGCCACCAACGAAGGCAATTTGCGGCTGCTGCTGGCGGATCTGGCGGACGGCCAGCAGGACAGTATTCCTTCCGGTTCCTCCAGCTCCGCGCAGAAAACGGCAGCGAGCGTGATGGAAGAGATGATCGAGCGTTAAGGGCAGCCAGTCGGAGAGCCCGGGCCTATTCGGGCTATGGGACGCGCGATCGCCGGCCTCGATCTCCGAACAGGGCGGCTCGGCCGGACTTGCCCGCAGCAATTTTAACCTGCTACTAATCAATCTCGCCGTCTCGTATAATTCTCGTCTCGAAGCTGTTTTGCGCTCCGAAATTTTCCAGCTTAGGCTTCGCTGTGAAGCGTTGGACGAAAATTCTGCTGGTGATCGTCGTGCTCGTGGTCGCGGCTGCCGCGGCGATTCCTCTTTTCGTGCATGCCAACACCTTCCGCCCCGTCATCGAAAAGCAACTCAGCAGGACGCTGGGCCGCGGCGTGAAGCTTGGGGACTTGCGCCTGTCTGTATTTTCCCGCAGCCTGGTGGCCAAAGACCTGAGCGTGGCCGATGACCCAAACTTCAGCGCGGCACCGTTCTTGACGGCCAAGGAACTGCGCATTGGCGTGTCGCTGCGGCCGCTGATTTTTTCACGCGAGGTGGTCTTGCGCGATTTGGAGATTGGGTCGCCGCAAATCACCGTGATTCGCGCATCCAGCGGCGCATGGAATTTTTCAAGCATTGGGCATCGCGTGGCTGCGGGCGCGCCGGCGAGTGGCGGCGTTGCGGAAAGTGCTGCTCCCGAAACCTCGAAAGGCTTCGCAGGACCACTCCCCGGCCTTATCGTTGACCGACTGGCCATCACAGACGGCCGCGTCGTGTTTTCGGATGCGACTGAGCGAAGCCAAACCACCGTGTACGACCACGTGAATATTGCGGCGCGCGATTTTGCGTTCGCTTTGCAGTTTCCGTTCGAGTTCCGTGCGGACTTGCCTGCCGGCGGCACGATCAACGGCAGCGGTCGCCTTGGGCCCATCAACGGCGCCGATGCATCGGCGACGCCGGTTGAGGCGCAAATCACGGTGAAGCAGTTCGACCCGGTGGGCGCTGGGTTTCTCGATCCAGAAGACGGTGTGTCGCTCCTCGCGGACCTGGACGTACATAGCGCGTTCGACGGGCAAGCTTTCACCAGCAGCGGCACCGCTCACATCGAGAACCTCAAGCTGCGCAAGGATGCCGCAGCGGCGCCGAGGCCGGTGGACCTGGCGTACAGCGGCACGCATCGTGTGAGGGAAAACAGCGGACAGATAGATGACGCGGTTATAAAAGTGGGCGACGCCGAGATTCACGTGAGCGGGACGTATCGAGGTATGGCACCAGGAGCGCCCGGTGCGCCCAGTACGATGGGCGCGACTGGTACTTCGGGCGCGGCCAACTTGGAGGTGCCGGTGCTGAACCTAAAAGTCTCCGGGCAAAATTTGCCGATTGATGAGCTGCAGTCGCTGATGACCGCGGCTGCGGTTCGTTTGCCCAACGGTTCGAAGCTGAAAGGCGGCACGCTCTCGATGAACTTGGTCGTCACTGGCCCGCCAAAATCGTTGATCATCACCGGGCCAATCTCGATTGATAACACGCGCATGGTGGGCTTCGATGTCAGCTCAAAAATTCACGGCGTCGCCACGCTAAGCGGCGTGAAAACCGGAGACACAACGGAGATTGAGAAGTTGCGGGCCAACGTTCGCGTCACAAATGGCGGCATCGTGGCCGACAGGATTTACGCCGTAATGCCGGCCATGGGAGAGCTCAGCGGCAGCGGCACGATCTCAGCGGCAAATCAGTTGGACTTCAACCTGGTTGCGAAAGTCTCCTCCGCGTCCGGCTTGGGCAAAGTCGGGGTGAGCTTTTTTTCTGCACTCAGCGGAGGTTCGGGAAAGAAATCGGGAGTGCCTCTGCGGATTACCGGCACGCCTGACGAACCCTACATCACGGCCGACATCGGCGGAGTATTTCAGAAGACTACACGGCCCATCACGTCCTTCTTCGGCAAAAAGAAATAAGTCGCGGTTCGCTTTCACGAGAGCTGGCGCGAGCGCGAGGCACTTAGCGTCGCGGAAACACGCCGCGCATGAGCTGGTGGTCTAACCCAAGAATTCAAGTTAGTATTTCTTTCTATGGCCACTGCAAATCCAGATATCGCCGAGCTGACCAACCAGCTCAACGCCCTCGCTGCCAGCGCGACTTCCGCGCAACAGTTGATGGAGGGCATCACTAAACTCCTGCACCAGAAAATGTTGCGTTACAACTGGGTGGGATTTTACATGCTGGAAAAAGGCGGCCCGCAGGACGTTCTGGTTCTCGGTCCGTTTCGCGGCACCATGACTCCGCATACACGCATTCCGCTGAATCAGGGCATCTGCGGCGCTGCGGCTTCCACCGGAAGGACCATTATTGTGGACGATGTCAGCGCCGATCCGCGTTACCTGGCGTGTTCGCTGGAAACTAAATCGGAAATCGTGGTGCCGGTGTTCGTCGAAAAGAAAGTTGTCGGCGAGCTGGACATTGATAGCCACTTCCTCGCCGCGTTCAGCGCGGAAGATCGCGCTCTGTGCGAACACGCCGCCGCGGTGCTGGGCCGCTGGCTTGAAAAGCATCCCTAAAGTGTTCGGGACTAGACATCCAACAACGCCTTTTCGCTGCGATTAGCTGAAGGACTCGCACCCTTACCAAAACCGCAGGGAAGCGACACCGTTCAGGTCAAAAGCTGGCCTGCGCTGCACGCTTACGATCCAAGAAGTCCTGCAAATCTTGGACCCCGAACTTCCACTCCGAGATTTTCGAGCCGTCAACGTTCGTGGACTTTCGTTCACGCACAGATTCCCATGACACATCCGGGGAAAATTGAGCATTTAGCTGATCAAAGAAAAGCATCTGGTTTTGGACGTAAACAACCTTTCCCTCTCGGTACAGCGGCCACCGCATCAAATGATTAGACATACTTGGCTCAACGTAGGACGTTATCAACGCCGATACGGCCGCACCTGCGAGCAAGCGCTGTATTGCAGCGTCCCATTGCCTTTCATAGCCCACGCGCCCCCAACAGACGAGACTCGAAACGAATGTCTCCGCGCAGGCACCGAGGTGGATTTTGCCATACAGTGCTGTGACACCGGCGTCCGTGTCATGGACAACTTCATCAGCAAGATGGATGTCAAACATCTAGTCTCCGATTCGGAGGGACAAATTGCCGTCGCGCTTACTTTGCGGCGGCGTTTTCTTCCGGATGTGGCTGCGGCTTTGTCTGCAATTCGCGGGCTTGCGCCAGCAGCTTTTTCAGCTTGCCTTCGATGGAGGCGTCGCCGATGTGCTCGTCTTGCAGCACGCCTTCGGCGTCAATCGTGAATGTATGCGGAATAGCCTCGACGCCGAACAGAGTTGAAATGGGACCGGTAAATCCTCCATCGCGATATTGCGCCCAGGTCATGCCATTATCAGCGATGAACTGTTTCCATTTCCCCTCGCTCGAATCCAGGCTGACGCTCAGGACCACCAGCGGCTGGCCTTGAAATTTCTTGGCAACGTCACGCAAATGCGGCAGAGCTTCGCGGCAGGGGCCACACCAGGTGGCCCAGAAATCCAATAGGACAACTTTGCCCTGTAAGTCGTCCATGGAAATGTGCTGGCCGTCGAGCGTGTCCACGGCAAAGGCCGGCGCCATGCGCGCGCGCGAGAGACTTGGATCGCTGATGTAACGCAGCGCACGCTGATGATTGGGATCGTCCGGCTTTTGCATCTTTGCATACTGTTCGAAGCGGTCTTTGGCTGCGTCGTCTTGATGCAGCTGCGCAAGCGCCTTGCCATCCTGAAACAGCGCATCGGGAAATTGCGGAACAGCCGCGAGCGCTTTGCCGAATTCATCGTGGGCGCGATTGTAGACTTCCGCTTTATGCTTCATCGCCGCCTCGCGGGCGAGTATCACGCCATATTCATAGTGCGCCAGGGCCGTAGCGCGGGCGCCTTGCGCATTGGCCGCCATTTCTTGCGCGGCAAGCTCGACGGCTTTCCAGTCGTCGAATTCGCTGCCGAGCCTGATCATCTGCCGCTGGCAGGCGTAACAATGCCCGCCGTCCTGCTTGTCCGCCTTCTTGAATTCGCCCAGCGCGGCAGCCTGCATGTGTTGGCTCATCAGCTGCACGGCGGAGTTGTAAGTCTTTAAGGCTTTTTCATCGGTGGGCTTGACGTCGTTGGCCTTGACGTCAGTCGTTTGCGCGCAAACGGGCAGAAGGATGCAAGTCAAGGCCATGATGATGAGCGCGATGCGCATGAAGAGCCTCCGATGGGCGTGGCGGCGCAATGCAACAAGCCGCGTCGCCACAAGAATCACTTCCAAGCTCGTACGAATCGGTGACGCGGCGATGCACTGCCAGTTAACTGCCGTAGTGGTATCACTGGTCGCGCCGACGCGTCAAGTTCTGGGGTTTGCTGAGTTGCGGCAGGTCCGCCGCCGGCTCATTCAAGAATGGAACTGTTTCCTTCCCGAATTGAAATCACTCCAATTGTTCTGGCGAGGCTCCGTGCCGGGGCGAAAGGTGGACTGCTCGGCCTTGTCGTTTGAAGTAAATGATTTAGTGTGAGCGGCCAGTGGCTCCTCAACATTAGAAACCTTCCGTTTGCTTTGGCACGGATTGTGCACACATGCCGTTCGCGGCAGTCACCAAAACGTCCTGAATTCAAGATTTCGTTTCTGCGCAATCGATAAAGCGCGCTCAAGCACGACACATCTGCGAAGCAGGAAACCTCGGAGTTTGGCCAGCCCACTGAGGGTCGCATCCTGAGTGAACCACGGGTTGATCAGCAGAGTGATCGCCGGAGTGATCTCCGGAACGAGCAGTGAAATACACAAAGGTTTAGTCGCCGAGAATCTAGGGGATTCGTATTTGCCATTTCCTCAGGCCGGCGAACCAGTCGCGGAGCGCGCAACGCCGCGGCGCTGGACAGGAGAATTACATGAGTAAGCTCACGGTTCGTTTTGTCTGGATCCTGGCGCTGCTGGCAACTGGCGTGATCGGCGGCTGCGGACGGGAACAAACCCCGGCGGTCCCGCCGACGGTGGTTAGCACCGTACCGGCGCTGGGCGCGACGGGCGTCGCATTCAACGCAGTAATTACTGCGACGTTCAACGAAACGATGAACCCAGCGACCATCACTACCAGCACGTTTACTTTGACCGGACCCGGCGGAGTCATGGTCGCGGGCGCGGTTGCAGGTTCGGGGCTAACGGCGACGTTTACTCCCACGTTGCCTCTGGCTCCCAGCGCCACGTACACCGCGATGATTTCAACGGGAGTGCAGAGCAATTTAGGCTTCGCGATGGCCCTCCCTTACATGTGGCACTTCACGACGGGATTCGTGCCGGTGGTGATCTCCACGATTCCCGCTAATGGCGCGACCAATGTGCCGTTGAACCAGAGGATCACGGCCACCTTTAACCAGCCAATGAGCCCGGTATCGATCACCGCGGCTGGCACGTTCACCGTGGTTGCCGCGGCCGGCGGAACTGCCGTGGCCGGGACTGCCGTGCCTGGAACTGTGACGTACGTGGCGGGAGCAAATACCGCGATTTTCACCCCTATGGCGAACCTCACTGCGAGCCAGCCCTACACAGCCACCATATCGGTTGCTGCGCAAAGCGCTGGCGGCATCCCGCTGGCCGCGCCAGTTGGTTGGGGATTCACGACGGGCATCACCAGCAACAGCACTGCGCCCACCGTGATTGCCACGGTTCCGATATCGGCCGCGATGGATGTCCCAACGAATTCGAACGTTACCGCCACATTCAGCAAGGCCATGGACCCATCCACCATCGTGGCGACCGGGACGTTCACGCTAGCCGTCTTTGGTACTGGCGGCGCCGCCGTACAGGGAACGGTGCAATATGCCGGCACGATCGCGACTTTCACTCCCACCAGTGCGTTGACCGCCGCGACGGAGTATACCGCGACGATCTCGACGGCGGCGAAGGACCTGACCGGAAACGCGCTGGCGGCACCCTTTAGTTGGAGCTTCACCACCGGAGCGGGGCCCAACACCACCGCGCCGACCATCTTGCTGACGAATCCTGCTGATCTGGCGCCGAACGTCACGCTCAACACGGCGGTCAACGCTACTTTCAGCGAAGCGATGAATCCCACGACGATACTTGCGCCGGGAACCTTCACCGTGGCTGTGACGGGAGTCGGGGGAGTAGCGGGCGCGCCCGTCACCGGATCCGTAACGTACGACGTCAACAGCGATATCGCCACGTTCACGCCGCTCGCGAACCTAGCTCCCAATACAAACTACACCGCGACGGTCAGCAACGCCGCGGAGGACGTCGGCGGCAATCCGTTGGTCGCGGGAACAGCGCCGAATCCGTGGACCTTCATGACCGGAACGACCGTCGGGCAGCTGGCGCCGAATTTGGGCGCGGCTGCGACCTTCGGCTCTCTAGGAGGCAATGCGGGCATCACCAACCAGGGCACCGAGACGGTCATCAACGGAGACATCGGCACCACCGCGGCTTCCACGCTGGTAACCGGATTCCACGATGCCGGTGTCGGATGCACGTACATCGAAACGCCCCTCAATGTCGGAATGGTCAATGGAAACATAGACACCGCAGCGCCGCCGCCGACTCCCGCGTGCCCGCAGGAAGGCACAACCACAACAGCGATGATCGCGCTGCAGGCAGAAAACGCTGCGACCGCGGCATACATTGATCTGGCTGGACGTGCGAGCGGCGCTGATCCCGGCAACGGGCAGCTCGGCGGCCTCACTCTGGCTCCGGGCACCTACACTGCGGCACTGGGTTCGTTCCTGATTACCGGCTCGGATCTGACTCTGGATGCGCAGGGCGATGCGAACGCCGTGTGGGTGTTCCAGATGGCTAGCACTTTGACAGTGGGTGCCCCTGGAGCTCCACGCAGTGTGATTTTGATCGGCGGTGCGCAGGCCAAGAACGTGTTCTGGCAAGTGGGCACCGCCGCGACGATCAATCCGGCGGGCGGCGGAACGATGGTGGGCACGATCATCGCGTCGCAGGGCGTCACCTTCTCGACTCATGATGTTGTCGCGCTTACCACGTTGAATGGCAGAGCGCTATCGCTGGTTTCGTCGGTGACGATGGTGAATACCGTCATCAATGTGCCGGAGCCGTAAACCGGAAGCGTTTCGCAGGACGCGTGCGTCTGCGCAAAACGAATACGAAGGCGTCGATGCAGAAGTTGGCGCAGAACCCGGCGCGAAACAGATCAGGCGGCAGCTCAGCGAGAGTCCTGGACCAGTTGTGCAGCGAGCAGCCAGGTTTTAGGGGGCAACAATGATCCGAGCAGCGCGATTGATCGCCACGACAGCGATAGCTTTTCTGCTGGTGCCAACGCTCCTTGCGGATGACACCACCAAGCCGAAAGCGAAAGCCAAGGACGAAGCCGCGGCTTCCAGCAGCGCGCCAGGCGCGCTTGGCGCGCTTGCTGCGGCCGATACGTCAAGCGCATCCATCCTGCCCTCGGGCGCGGCCAGCTTGCCCGCGAACGCGCAGCCTCCGCCGGACGCTGTTGCAGCGCCGCCCATGAATTCCGCGGCAACCAGCCCGGCGCCTCCGGAAGGCAACGCCGAACCGGTGGGCGCGATGCATCGCTGGGACGAGGCCGAAGGTTATACGCCGAAGGTCGAGTGGTTCCTCGGTTATTCCTTCTGGCGCGCCACACCCACGTCGAACGGCAATCGCATCGGCTACTTACATGGCGGCAGCACGTCGGTTGCGTACAACTTCAACAGCTACCTAGGCTTCGTCGCGGATTTCGCAGGCTTTGACGACAGTAAGCTGACGCTGTTTGGTCCGGCTGGAAGCGAGACGTTTAATGCCGGCGGAAGCGCTTACACGTTCATGGTTGGCCCGCGCCTTTCCTACCGCAAATACGAAAAGTTCACACCCTATGTCCAGGTTCTTGGCGGAGTGGCGCATGCTAGTCCGGTAACAATTTCAGGATGCGCGGGGGATCCCAGCTGCACGCCCCTCGGCTCCGACACAACATTTGCGGCCACGGCGGGCGTCGGGTTCGACATCAATATCACCCATCGCATCGCACTACGCCTGCTGGAAGCGGACTTCCTGCTCACTCATTTCCAGGATCCGCTCTCGGGCTCAGGCATCTCCCGCGGATGGCAGGACAACACGCGACTTTCCACTGGAATCGTGTTCCGCTTTGGCGGAAATCCGCCTCCACCGAGCGCGCCACTCGGCGCCAGCTGCTCGGCGAACCCGGAAGTAGTGTATGCCGGCTCGGGCGATTGGATTGCGGTTCGCGCGGACGCCAGCAACCCCGCGAATTATCCTTTGAATTATTCCTGGTCAGCGAGTGAAGGCAGCCTGGACGGAAGCGGCCCGAATATCCGCTGGAGTTCCGTAGACCGGCATCCCGGCACGTACAGCATCTCTCTGCGCCTG
>Ga0209655_10000284_pt1 | contig 19579 bp, 17 predicted proteins | sample BogFormECP03_OM2_FD_188236 | JGI IMG/M metagenome (GOLD analysis project Ga0209655, IMG submission 188236) | Bog forest soil microbial communities from Calvert Island, British Columbia, Canada - ECP03_OM2 (SPAdes) (version 2) | ecosystem: Environmental > Aquatic > Freshwater > Wetlands > Bog ...
CGCGCTCGAGGACACCGAAAAAATTCTCGAAGCGCTCGACGGCGCGGACATGGTGTTCGTCACCGCCGGTCTGGGCGGCGGCACCGGCAGCGGCGCCGCTCCAGTCGTTGCGAATCTTGCCAGCGAACTCGGTGCGCTCACGGTGGCCGTTGCGACGAAGCCCTTCGCGTTCGAAGGCAAGCGCCGCATGGAGCAGGCCGAACAAGCGCTCGCCGAACTAATCGGCTGCGTAGATACTGTCATCGTCATCCCCAACGAGCGGCTGATGGATTGCGTCGAGCACGGCACCAGCTTTTTCGAAGCGTTCCGCATCGCCGACGATATTTTGCGGCAAGCGGTCCAGGGCATTTCGGACATCATCACGATTCCGGGCATCATCAATCGCGACTTTGCCGACGTCAAAACAATTATGTCCGGCCAGGGTTACGCGGTGATGGGCACCGCCGTCGCTTCCGGTTCGAATCGCGCGATTGACGCCGCGAATCGCGCCATCAATAGCCCGCTGCTCGAAGACAATTGCATTCAGGGCGCGCAGGGAATTTTGATCAATGTCACCGGCTCGTCCAGCCTCAGCTTGCAGGAAGTGCACGAAGCCTCCTCGATCATCCAGAAAGCCGCACACGAAAATGCCAACATCATTTTCGGCGCGGTGATGGACGACGCCATGAAGGAGTCCGTGAAAATCACCGTGATCGCCGCGGGGTTCCGCGACGTAGCCGGCCGCAAGTCGCAGCAGAAACCATCCTATCTGCCGAAGACGTGGAAAGCTTCGCGCGAGCAGCCCACCGCCGGAAACATTGCGCCGCAGCAGACTAATGTCGTCCAGCAAGTAGCCCGCAACGTCGCCGACGTGCGCAACGAAGTCCCTGCTGACGACTTGGACGTCCCAACGTTCCTGCGCCGCCAAGCGCAAAAAGCGTAGCCGCAGAACTCAAATTGGAGAGCGCGTAGGGGCACGGCATGCCGTGCCCGCGCTGCTATTCATTCTCCTTCCGCGCAACTGGCGGCCATTCGCTCGTCCAAGAGGGAAAGGAGCCCGTCATGCGAAACCACGGGTTGTTGTTAGCTGTCCTCTTGGTTTTTTGCGCGTGCGTCGCCGTAGCCGCGAATCACGGCTCCTCCGCCGCAGCCGACGCCAAGACTTCGTTCACTCTGCCGTTCGATCTCGTTGACAATCGCGTCTTCATCGAAGCGCGCCTCAATGGCCGAGGTCCTTTCCACTTCCTGCTCGATACTAGCGCGGGCGGCATCACCATTTCCACCAATGTGGCGCAGCAGCTCGGCCTGCACGTCGCCGACGCGGGCGACGGCCAAGGCGTTGGCGAAAAGACTGTGCACGCGGGCGAGGCGCAGATTGCGCAATTGCAAGTTGGAGATTTGGCGCTCGCGGACGTGGATTCCCACGTGATGGATCTCTCTGACGCGCCGCAAGTCTTCGGCACCAAACCTTTCGACGGAATCATTGGCTTGCCGATCTTCGAACGCATGGTCGTAAAACACGATTACGTGAATCACCTTCTCACTCTTACGGCGCCGGACAAGTTCGACTACGCCGGCGAAGGCGTGATCGTCCATTTCGACAGGCCGCGCCAGATTCCCGTGGTCGCGGGCGTGCTCGATGGCGTCGCGGGAAATTTCGGCGTGGACACGGGCGTGCGCTCGTCGCTATTGCTCTACGGGTCTTTCTGCTCGCAGAACAATCTTCAGCAAAAGTATGGCGCGAAGCTGGAAGGCGTCACCGGCTGGGGCATCGGCGGCCGGTGCGTTCGCTGCTCGCGCGTGCGCAGGAATTGCAAATTGGCGATGTCGTCGTGCGCGACCTGGTCATCCGCCTCTCCGCGCAGAAAACCGGCCTCACCACTTCTTCAGCGATGGCCGGGCTGATCGATCCAGACGTGCTCTCGCAATTCGACGTCACCTTCGATTACGCGCGCACCCGCATCATCTTCGAGAGAAATAAAAATAACGGCCGCCGCGACAGCTACGAGCGCGCCGGAATCTGGATGGGCCAGGATAAAGACGGCAAGCATTTCACCGTCGTGGACGTGATCGCCGGGGGCCCAGGAGCCGCTGCCGGCGTGAAACCAGGCGACCAAATCCTCGCGATCGATGGGAAGAACACCGCGAGCCTAATACTGCCGGACGTCCGCGAACCCATCCGCCGCGAAGGCGTAGGTGACAAGCTCACGCTGCTGCTGGAATCCGAAGGCAAACAGCGAACCGCGGTAATCACTCTGAAAGACGTCGTTTGAGACCACCCGCTACCGCGAATTGCGTCCGCCGTAACACCAGCGCCGCGAATTTCCCCTTTCCGCTCGTTGCGCGATAGACTGGCCTTTGTGCCAAATCTAATTCGCGTTCAAGACGGCGTGATCTTCGCGCTTCAGGCCCATGCGCAGGGCGGGCCTGAGCATGAACGTTGCGGGCTGCTGGCGGGCTGCGAAGGCGTGATCACCCGCGTCTTGCACGCGCACAACATCGCCGCCGATCCCGCGACGCAATACGAGATTGCCCCTTCGGAATTATTCCATTTGATGCGAGAGATTCGCGGCGTCGGATTGCAGTTGTTGGGAATTTATCATTCGCATCCGCATGGCGCGAACGAGCCGTCGCGCACTGACATCGCGCGAGCCTACTATCCAGACGCAGCGTATTTCATTATTTCGCCGCAGCCTCACGAGGAAAGGCCAGTGCGCGCGTTCGCGATTCGCGACGGCGTCGTGTCGGAGTTAAATATATCCAGCGCGTGAGGAATATCGCTGGCGATCCTGCCTCGCGCGACTGCCGCTACGCCGGCACCTTCAAAACTATCCCGGTGATGTCGTCGTGGCTGCCGCTGCTCGCGGAAAACGCGCGCACCTCATCAAAAAGAAAATCCAGACATTCATCCGCGGACTTGCAGCGGCATTGCCGCCAGATCTCTTCCAGCTTGCCCCAACTCAGATCCTCGCCCAGCGCGTTGCGCATTTCGTGCAAACCGTCGGTGGCAAACAGCACGGCGTCTCCCGGCGAAAGCTGCACAGTATGGCTTTCGTAGGAAGCGTCGGAAAACATGCCCGATGGAAAACCACCTTCACCCAGCGAGCGGCAGCCGTCGCTGGAAACCAGCATGGGCAGCGGCACGCCGGCGTTCGAAAAAGTGAGCTCACCCGAGGCCGGATTGAACAGCGCGTACGTCATAGAGCTGTAACGTCCGGGTACGGGGCGCACGCGCAGGCGTTTATTCAGCAGCGCCAGCACCGCGGCAGTGTCCTCGCCGGTTTTATTGATCCCGCGGATCGTGCCGATCACCAGCGACGCGTACATCGCCGCGATTAGTCCCTTGCCGACCACGTCTCCCATGTACATGCCCACCAAACCATTGGGCAAAAAGAAAAAGTCGGCGAACTCCCCACCCACTTCACCCAGCGGCGCAAAGCAGAACGCAACCTCGAACGCATCTCCGCACAACGTGCCTCGCGCCAGCCGGGAATCCTGAATCAGCCGAGCTTCATCCCGCGTGGCTTCCAGCGTATGGGGCCAGGCGATTCCCTCCACGGCCGAACCGGTGCTCATGATGAGAGTTTCCCCCGCGAGGTGCACCCGCAAATCCGCTTCCAAAGAGGGTGTCGGCTCGCACGCTGTGGCGTGGCAACTGCACGAGTTAGGGCGGGGAACTGGGCTGATCGCCGTAGCACGTTCACGGATCTGTCCCGCTACGGGACGACTGGGTCAATCCGGAACTTAGCACCAGCGATTGCGGTCATCTGGGCGCCCCAGAGTCGCCTCCAGCACCGTGGACCAGTCAACCGCAAATAAATCTGAAGCTAGCTCTTGACAGCATACCAACCAGTAGGTATGTTGCGTGCGTCAGCAGGAATGCAGATGATCGACATACGACACGAATCGAAAACCAGGTTCCTGGACGCGGCCCTGCAAGTCTTCCGCGCCAAAGGCTACACCGCCACTCGCGTTGAGGACATCTGCGACGCGGCTCACCTCACCAAGGGCAGCTTCTTCCACCATTTCGATACCAAGGAAGACCTGGCGCTAGCAGCGGCGGAGTATTGGCATGTCATGACCAGCGCTGCATTCGATGCCGCCCCCTATCAAACGATTTCCGATCCCCGAAACCGGCTTCTTGCGTACGTGGATTTCCGCAAAGCGATCCTGCAGGGCGAATTGCCGGAGTTCACCTGCCTGGTCGGCACCATGGTGCAAGAAGTTTACGACACGCACCCTGCGATACGCGTAGCCTGCGACAAGAGCATCAGCGAGCACGCCGCAACGCTCGAAGCGGACATTGCGGAATGCATGCACAAGTACAACGTGCAAGGGGGTTTGACCGCCGCCAGCCTCGCGCTCTACACCCAGGCGGCGATTCAAGGCGCGTTTATCCTCGCCAAAGCCAAGGGCGGCCCCGCAGTTGCCGCGGACTGCATTGATCACCTGCGTCGCTATCTGGAATTGCTTTTCACCCAGCCCAAGCCATGAGGAGGAAACGTCATGCCCACCGCAAAACGAAGCACGCTGCAACTCACCGAAGTTCCAGAGGTAGTGACCTGGCCCGAAACACACTACGTCTTCATCGAGAGAGTTGGACCATTTCACAATACCGCGCCGCAAGCCTGGCAACAGTTGCACCGGCTTATCCCCAAGTTGGCGGGACAGAACAAAATCACCGGATACATGAGCCTGTACAAAGTAGCGCCGCAAATTTATCGGGCCGGAGTTGCGCTCACGGCCGCGCCGACGAAAGATTTGCCCGAAGGTCTGGCGTACGAAAAATTCCCAGGCGGCAAGTACAGCCGTTTTGTCCTCACCGGACCTTATTCAAATTTGCCGGAAGCGTGCGGGCGCGTCTTTCAGATCGTCGCCGACACGAAGCTGCCGCTGCGCGACGACTTCGGCATCGAGAACTACGTCAACGATCCCAGAACCACGCCCGAGCAACAGTTGATCACCGAAATTCTCGTCCCCACGGCCTAGATAATCCGCTTGCCGGCGACGCCGGATTTCTTTGATCCGGAAACCGGCTGGTTCTTGGATGGGAGGAACATGAAATGTGCCCCGCGTGCATCGCAGTCGCAACACAAGCCGCCATCGGCGCCACCTCTGCCGGCGCCTGGGCCGCCCTAGTTATCAAGAAGCTCCGCACGAAATTCCCAAGCAATATTGATTCTCCAGCAAAAATCGGAAGGAGGTTGGATCATGAGTGAAAACCAAGCAGCAACCCAGAAAGCGGTACCTCAGACTGAAACCAGCGCCACCGCCAACTCTCTTGCCGCGCATCGCGTCGTGTCGCACAGCGAATGGCTTGAAGCACGCACCGCTCTGCTCGCCAAGGAAAAGGAGTTCACTAAATTGCGGGACCAGCTCAGCGCCGAGCAGCGCGCATTGCCCTGGGTTCGCATCGAGAAGGAATACATTTTCGACGGCCCGTCCGGCAAAGTAACGCTCGCGCAGCTATTCAACGGCCGCAGCCAGCTCTTCCTGAAACATTTCATGATGGGCCCTGGCCAGAAAAATAACTGCGTGGGATGTGCATTCGAAGTGGACCACCTTGAAGGCGTGCTGGTTCATCTGGAAAACCACGACCTCACCTATGCAGCCGTGGCCCGCGCTCCGATCGAAGAAATCGAAGTCTACCGCAAGAACATGGGCTGGAAATTTCCCTGGGTTTCGTCCTACCACAGCGATTTCAATTACGATTTCAACGTGTCGTTCACGCCGGAGCAGCTCGCCTCAGGAAACGCGTACTACAATTTCGGCCAGACAAGACCTGGAATCGAGGATCTTTCCGGCGACAGTGTTTTCCTCAAAGACGACACAGGCCAAATCTTTCACACATATTCCACCTTCGGCCGGGGCGGCGAGCTGTTTCTGGGAGCTTACGCTTTTCTCGACGTGACGCCCAAGGGCCGCAACGAAAACGGTCCATACCACACACTGGGCGATTGGGTGCGCCCCAAAAATATGTACGGCAAAGGCGGCACGGTCGAAGGCAACGGAAGATTTCATTCACCGGGCTGCGGCTGTTCGGTTCACAAATAAGCAACCACGTGGCAGGCTCCGCGGCCATTCGCGGCCGGCCGTTCCCGTGCGGCACCGGGCCCAAGCATTAAGGCCGCAAAGGAGAAAACATCATGGCAACGGCAAGTGCGAAAAGTCAGTCCGCGAAAGTTGCTAATGCCGCTCCGCGAAATGTGGACGAATACTTCGCACGCGTCCCCGAACCCGCGCGCAGCACTTTGCACAAAATGCGCGCGACCATTCGCTCCGCCATGCCGCCGCGGACCACGGAAACGATCAGCGACAGCATTCCGGCGTTCAATTACGATGGTCCGCTACTGTGTTACGCCGCGTTTTCGAATCATTGCAGTTTGTTCCCGACCGCGGGCGTGATCGCAGCGTTCAAAAAAGAACTGAAGGGTTTGAGCGCATCCAAAGGGACGATCCAATTCCCCTTGGACAAGCCGCTCCCGGCAACCTTAATTAGGAAATTGGTGAAGGCGCGAGTCGCGCAAAAAGTTCAGAAGAAACAACGCTGAAGTGGTTCTCTTAGCCGGCAACCTTGGAATGCTGCGCGCCAACAGCGTCGGCAGCTTCCAGGCGCCGCGAATAAAGTGGAATTCGCGCGGCGAACGACGCCACTTCCGCGCGCACGCGCTGCTCGATAGCAGCGTCGCTCAGATGCGTCAGCACCTCCGCGATCCACGTAGCGAGCTTCTCCATCTCCGGTTCGCGCATCCCGCGCGTAGTCACCGCCGGCGTGCCGATGCGAATTCCGCCAGCCTTCATAGGCGGCAGGGGATCGAACGGAATCGCGTTCTTGTTCACCGTCATGCCGGAGCGTTCCAGCGCAAGCTCCGCGTCGCGTCCGGTAATTCCGCGCGAGTGCATGTCCACCAACATCAAATGATTGTCAGTGCCGCCAGTAACAATCCGGAAACCGCGTGCGCTCAGTCCGGCAGCGAGCGCCTTGGCATTCGCCACCACCTGCTGTTGATAAGCGCGAAAATCCGGCGCGGCTGCTTCCTTCAAGCACACTGCCTTCGCGGCGATGATGTGCTCGAGCGGCCCACCCTGCAATCCCGGAAAAGTAATCCGATCCAGATCCTTCGCGTATTTTTCGCGGCACAGCACCAATCCGCCGCGCGGCCCGCGCAAAGTCTTGTGCGTGGTAGTGGAAACAAAATCAGCGTGCGGCACTGGGCTGGGATGCACGCCCGCCGCTACCAGCCCCGCGATATGCGCCATATCCACAAAAAATAACGCGTTCACAGCCTGCGCGATCTTCGCGATGCGCGCAAAATCAATGATGCGGGCGTAAGCACTCGCCCCGGCCACAATCATTTTCGGCTGATGCTCGCGCGCCAGCCGCTCGATTTCGTCGTAATCAATCGTCTCGGTTTCTTTCGTCACGCCGTACGCCACAAATTTGTAAGTCTTGCCCGAAAAATTCAGCGGGTGCCCGTGCGTCAAGTGGCCGCCGTGCGCCAGGTTCATGCCCAGCACGGTTGCGCCGGGCTCCAGCACGGTCATATACACGGAAATATTGGCCTGCGTTCCGGAGTGCGACTGCACGTTGGCATGTTCCGCCCCGAAAAGCTGCCTGGCGCGTTCGATCGCCAACCGCTCCACGCGATCCACATTTTCGCAGCCGCCGTAATAGCGCTTCCCCGGATAGCCTTCCGCGTATTTATTCGTGAAGACCGAGCCCATCGCTTCCAGCACCGCTTCGGAAACGAAGTTTTCGGAAGCGATCAGTTCCAGGCCCGTGGCTTGGCGGCGCACTTCATCGCGCAGCGCTTCCGCGACTTCCGGATCCACTTCATCCAGCGAGCGACTCATGCGCAGCGATTCTGGGGTTTCGTTTTTCATTTCAGGGCACCTGGCCGGGATTCGCAACAGCGCGCTACTCGCCAGCAACTTTGCCAACGCCAGAGTGTTTCTAATTTCGTGAGGAGTTTATCGGAGTGCTGCGTGGTTTGCAATCAAACGAGCGCGGCCGCTCAGAGGGGAATCATAATGTTGCGACTTACTACGCGATGTCTTGGCACGATCTTGCTGGGTGTTGCGCTGCTTTCGCCCGTGCTGCTGACGGGCTGCGCCGAACACGCCACGGTCCACGTTTACGATCCGTACTACGACGATTATCACGTTTGGAACGATCACGAAGTCGTCTATTACCGCCAATGGATCGCTGAAACGCGCCGGCCGTATCGCGACTTTCGCAAACTGCCGCCGCCCGAGCAGCGCGAATACTGGGCTTGGCGCCAAAATCATCCGGATCACCGCTAAGATTCCGGCGACACGCGCGGCAAATTAAAAAAGAAAAGCCCGCCGATGAGAATTCACCGGCGAGCCTACTTTTGTTGCGCGACAACTATTCCCAGAAACTACTGCTGCTTGGAACCCGTCACGTCGGATACGACGGGAATGTGATGTTTGGCGAGCAGCGTGTGCGGCCCACCATAAATGAACTCGAAAGCAATGTTGTAGCCCGCTTGCACCGCGAGATTGATATTCCCCATGCGGAAGCCATCCATCGCATCAAACCGGCTTGGGTACCACAATAACGCAGCCGCCTCGGTGCCGGCATAAGGAGCCGCAAGCGCGGAAAACGAAAACGTGCGGTGACCATCGGCGCCGCGTCGCGCTGTGACGGTGGATATCAAAGCGTGTTCCAGCCGGTGTCCAAAGCCGGTGCACTCACAGCGGTAGTAGAGCGTGTCTTCGCGGAAAATTTCAGCCAACCCGTAGCGCGTCGTCTGCGTCACCAGGTTGATCCCAAAATCGCTTGCGACCCGGTCACCATACGCGCCCCAACCCTGACCCCAGTCCGGAGGTCTGTTGCGGGCCTGTTGGATGCCGCCAACGGTCACTGCGCTGATGAAGGCATACGGCCCGAAAGCATCAAAAATATAGCCGTGCAGTTTGTCCTTTTCCGTCGGCCGCTGGTAGGCTTCGCCGGGCTGCACCGCCGCCGCGCGATGCGACATTATGGCGGGCTCGCCGGGCTCTCCCTGCGCGGGAGGAGTGGTCTGCTGCTGGCCTGAGGACGTGCCTGCTCCCGCGCCGGCTTGCGCATTCACGGGAACGGACCATGTAATGGTGCAAAAGCAGGGGAGCAAAGCTAGTAGGGCAAAGCGCATCTTCATCTCAAAAAATCTCCTTCGAATTTGGGTAACCCGTCCGACGAACCAGTGCGAAATAGCGTACAATGAAATTACATTTTTCACACGGACAAAAGACCCACCTCCAGCAGGCGAATTAGCGTGCCGGCAACCCCAACTCTGAGCCCGCGCAAGCCCCCGCGCTTCCGCAAAAGCTCTGTCAGTGCCGTTATCCGTGTTCATCCGTGCCGCATTTCGAACCTTTGATTCACGCACCCGCCCCATCGTTGCATTTTATTTTTCCTATGGTCGCATTTGACGATATCGGTGTTCATCTGCGTTCATCAGTGGTTCCTTTGACGTCCTCCCGTGATTGACTTCGCGCAAACGTTCCCCTAACCTTGATTGCTTACCGCGCCTACGCCCGCGCCACTGTGCGCGTGCTGCACGCAAACCGGCGCAGAAAAGAGCCCACCCCGGCATGTCTGACCAGAAACTGCCAACTCGTGCAGAAGATTTTTCGGAATGGTATAACCAGCTCGTTTTGCGCGCCGAGCTGGCGGATTACGCTCCAGTGCGCGGCTGCATGATCGTCCGTCCCTACGGATGGGCGCTGTGGGAGAACATCACGGCGGCGCTCGACAGCCGCTTCAAAGCCACCGGCCACGTGAACGCCGCGTTCCCGCTGCTGATTCCGCGCAGCTTTATCGAAAAAGAGAAATCGCACGTAGCCGGATTTTCGCCTGAGCTGGCAGTGGTGACGCACGGCGGCGGCGAAGAACTCGAAGAACCGCTGGTGATTCGTCCTACCTCGGAGACGATCATCGGCCACTCCTACGCCAAGTGGATTCAGTCCTATCGCGACTTGCCGGTGCTGATCAATCAATGGAACAGCGTGGTGCGCTGGGAATTACGCACCAAGCTTTTCCTGCGCACGCTGGAATTTTTCTGGCAGGAGGGGCACACCGCGCACGCCACGCTGCCGGAAGCGGAATTCGAAACCCGCCAGATGCTGGACATCTATACCGATTTCGCGGTGAAGGAAGCTGCCGTTCCCGTGATTCCCGGGCGGAAGTCCGATTCCGAGCGTTTTGCCGGCGCGGATCAAACTTTTTCGATCGAAGCCATGATGGGCGACGGCAAAGCCCTGCAGGCCGGCACGTCGCACAATCTTGGGCAAAATTTCGCCAAAGCGTTCGAAATTCGCTACCTCGATAAGGGCGGCGTTCTGCAGCACTGCTGGACCACTTCGTGGGGCCTCTCGACGCGTTTCGTCGGTGCCATCATCATGGTGCACGGCGACGACCAGGGATTGATTTTCCCCCCGCGCCTGGCGCCGCTCCAGTTGGTCATTGTCCCCATTTTCAAGACGGACGAAGAAAAATCCAGCGTCCTCGAGTGCGCGCACAAGCTCCGCAAGGAATTGGTCGCCGCCGGAATCCGCGTCAAGCTCGACGAGCGCGAAGGCTCCAGTCCCGGCTTCAAATTCAACGATTGGGAAATGCGCGGCGTGCCGCTGCGCATGGAACTCGGCCCAAAAGACGTCGCCAAAAACTTCGCAGTGCTGGCGCGCCGCGACCGCCCCGGAAAAGAGGGCAAGACGTTTGTCGCGCAGCAGGGAATCGCCACAGCGGTGACGCAACTGCTTGAAGAGATCCAGAAAGCGCTCTTCGACCGCGCGCTGGCATTCCGCGAGGCAAATACCCACGAGACCGCCGTCTACGAAGAATTCAAGAAAGCCGTCGAGAACGGCTTCGCCTTCTCCTGGTGGTGCGGCAAAGCCGAATGTGAAGCCAGCATCAAGGAAGATACCAAAGCCACCATGCGCTGCATTCCCCTGGAGCAGCCCGGCGGCTCCGGCAAATGCATTCATTGCGGCACAACGGCCAGCGAGAAAGCCATCTTCGCCCGCGCGTACTAGCGGTACGATCGTACGCCCCGGCCCAGTTACTCATTCACAACACCTGTTTTAACCTAGGCGTACGCGGCTGGCCGATTTTGCTAGCATCACCCTATTGATTTTGCACTTCGGAGGATTTTTCATTTTGCGCACTACGCGTGTTCTAGGCGGACAACGAGGCGGATCGAAGCTCAGTTTCTTCATAACCATCATCGTTCTCGGCGTGATGGCCTTCTGCGCTTTCAAGCTCGTACCGACATTTTTCGCGAATTACCAGTTGCAAGACGCCATTACCACCGAAGCGCGCTTTGCCACCTCCACCTATCCCAAGAAAACTCCGGACGATATCCGCGACGACGTCTACAAGAAAATCCAGGAGCTCGGCCTTCCCGCGAAGAAGGACGATGTTAAGGTCACCACCGACGGTTCGGTTATCGCCATTTCGCTGGATTACGCGGTGACCTTCGATCTAATCGTTTACCAGCTCACCCATCAATTTCATTGCTACGCAGACAGCCATCCAATTTAGATTTACAATTCATTTCGATCCAGGCCCTGCGCAACCGCTCGTGCCTGCGCCGCGCCCCGCCCAACCGTCTGGCTCCGGCGCGCGTCTAATCATCTGAACGTATTTCTAATCCTTTTTCGTCTCACGGCATTTCACGGAGAAACTGATTGCGGATTCGAATCGCCCCGGGCTTCTGGACCTCGCGCGTCGGCTTGGCGGTCTTGGGCACCGTCCTATTTGCATTTCTCGCGGCCACTTCCGTTTTCGCCTACTACTACGTGCAGTTCGGCAAGCTGATTGACCAGCGCCTCACCGGCCAGGTTTTCCAGAACACCTCGCGCGTCTTTTCTGCTCCCGGACACATTTTCGTTGGCGAAACTATGCACGCGAACGACCTGGCGACCTACCTGCTCCGCGCCGGATACCAGGAAGGCGACGCGGAAAGCGCGCTCGGCGAGTTCAAGGTGAAGGGCTCGACCGTCGAAATCCGCCCGTCGTCCAGCTCCTATTTCCGCGGTGGCAATGCAGTGCGGGTGGTTATCTCCGGCAGTGCGATTTCGCGCATCACCCAGCTTAGCGACGCCGCCTCGCTCGATTCCGCGGACATCGAACCCGAACTTGTCACCAATCTTTTCGACAGCTCACGCGAGAAACGCCGCGTCATCCGCTTCGACGATCTCCCCAAGAATCTCGTGGACGCCGTGCTCGCCGCCGAGGACAAGCGCTTCTTCGAGCATGGCGGCCTGGACATCGTGCGCGTCTTCGGCGCGGCCCTCGCCGACCTGCGCCGCGGCCAGAAAGCCCAGGGCGCCAGCACCATTGACATGCAAGTGGCGCGCAGCTTTTTCTTCACCACCAAACGCGAATGGCGCCGCAAAGTAAAAGAAGTCCTGATGGCCGTCGAAATCAACCAGCGCTATTCCAAACAGCAGATCTTCGAGCTTTACGCCAACGAAGTGTATCTCGGCAATCGCGGCAGCTTTTCCATTCGCGGTTTCGGCGAGGCCGCCGAGGCCTATTTCGGCAAAGACGTCCGCGAGCTGACTCTCGGAGAATGCGCCTTCCTCGCCGGAATCATTCGCGCCCCCAATCGCTATGCCACTGCCGAGCGCCACATGGATCGCGCCGAAGAATCGCGCGACCGCGTCTTGCCGCAAATGGTCGAAGACAGCTACATCACGCAAGATCAGGCCGACGCAGCCAAAAAAGTGAAGCTCAAATTCGTCAATGGCGGCGTCAATACCGGCTCCGCGCCCTACTTCGTGGACATGGTGAAAGACCATCTCCTCGAAAAGTTTTCCGAAACCGATCTGGAAACGCAAAGCTATCGCATTTACACCACGCTCGATCCGCAATTGCAACGCGCCGCAGCCGACGCCATCCAGACCGGCGTGCAGGGAGTGGACAAGCTGCTCGCCAAGCGTTACGCCGCCTGGGCCAAGAAGGGCGAACCGGCCGCGCGCGTCCAAGTCGCGCTGGTGGCCCTGGACGCGCGCACCGGAGAAATCCGCGCGCTGGTCGGCGGCCGGAACTACGGCGAAAGCCAGCTCAATCACGCCCTCGCGCACCGTCAACCCGGTTCCGTCTTCAAGCCATTCGTCTACGCCGCGGCGTTTGACAACGCGGCCGAGGGCTTCACACCTATCGTCACTCCAGTAACCACCGTGGACGACGTGCCCACCACCTTTGAATTCGACGGCAAGGAATACACTCCCGATAATTACGGCGAAGAATTCTACGGCACGGTCACAGTGCGCGACGCGCTCATCCATTCGCTCAACGTCGCCACCGTAAAAGTCGCCGAACTGATCGGCTACCAGCGCGTCGTAAATCTCACCCGCCAGATGGGCCTCGGTGGCAATATTCAACCGACGCCCGCCGTCGCGCTCGGCGCCTACGAAATGACCCCGATTGACGTTGCCGCCGCCTACACGCCCTTCGCCACCAACGGCTTTCGCGCCGAGCCGCTCTTCCTGCGTAGCGTGCTGGCCGCCGATGGCACCGTCGAAGAAACGGCTGGGCCCCGTGTGCGCGCCGTGCTCGATCCGCGCGTCGCCTTCCTCACCACCAGCATCATGGAAGACGTTATCAATCGCGGCACCGGCGTCACCGTGCGCTCCATGGGCTTCACCGCCGAAGCGGCCGGCAAGACCGGCACGTCGCGTGACGGCTGGTTCGCCGGATTCACCTCGAACCTGCTCTGCGTGGTGTGGATTGGATTCGACGACAACCGCGACCTCGGCCTTTCCGGCAGCGCTTCCGCCGCCCCGGTTTGGGCGGAATTCATGAAGCGCGCCGTGGCCCTGCCGCAATACAAGAACACCGCGGATTTCGATCCGCCTCCCGGCGTCATCGCCGAGATGATTGATCCGAAATCCGGCGAGCTGGCCAACTCCAGCTGTCCGCAATCCGTGCAGGAGTATTTCATCGCCGGCAGCGAGCCTACCGAAGTGTGCGGCCAGCAGGCGGGTTCGTCCTCCAACTGGCTCTCCCATCTGTTCGGCAAAGGCAGCAATCCGCCACCCCCTCCGTCGGCGGCCGCAAATCAGCCCGCCCAGCCAAACAAGCCCGGCGCCAAGCCAGCTGCTCCCGGCGATCCCCAGGCTGCCCCCGCTAACGCCAACGCCGACGCCGAAAAGAAAAAGGGGCTTCTGGACAAGATTTTTGGTATCTTTGGGTCAAGCAAGAAGCCTGCGGATAGCCAGAAACCACAGCCGTAGGCTCTGGGGCGCGGAATAAAGGAGTCGGGCTATGAGCCGAGTGACTCTCTTTGCCATCCCGCTGGTTTTGATTGTAGCTTGTCCCGCGTTTGCGCAACAAACTCCAACCAAAGTCAGCGACACCACCACGAATTCGCCATCTGAAAACTCTGCAAACTCTGGCGCCACGCCAAAGCCTTTTTCCTCGCTGTCCCCGCGCGAGGCCGCCGAATTGCGCGCCGACATCCTGATGGCGCGCAAAGAGTATTCCGAGGCCGCCAGCGCATACATTCAAATCCTGGCGAGTGAACCCAAGAATGCCGCGCTGATGAACAAAGTCGGCGTCGCCTTCCAGCAATTGGGCGACCTCGATCGCTCCGAGCGCTTCTACAAGCGCGCGATGCACGCGGACAAGAAATTCGCGAGCGCCGCCAATAATTGCGGAACCATCGAATATGAGAAGAAGCACTACCCCAAGGCCATCAGCTTGTACAGCAGGGCCCTCGAGCTGCACTCCGATTTGCCCACCGTGTACAGCAACCTCGGCTACGCCTATTTCGCCGATAAGCAGTATCCCTTGGCGATGGATTCCTTCCGCAAAGCGCTGGCGCTCGATCCCACCATCTTCGACCGCCACGGATTGGGCGGCACGGTCGTGCAGCAGCGCACCACCACCGATCCCGGCCTGTTTTATTTCTTCGTCGCCAAGACCTACGCGCAGGCGGGCGATGCCGAACGCGCCGCGCACTACCTGAAACTCGCGCGCGACGACGGCTACGCCGATTTCCTCTCCGCGCAGACCGATCCCGCATTCGCAAAAGTCATCAAGGATCCCGCGTTGCAGGAAATTCTGCACGAACCGCCGTCCTACGCGAGCTCAACGAAAAAACTGATTCAGAACTAACGGAAATTCTCCGGGGGGAATCATACTGTGACAGGCCCAGCTCCAGCTCTCGCATACAACGAACTGATCCAGTCGGCCTACGACGCCTTCAACGAGCGTGATCTCGACTTCCTGCTGCTCCTCCTGCATCCTGATGTCGATTGGCCCAACGCCGTGGAGGGAGGTCGAATCCGCGGCCACCAAGGCGTGCGCGAATACTGGACGCGCCAATGGGACCTCGTTGACCCCATCGTCAAGCCGCAGCGCTTCGAAACCCTCCCCGATGGCAGAATCGTCGTGCACGTTCATCAGATCGTGCGCGACTTGGACGGCAAAGTGATCCTCGACCGCACCGTCCAGCACATCTATCGCCTCGACGGCGCTCAAATCGTCAGCATGGAAATTGCCGAGCCGCAAAGTTAATCCGCAAATCTGATTCGCAATCCGAACCCGCAACTCGTAATTCGCAAAACGATTCGGTAAATCTGATCTACAAAATTGACCCGCGCGTCCTTCGCGCCATCCCCCGCCCGTTCCTTGACGTCCGTTAGCTAAAGCATTAGAGTACCCCCAAAGCAATCCACCTGATCTTCGCAACGGACTCCAATTCACCAGTTGCTCGCCCAGGAGTCCATCGGAGGCGCCAGTGCCACGCCGCATCAAATTCCCATTCCCATTCCCATTCCCATTCCTGTTCCTGCTCGCAATCATTTCTATCGCAGCCAGTCCCATCGCCACCCGCGCCAACCCCGGCGACACTTGCGATTTTGGCGATTCCGCCGGTGCGAGCCGCCGTTTGCTCACCGGACCAAGCGGACTCAACTACGATATAGTCGGGCGAGCAATCGTGAATGCTTACAATACGCAACACCCGGACCAAGTACCTTTGGTCGCCTGCTCCGACGATGGCTCGATCGAAAGCGTGCAGCTGCTCTCGGAGGGCAAGGCTGCCTTCGCCATTGTGCAGAGCGACGTCGCGCACTCTGCCTGGTTTCATCATCCGCTTCCAATCGCGAAGACGTCGTCACCGCCTTGTCCGCTTCCGCCGTGCGCGTTTCCCGACGGACAGTTTGAAATACGCTTGATCGTCCCACTCTTCACCGAAGCGGTTCACGTTCTGATCCGTCCCCACCTGTACCTCTCCAGTGTCTCCGACCTCCGGGGACGGCGCGTTTGGGTCGGAAAGCAGGACTCGGGCGGTTATCTCACTGCGGAGCGCGTGCTCGCGGCGGCTGGTCTAAGAATCAGTGATATCGATTTGGTTCGCGCCGATACCAGCTCCGGTAAGGGCATGGACACAGTGTCGGGCAGCCTCGAAGCACTGAAGCGAATGGATCCGGTGGTGGACGCCGTCTTTTTCACTGGCGCCGTGCCCACCAGAGAAATCCAGGCCGAGCTCACGCCACCGGAGGGCACCAATCCTAATTCGGAAATACAATTCGTGCCGCTAAGCGTCGCTATGGTTAGCCAGTTGAGCAATGACTCCAGCTACGTGGAGACCATGATTCGCAGCAACGACTACGGTCCCGGCATCCCCGGCTCGCAGGGTATCGTTACCGTGGGTGTCGAAGCTCTGCTGGTTACCAGCGACGATTCCGAGGTGGACACCATCGCACCGAGCATGGTCAGCTTTCTTGCCGGCAACATGGACAAGGTCCGCGCACAACTTCCACCGGACCAACCCACGCTAGCGCGGCTTCCGCTTGTGGATCTCCCCACGCGCTCCTCTTTGCTGAAGCGCTACTTCTTCCGTCCCGCGCGGGATTACTTCTACAAGGCTCCCTGGGTCTTCTTGCTTCGCATGATCTTGTGGGCCACGGGCATCGTGCTCTTCCTGTTCGGGCTATTTTGCTGGAAACGCAAGAAGATCGGCCCGTGGCTCATGAAGGAACCGCTCGCGCTTTTTGCGTTTTTGGGCTTCGTCTTGGCCTGGGCATTGGGAGCATCTTCCATGTGGCTGCACGAACACCACGTCAACGGAGACTTTGCCGGAGCTCTTGGCGCGCTGTTTTCCACTCTCTGGTACGCGCTGCCCTTTAGCGGAAAAACGGCTATGACCGCGGGCGGGCAAGTAACCATTAAAATCGTGCAGGCCTTCATGGCGCTGTTACTCGGCGGCGCTGTCTGGCCCTTCGCGAAAAAACTCTTGGTCGAACGCATCTGGCGCCCCGTGGCCCGCTGGCTCCGCGGCGGCCACCTCTTCGCCCGCCACAACCACACCGCGCGCTAATCTCATGCCGAAGTTTCCGCTTGGCTGCTCGCGAAGCCAGGGTAGGGGCGCTGCTTGTGAATCGCGTCACAGCGCGATTCATCCTGAGATCTCGCTGTGCGGGATCGAAGGGCTGCGCCTCAGCTTGGCACGATGCCAGCCCGGTGATGCACCGTAGGGGCGGGTCTCAAACCCGTCCTTTTTTCTTGGCGCTCCGCCACTACACAGGAGCCCCTGCAGCGCCGCGCACCAGCTCGTCCAGATCTCAATCTCGCAGCGCCGCACACCACGAATCCCACCGGAACTTTACAGCCCCAGCCGCAACTGTTGCTATAATGAATCGCGAAATGTTCCCCCGCGCAGTTCGTCGCTCGTTGCTGCTTTCCACCGCACTCGCCGCACTTTCGCTCGTCGCCACCGCGCCACTTCACGCGCAAGCTGCGGCATCAGCACCATCGGCCAACTCCACCGTCGTCGAACTCCACATTAACGGCGAAATCGAACCGATCCTCTCCGAATACCTAGTCCGCGAAATCGAGCAAGCCAACACCGAACACGCCAGCCTGATCCTGATCACCATCAACACCCCCGGCGGCCTCGACACCTCCATGCGCGACATCATCCAAGCCATCCTGCGCTCGCCTGTCCCGGTCGTAACCTACGTGTACCCCACCGGCTCCCGCGCCGCTTCCGCCGGATTTTTCATCCTGCTCTCAGCAGACGTCGCCGCCATGTCTCCCGGCACAGAAACCGGCGCCGCCTCCCCGCTGATCGAAATCGGCGGCTCGCCCGTGCAAATTGACGACACCCTGCGCAAAAAAATCGTCAATGACGCCACCGCGTACCTCCGCAGCTACACTAGCAAACGCGATCGCAATCCCGAACTGGCAGCCACGGCCGTCACCGACGCCAAAGCCTTCAGCGATAAAGAAGCCCTAGACGGCAAGCTGGTAGAAATCGTCACCGCCTCAAAAGAAGATCTGCTCGCGCAACTGAACGGCCGCACCATCACGCGCTTCGACGGCGCGAAGCTAACGCTCGCGCTTCCGCATCCAGTAGTCGTCGCCCGCGAAATGACCGGCCGCGAACGATTTCTTTCGCGCATCGTCCAGCCCGACGTATTTTTCATCCTGCTGATCATCGGCGTCCTCGGCCTCTACGCCGAATTCACCCATCCCGGCGCGTTCGCACCCGGCGTATTCGGCGCCATCGCCCTGTTGCTCGCCCTGTATGCGATGCACATGCTGCCCATCAATCTCGCTGGCCTGCTGCTCATTGTCTGCGCGTTCGTGCTATTCATTCTGGAGGCGAAATATCCCACGCACGGAGTCCTCGGCGTCGGAGGAGTCATATCCATGGTCCTCGGCGCGCTCTTCCTCATTAAATCGCCGCTAACAGGTATGGGCGTAAGCCTCTGGACCGCTCTCGCAGTAGTGATTCCGTTCGCCATAATCGTAATCATCCTGATGCGCCTGGTGCTGCGCTCGCGCACCTGGAAAGTTGCCACCGGCCGCGAGGAGCTGGTAGGCGAGGTAGGCGAGGTCCGCGAGCCAGTAGGCTCCGGCGAAGCCGTTGGCAGCGTTTTCGTCCATGGCGAACTATGGCGCGCAGCGGTCCGCGCCGGAGAAAAAATCCCAGCCGGCGCCCAGGTCCGCGTAAGAAAAGTAAAAGGACTAACACTCGAAGTCGAGCCAGTAGAATCGCATTAGCCTTCGCAGTTGAATTTGTGAATCGCGCTACAGCGCGATTCATCCTGAGATTCGGCGCTGCCGAATCGAAGGGTTGCGGCCAGCTCTAGCTGGGCGCCTTTGACTTTAGTAGCGCCGGCGTCTCGCCGGCTCTTCGCGGTTGAAATTGCCTTTGAATCTGTAGGGGTGGTTCGCGAACCACCCCTACGTCAGCGTCTCGGCAAATTTCAGGCGTCGAATTTGCAATCGATCGTTGGAGGAAACTAAATGGACTTCGTAACCATTCTCTTCGGCGTAGCCGTAGTCATCTTCCTGATCTGGCTCTCCAATTCCGTCTACGTCATAAAAGAATGGGAACGCGGCGTAGTCCTCCGCCTGGGCCGCATGCTGCCCGAAGCCAAAGGCGCCGGCCTGCAGCTGGTCTTCTTCCCGATCGACAAACTCACGCGCATCAGCCTGCGCATCGAAACCCTCGACGTCCCCCCGCAAGATGTCATCACCCGCGACAACGTCTCCGTGAAGGTCAACGCCGTATGTTACTTCCGCGTAGTGGACGCCAATCTCGCCCTGTCCCAAGTCCAGAATTATCTATAT
>Ga0209655_10000285_pt1 | contig 19528 bp, 20 predicted proteins | sample BogFormECP03_OM2_FD_188236 | JGI IMG/M metagenome (GOLD analysis project Ga0209655, IMG submission 188236) | Bog forest soil microbial communities from Calvert Island, British Columbia, Canada - ECP03_OM2 (SPAdes) (version 2) | ecosystem: Environmental > Aquatic > Freshwater > Wetlands > Bog ...
TTCGGGCAGGATCACCGCGAAAATTTCGTAATCAACCAGGCGCTTGATCAGCTTGGCGGCGTTAGGCAGGACTTCATCGAGATTGAGCGACGCGTTGATTTCCTGGCTGAGCTCGGCCAGGATTTTCAGCGCGTCGGCGGGGACGTCGATTTTGGAATTTAGTTTTGCCGCGTCCATTTGACTATGTCTGGAACTCCCCGGCCCCCGCCGGGGAAATGCGCGCTGCCGCGGCCGGCATTTTCACGATGCCAGAAACAGCGAGCGCAAAATCAGTTTCATTATAGCAGGCAGGTATGGAACGCTTGCCGCCGAGTTGAGCCTGCTCTGAAATTTTCAATATTTATCGCCGGAAGAGGCGCCGGGCGCGCCCGATGATTTTCCCGAGCGCAGTTGTTCGATGATTTTGACGCCGGCGCTGGCGCCGATACGGGTCGCGCCCGCTGCGACCATTTTTTGCAAGTCCTCGAGCGTGCGCACCCCTCCGGCGGCTTTGATGCCGGTGCCCGGGCCGATGGTTTCGCGGATCAGTCGGACATCTTCAGGCGTCGCGCCGGCGGTACCGAAGCCGGTGGAGGTCTTGACGAAGTCCGCACCGGCATTTTTGGCGGCGAGCGAGGCTTGGATTTTCTCTTCGCGGCTGAGCAGGCAGGTTTCGATAATGACTTTGCAGATGGCGCCACCGTGATGGCTGGCGGTGACCACAGCGTGAATATCTGCTTCGACCGCACCTCCTCGGCCGGATTTCAGCGCGCCGATGTTGATGACCATGTCTATTTCCTGGGCGCCGCGCTCCATCGATCTTTGGGCTTCGAAAACTTTTACTTCGGGCAGAGTGGCGCCGAGCGGAAAGCCCACGACAGTGCAAACTTTTACGTCGCTGCCGCGCAGGATTTCAGCGGCCTGCACTACGTTCCAGGGATTCACGCAGGCGGAAGCGAAATGGTATTGCAGCGCTTCGGCGCAGAGTTTGGCGATCTCGTTTTGCGTGGCGTCTGGTTTCAGCAGCGTGTGGTCAATCAGCCGCGCGATTTCGGATTCGGTTGTTGGTGGCGTGGTCATGCGGGTGGCAGGGTGAGGATGCAGACGTCTTTCAGGTTGCGATAGCGCTCGGCGTAATCGAGGCCGTAGCCGACGACAAAATCGTTGGGGATCTGGAAACCGATGTAATCGGCTTTGACTTGTTTGATGCGGCGCGAAGGTTTATCGAGGAGCGCGGCAATGCGCAGGGATTTGGGCTTGCGTTGTTCGAGTACGCGCAACAGGTAGGTCAGGGTGATACCGGTGTCGAGGATGTCTTCGACCACGATTACGTTCAGGCCTTCGATGCTGCTGTCGAGGTCTTTCAGCAGGCGGACTTGGCCGGAACTTTCCTTATTTTTTCCGTAGCTGGAAACGGCGATGAAGTCTATCGAGGTTTCGAGATTGATTTCGCGGACCAGGTCGGAGAGGAAAATGCAGGCGCCTTTTAGCACGCCAATCAGGTGGACGCGCTGGCCGGCGAAATCGCGGGTGATTTGGTGGGCTACTTCGCGGACCCGCTTTTGAATGGCGGCACGGCGGATCAGGACTTTCAGTTTTTCGCGGGCGGCGACTACTGGCATTTTTTGGAGAGCTCCCTGAAAGAGCGGCTACTTTAGCGTAGGGAGTGGTGCTTGACAAGGAGTGTGCGGATGAACGGCTGGCGCTCGGTAGATGGCGCACTGAGGCGCGCCGCTACAAAGGCCAAGACAACGACGAAGGACTAGCGCAGAGACGCGGACAACGCAGAGAAAGGCAAAGAAAAATCAAACGCTGCCCGGTCCCAAAAAACGGGACCGGCCGCTACACAATCGAAAACAAATTCGACAGCCCCGGCTCAGCGCAAATAGCCCCAGGTATGGAGGCGGTCGCTGTCTTCTACCCAGCGGTCGCCGATGTCTGTGCGGTAGTACATGTTGGGGATGAGGACATTTTTGATGCGGGAATAGACCTGGGTTTGCGCTTGCTTCATGGTCTGGCCCAGGCCGACAACTACCAGGATTACTCCCGAGGTGCCGGCTACCAGCCACTGGCCGTTTATTTGTTTTACGTCTTCGATGTGCATTTCATCGGTGGGGGGCTTTTTGAAGACGATTACGGCGTTCTTGGAGAAGGAGTCGAAAGTTTCATCGTCGTCAAAGGGAAATGGCGGGACGACGATGCGCACGCCGATCTGAAATCCGCTGCGGACTTTTAGTTTGGGATCGTTGCCGCTCGCGAGGTCCCAGAAAAATTGGCCGATGGGCGTGATCATTCCAGCCTGCTGGATGCTGATGGTGGGATAGCCGAAGCGCGAAGTGAATTCCAGCGGGTAGATGCCGTGGTGATTCACGATGCAATTTAAGTCTATGTAGCCGATGTAGCCCTCTTCCCTCAGCTTGGTTTCCATCTTTAGCAGCGTTTGGTCGAAGAGATGATTCGCCTCGCTCCAGAACATGGTAGTACCCATTTCCCCGGTGGGCGGACCATTTTCGCCGGGGAAAAGTTTCTTGTGCTCGAAGTTGATATTGATGGGGTAGATGAAGCTTTTTCCATTGAAGAATGCGCCGACAGCCACTTCGACGCCGGTGACGCGGCGCTGCAATTGGAACACTTTGATTTCGTCGGAAAGCGCCTTTTTGTAAGCCTCAAGCACGTGGATTACGTCCTTGCCATCGTCTTCTTCGCCGACGAAGAGGCGGCGCTTGACGTTCTGCGCTTCGCCACTGGGCTTGATGACGTAGCGGCCGGGATTTTGCTCGACGTGCTCGATGGCATCATCGAAAGATGAAAATTCACCGTAGGGAATGATGCTGACGCCGGCGTTCTTGAGTTCTTCTTGGCCGAAGGAGCGGTCATCTTCCAGGCGATCGGTGTAGGGCGTGCCTCCGATTACCTTTTTTCCTGCCGCGCGCAGATTGTTGGCCTTTTCGCCCTGGCCGAGTGTGTCGTCAAAGATGAGGATGTCTGCCCAGTCCGCGTCTTTCTCCCAGTCTTTTGATTTCGCGACGAATCCGTCGGCGATGTCGCGCTCCTTTTTGTCCTGGATGTAGTAACGGACTTCGTGGCCTTCCTTGGAAACCTGCCAGGCGATGTCACTGATGAGGCCGGTGAGCGAGACAAAAAGGAAATTCCGTTTTTCCATCCGATCTTTTCTCCTCGGGTTCGGGCAGGACGCTCATGCGCGAGCGTCCATACGTCAGAGCATACTATTAGCGGAGTGTTACGGGTGCGTGAATGGTGATTTTTGTGCGGGCCTGTGACGACTGCAACATCGGTGCTGCGGCGACCGAAGACGCGCCGTCGAGCAGATAAATGGCTGACTAAAGTGCGCCCGCTGGCAAGGCAACTACGACGGAGAACCGCAGAGGACGCGGAGAGCGACAACACCAACAACAAAAGCTGCCCGGTTCGATAAAACTGAACCGGCCGCTACAGAGTCACAAGCGACTTCAACGGCGGCTGCAGGAAACCTACCCACGGCGACCCTAAACTTGTGAGGGTTTTGACCGATGATTCAACAGGGAGCCGTCTATGTCTGTGTTTGCAGACCCTGAGATTTACCGCACCGTCCTGGAGCACATGCAAACCGGAATTTACATGGTGGACTGCGACCAGAGGATTCAATTCTGGAACGACGGAGCGGAGATCATCACGGGCCATCTGCGGCAGGACGTCGTAGGACATTTTTGCCGGGATTTTTTCCCGCCGCAAAAAACAACGGGCGAGAACGGGATTTGCCAGCTGGGCGGCCCGCTCGCGAGCGTACTGCGGGACGGCAGGCCAGCAATCGCGGAAGTGACTCTGCGGCACAAAGCCGGGCATCAAGTGACGGTGCGGGTTCGAGCCGTGGCGATACGGGACCGCGCGGGGAGCGTGATTGGAGCCGCCGAGTCCATGTACGCCGACCCGTGGACGTTCTACGCGGATCGCCGGCACAGAAAGCTGGCGTCGTACGGCTGCCTGGACGAGGCGACGGGCGTGCTCAGTGCGGGCTACATCCACACACACTTGCGCGAGAGCCTGACGACGCATGCGGAGCACCGCATGCCCTTCGGCATCTTGTGTGTGCAGGTGGATTCGATGGAACGTTTCGGCGCGGCCTATGGCGCGGCGGCGGTGGCCGCGGCGCTGCGGGCGGTGGCGCAAAGCGTGGAGAGCAGTCTGCGCCCGACAGATTTCGTGGGACACGCCGGCGGAAACGTCTTTTTGGCCGTGTTGACGGAATATACGGGCCCCGATTTGAGCAAGACCGCGGAACGCCTGAGAAGCACCGTGAACAATACGAAGATCGCCTGGTGGGGCGATGAACTGCCGGTGACGGCTTCCTTCGGGGGAACCATGGTAGCGGGCGGGGACGACGAGAATTCCATCCTCGCACGCGCGGGGCAAGGCCTGGCGAAAAGCTTTGCGGACGGCGGCGATCGCGTGACGATCGTGAACTAGCAGGGAACCAAGAGAGGTCTGGCGTGCGATGTTCATAATCATTGGAATCGTGGTGGTGTTCGGCGCGGTGGTGGGCGGATTCCTGATGGAGCATGGCAACTTGAGGGTATTGATGCAGCCGGCCGAACTGGTGACGATTGGCGGCGCGGCCATCGGTACCCTCTTGGTGGCGAATCCGTTGCATATCCTCAAGAAAATCGGCAGCGGCCTTGCGGGCGCATTCGGAGGGTCGAAGTTCAGCAAGCAGACATATCTGGACACCCTGAAAATGATGTTTGAACTATTCAGCCGGGCGCGGCGCGATGGATTGATGGCGCTGGAAACCGATAGCGACAACCCGGAAAAGAGCACGATCTTTTCGAAATATCCGAATTTCCTGAAGGACCATCATGCGCTGGCCTTCGTGTGCGACTCGATCCGGATGGCCTCCAGCGGCGGTATTGAGCCTTTCGACGCCGACCAGATGCTGGAGAACGACATGGACGTCCATCATTACGAGGCCACCGCGCCAATTGGGGCATTGTCCACGGTGGCCGATTCCCTGCCTGGTCTGGGAATCGTGGCGGCGGTATTGGGCGTGGTGATTACGATGGGATCGCTGGGCGGGCCGCCTGAAGAAATTGGCAAAAAAGTTGCGGCGGCGTTGGTGGGCACATTCCTGGGGATTTTGTTGTGCTACGGTTTGGTCGGCCCGCTGGCGGCAAACATGACCAAGGCTTCGGAGGACGAACACGCTTACTACCAGGTGCTGCGCGTGATGATCGTCGCATTCATGAAGGGCACGGCGCCGACCATGGCGGTGGAAATCGGGCGGCGGGCAATTCCTGGGCATGTTCGCCCCGCATTTCAAGAAACGGAAACGTACATCAAGGATAAGAGCGGCGCGCCCGCGGCCGCGGCAGCCTAGGCGCAGGAAGAAAAGGCGCAATCCATCATGTCGGTAAAAGCTCCCATCATCGTCATCAAGAAAAAGGGCGGGCACGGCGGGCACCACGGCGGTGCCTGGAAAGTCGCTTATGCGGATTTTGTCACGGCCATGATGGCGCTGTTCATCGTGCTATGGCTGTTGAACAGCAGCAAGCAGGTGCAAGAGGCCGTCGGAGGCTACTTCAAGGATCCCACCGGCACGTCCAAGCGCGTCGGGAGCGACATGGTGGGGGCCGGCGAGAACTTCATGGTCAATAAAGACAACATGGCGAAGCTGAAGGAACAATTGCAGAAGGCTATCCGCGAGGTTCCTAATTTCGACAAGTTGAAAAACCATATTGACATGACGGTGACCAACGAAGGATTGCGCATCGAGCTGACGGAATCCGCGAAAGGAACCTTTTACGATAGCGGCAGTCCGCACCTGAATGCCGATGGCAGGGACATCGTTGTTGTGCTGGCGCAGGAATTGGGCAAGCTTCCCAACAAAATCGCAATTGAAGGCCACACCGACGCCACGCCCTATCCCAGCGGGCGCAACTACAGCAATTGGGAACTTTCAGCAGATCGCGCCAATGCGTCGCGGAGATTGATGCAAATGAATGGAATTGGAGAAAATCAGGTAACCCAGGTTCGCGGATTCGCGGACCAACGATTGCGCAAGCCTGACGCACCGCTTGACCCATCGAACCGCCGCATTTCTTTGATCGTTCAATATTTAGTGAAGCCTGAGCCGGAAAATGCAGCTGCCGGAGATGCTGCGGAGGCTGTAGCGGCGAAGAACACTACGGACGCGAAAGCTCCGGATGAAAAATCAGCGGAGCAGCAAAAGCCCGTTGCGACGCCTGCTTCCCCGCCGCATTGAGCTGTATGCCAGAGTTGTCGTCCTCATTTATCGCGGGCGGGATTTCGGGTAGCCTACGTGTGGGAGGAGCGCGTGGATGAGCGAAGCGAGGATGCCCGAACCGTGGTTGCGCGGGACGCAGACGGACATTGCCGCGGTGCCTCGCGCGGTGTTGCACGCGCTGGAGCTGGCGCGTGAGGATCTGACGCGCTGGTGCGATCCATTGAGCGATGCGGAATTGAATGCGCGGCCAGAGGGGATTGCTCCGGTAGCGTTTCATATTCGTCATATTGCCCGGAGCATCGATCGGCTGCTGAGTTATGCGGAAGGAAAGCGACTTGATGATTCGCAAATCGTGTTGCTGAAGACCGAGCTCGAGGCTGGTGCGACGCGGGCCGAGCTGTTTGCGGAATTGGAAGCGGCGCTGGCGCGAGGCGCGGCGCGCGTACGGCAATTTGATGCGAATCGATTGGAGGAACCGCGGCCTGTCGGCGTGAAGCTGCTGCCGACGACCGTGGGCGGGTTGCTGGTACACGTGGCGGACCACACGCAGCGGCACGTGGGACAGGCTATTACGACGGCAAAGATTGTCGCAGCACGACGCGGGTGATGTACGCACCACGAGTGAGCGAACTGCTTACCGTGGGCCGCAGCTGACCGTAAAACGGAAGGGGCGGGCTCTCGATGAGCTCGCCCCTTTTTGTTTTTGTCGGCTTTTTTCCCTGTGAACGGAGCTCAGTCGGCTGAAGCTGCCTGACGCATTTCCTTTTTCTGCTGCGTCGCGAGATGCAGCGGCTTTGCTTCCTGGAATTGCGCGGCTTCAGTGGAACCCGCGAGCGCGGTGGTGGAGGCGGTGCCGCTGGTGATGGCTTGCTGCACGGTGTCGAAGTAGCCGGTGCCGACGAAGCGCTGGTGTTTCACGGCCTCGTATCCGAACGCCTGCTCGCTGGCGAACTCTTTTTCCTGCAGGCGGCAGTAAGCGGTCATCCCATCCTGTTTGTAATTGCGCGCGAGTTCGAACATGGAAAGGTTCAGGGCGTGGAATCCGGCGAGTGTGATGAATTGGAATTTGTAGCCCATTGCACCCAGTTCGCGCTGGAATTTCGCGATGGTGTTGTCGTCGAGGTTCTTCCGCCAGTTGAAGGACGGCGAGCAATTGTAAGCCAGCATCTTGTTGGGATACTTGGCGTGAATGGCTTCGGCGAACTGGCGCGCTTCGCCCAGATGCGGTTTCGAGGTTTCGCACCAGAGCAGATCGGCATAAGGCGCGTAGGCCAAACCGCGGGCGATTGCGGAACGCAGGCCGCCGTGGATTTTGAAAAAGCCTTCGGGAGTGCGTTCGCCGGTGAGAAATTCGCGGTCGCGCGGGTCAATGTCGCTGGTGAGCAGGTGGGCGCTGTCCGCATCGGTGCGCGCCATGATCAACGTGGGCACGCCCATCACATCGGCGGCCAGGCGCGCGGCGACGAGTTTCTGAATGGCCTCCACCGTGGGGACAAGAACTTTTCCGCCGAGGTGCCCGCACTTTTTCGCCGAGGACAATTGATCTTCGAAGTGCACGCAGGCGGCGCCGGCTTCAATCATGGCTTTCATCAGCTCGAACGCGTTCAGATTGCCGCCAAATCCGGCTTCCGCATCGGCGACGATTGGTGCGAACCAGTGAATTCCGTTCTTGCCTTCGGCGTAATGGATTTGGTCAGCGCGCGCGAGGGCTTGGTTTAGTTTGCGCACGACATTGGGAACGCTGTCCGCGGGATAGAGGCTTTGGTCCGGATACATTTGGCCGGCGTCATTGGCGTCGGCGGCGACTTGCCAGCCGCTTAGATAGATGGCTTGGAGGCCGGCGGCGACTTGCTGCACGGCTTGATTGCCGGTGAGCGCGCCCAGCGCGTTGACGTAGAGATCGTCCTGCAGCAGCTGCCATAGGCGCTCGGCGCCCATGCGCGCGAGTGTGTGCTCGATGCGCACGGAGCCGCGCAGTTGTTCAACATCCTTCTGGGAGTAAGGGCGCGTAATGCCTTCCCAGCGCAGGTCAGTCTTCCATTGGTGCTCTAGGTTGCGGTGATTGCCGTTGCCGGTCATCGGTTGGCTCCTCTTCGATGGCGAGAGCTGTATGGGACTGGCCCTCTTGCTAAATTACAGAGCTGGGACTTAGGGGTCGGAGCAGCCAAGCGGGATCTGAGCGGCGGGACGAATCGCTCGCGGTCCGTAAACTACTGGCGACTGGAGCGCAGTGTGCGGGAATCAAGGTAATCAGTCAAACTGATTGTCGTTATCATATTGATAGAATATGATTATCAGGTGGTTTCCAACGGTGGTACCAATTTGCATGGTACTGGCTCTGGGATGGCCCTTCCCTGCTGTTACGCGGCGTAGCGAGGTAACGTGGAAATTGACCAGATCGAAACGTTTCTGGCCGTTCTGACCTACGGCGGGTTCCATCGCGCGGCGGCGGCGCTAAATATCAGCCAGCCTGCTGTAAGCGCGCGGGTGCGGGCCCTGGAAGACGGGCTGGGAGTGAAGTTATTTGCGCGGGTGCGCGGAAACCTCTCGGTTTCGCCCGCGGGCAAGGCGCTGCGTCCGCACGCGGAACAATTGCTGCGCGACGTAACGCGGGCGCGGCAGGCGGTCCATGAACTGCAACCTTCCGCCGGCGGCAGCTTGAGCGTTGCTGCGGCGCTTTCGGTGTGCACTTATTTCTTGCCGGACGTGATGAAGGATTACCAGGCGGCCAATCCCAAGGTGCTGGTGAATCTGCGTTCCGGGACTTCCGCACAAGTGCTCAAAATGGTGTTGGACGGCGAAGCGGAGATTGGCGTGGCGCGCTCTTTGAACCATCCGGAAGTGGAGACGATGACTTTGCGCGACGATCCGCTGATTTTGGTCGGGCATCCAAATCATCCCGCGGCGCGGAAACGGCGAGTGCGGCTGGAGGAAGTGGAAGCGATGCCTTTGATTTTCTTTGATCGCGGGTCGAGCGATTGGACTTTGAGCCAGGGATTATTTCGCCGGGCGGGACAGCTGCCGAATACCGTGTTGGAGGTGGAGACGATTGAGGCGGCGAAGCGGATGGTGGAGCGGAAATTGGGGCTGAGTTTTCTGCCTTTGATCGCGGTGACGCACGAATTGCGCAAGGGCAAGTTGGTGGCGATTGAAATCGTGAATGAGGAGCCGCTGCGGAGGAATCTGGATGTGATTTATCCGCGGCATCGGGCGCTTACGCGGGACGCGCAAGCTCTGTTGCAGCTTTTGCAGACGGCGGCGAATGCGCAGGGGCCGGTGCGGAAGGCGCGCCAGCGGAAACGTCGAATGGCTTAGCCGATGGGCTTTACGGTGTTGCGATTGGCGTACCAGCAGGGGCGGTAGCCGGAATGCGGGAACAGGGAGTGGGCGCAGGTCTCGGTGAGCGGCTGGTCGGTGAAGATTTCCATTTTGCCGTCTTTTAGCGCGGTGCCGTAGTAGGAAGTGACGGAGCCTAATGCTGCGGCGCCGCCGTTGGTGCTGAGCTTGTGTTGGAAGATTACATAGTCGCCTGCGTACAGTAGCGTGACGGCAGCTAGCACTGTGATGGCGATTCGTTTGGAGAGCTGGTCGAGGTTAGGCACTTTTTCCCCGGTTAGGATTGTAACCCGGAGTTGCGTTCTATTCCCTGCCCTATCCGCTGTAGTCTTCAGAACCCCATTGATGCATTGCATGGTCGCGAATCGCGTACGTAGGTCCGGCTTATTCTCGTCGTAGTTGTGGTGTGGACGATGGTGCGACGCGGCGGGGCCATCCAGCGCGATGTGGCCGGCGATTTCCTGCTCGCTTGCGGCAGCTAAGACCGCGCGCTGCATTCATTTCCAGCGTAGCAAGAGCTGCTTGGCGCGACGAAGTGGGCCATATATCAGCCGGCTCATGCGCGAAAACCGCGCCAACAAGCGGCCGCAAAATACCTGAGTGAAGGAATCGAGGTCAATGTGCTGGCGTCCGCGATGAATGCGCGTTGCCCGCCCGAGAAATTCCGCCGCGGAAACTGGATCGTCTGCTTCATTTGAAGCATCACCCTTCGTCAGCAGCAAAATCGCGGTTTCCCCGGAAGGCGCCGCAGGCACGCGGCGAATGGCCCGGTGCGTGACCACCAGCCCGTTCCGACTGAAAACGATCACGTCACCCACGGCGACCTTTGCGAAATCAAACTGGCGAACGAACACAAAATCTCCGGCGCGCATCCATGGAACCATGCTGCTACCCGACACTCGCAGATATACGGATCCCTGTGAGCGCATTTTTTCCGCAACCAGCTGTGCGAAGTCTGGGTGTGATAAGCCTAGCGGCTCTGTGCTCGCTACTCTTGCTCGGGATACTGCGGAGGCGGGGCTCATTAAGGAGTCAATTCCACCGTCTGACTCGCAATCACCTGACCGTCCAGTGAAACACGCGCGGTCCACTCCCCCATGATGTTCCGCTGCTGAATCCACGTTCCAGCGACTGCCAGGGTTTGGATCGAGACCAGAGGGGTCGTCGAACTCGCAGATGCCTGGAATGGCGTCTGGGCCTGCTGGTACAGATTTCCGCCGGGGGCCAAAAATTCGAGTGTTTGCACGTGATTTCCCGGCGGGACATTTTTCCAGGAAACCTCGGCTTCCAGGTCGCGCGTCGCTGCCACGCTGAAGGTTGTTCCCGGTTCACATTCCGAGGATTGGTGATCGCAGAATGTGAACGCGGCCGTCGGAGCAGCCGGCTGTGCTCCGCCATCGGCAGAACTCATCTGCTGGCACGCTGAGAAATTCGTCGTGGCCAGCAGAACGCACGCCAGCAACATCAGGCGTCCTGGAGATACTTTGCTCATTCGCGGCAAATGCAACAGGAACTCCTGTCTAGAATGGAATCGTAAACGCGTACGCGCGTTGATCGGTCGTCGTAACGTAAATGCGCGAAAGCACCTCATCAATTGACGGGTCGCCCACGGTGCCCAGGGTCGGCCCGGTATTTGCAACTTCATCCTTCATGTCGGCGCCGTTGCTCAGGGCCAGCTCATGAATCGTGCCGTCGCTTGATCCCACATATACAAACGCTTGCCCGATGGAAGAAATCGGCGCGGAAGGGTTGGCTATCGTCGTATTCCATACCTGCGCGAATATTGGCGTGGCAATCGAGGTGTTAATCGAAAGCGCATGGACGGCGCTGGCCCCAGAGTAAATAACCGTGTACGGCGGCGAGGTTCCCAGCACAATCGGATAGCTCACCACAGATCCGTCAGTGGTCGCAAAAGAAGCCAAGGTGGCCCCGGTGATGGGGTTGATCGCATAGATGGTGCTGTTTCCCGCCTTGCACGTGGTTCCACCCGAATCACCGTTATTGGCAACGAACACCGCATCACCAGAGAACGAAAGGGTCGGCGAAGCGTCGATATCGCCAAGATCCTCAGTTGCCAGAATGGCCCCGGTGCTTGAATTGATTTTCCATAAGCTGGGCTGCGAACTGCCGCATGCGCTGCGGCTGGTGATCCACACAACGTTATGAACGTAGTCTACCAGCGGGGTTGAGCTGATGATGTCCAGCTTGGGAACGGTGCCCTTCGCGCCGGTTATGGGCGACCACGACGCATTGGCCCCGGTGTTGCCGTTCAATGCGAAAATCTGGTTGCCCGTCGTGGTTGCTGCATTACGAGTACCGAAAAAAACCAGATCATTCGCGCCCCCCGCAATGGTTTTCAACTGCACGGCGGGACCGCCTTGAAGTGCCAGAGCACCAATGCCTATGGGATTCACGATCCAATCGAAGACGCCGGTATCAGCGTTGACTGCGTAGACCAGACCATCCTGGTCCGTCAGATAAACGATGTCTTGTCCCGTGGATGAAGAAGCCGCATCAATTACGGGCGAGCGCGAAGCAATCGGTCCACCCACGGAGACGGGAACAAACTGGCGCAGTCCGGTGGCAGCATTGATCAGGAACAGAAGATTGATTTGCGAGCCGACCCCTACGACCGTTCCGGGAATCAACGCCGGGCTGGCGAGGTCCGTAGCGAAGGTCGCGGCGATCCACTGGGTATTTTGTCGCGCGGCAGCAGTAGCCGCTGGTGTTGCCGAGATTTCTTCGGTGTAGGTCGAGCCGTTGGTTACTTGATCCTGCGCGGAATAATAATTAGAGCTGTCGCGCAAGAATACTTTGTAGAAATACGTTGTACCGTTCGCTGGCGCGCCGCCTGGGGCAGCGCACGTATCTGTAATAGCGTTGTCCGTAAAAGTCGTTTTTCCAGTGGTGTCGCTGAAAACGACAGTTCCTGTACCCACGGTCGAGCAGAGGGCCGGACTCGTAGTATCAGGTGGAACCGAAGTTTTATCCACGGGTGAGCCTGTGCGGCGAAGGATAAGCACGCCGGTGTATTTTTCCGCACCGACTGGAGTACCAATCAGCGCCGGAATGGTCCAGCCCAGTGTCACGCTCGCATTGCCAGGAGTTGCCGAGAGGCCCGTCACGTTCTGAACGAACGTTACATCCAGCTCGGGTGAAGTTGCGTTGCTGGCTGCTTTGGATCCAAAAATGGTTGACGCACCGTCGTTTGCCGCCTGGTCTTCGATAATCGTTCCGTAATTGGTGCTGCCGTTGTACCAGTTCTCCACGTCGGTGGTGACGTCGAATTGGACGCTGGTGCTGGTTCTGGTTACGGTGGCGGTTGCGGTCGCGGCGCCCGCGATGTCACCTCCCGGAGCCGTCCAAGCCGTGGTAGCCACGCGTGTATCCCAGGTGACCGCATTGGCCTGCCAGAAGTTGGTAACGTCGTAGGCTCCGTAGGTGAAGTTTCCGCCAATCGTGGGCGCGGTGATCACGTGCAACGTCAACAGAGCCTGCTTAATCCCTACGTTCGCGATACGCGATAAATCAAATTCGAGGATGGCGTGCTGGCTCGCGCCAGTCGCGGATGCGACGGTGAGGGTATTGCCGACATCGTTGGTAGTAGGGCTGCCCTGGAGAAGCGTGGCATCCGCGCCGCGTGCTTGGGAGTCCGTGGCCGACTTCTGCAGCACGATTGTTTCGCGCGCAATCACCGGCGCGGCCATCAGCAACGCCAGAGCCAAAGCAACCCACCGGCGCCAGTCAGTGCGTTGAATTCCGGTCACTGGACCCTGTCTATCCATGAATCGTATTGCCTCCAGCTGATTTGTGCCGAAACCGGCATCCGCCTCTACGAGCGGCGCGGTGCTGCATTGCAAACTCCGCCTTGGCCAGGGTTTTTCCCGCAGGCGAGTGCCAGCGTCTCGTAGATCGGCTCCGAGACACACAGCGGCTTCACGTAAACTCGCTTCTTCTGCTGCTGCTTTTCGTCGCCTTGCGTGGTTTTTTGCGTTCTGTCCATCATTTCCCTTGAGTCAAATTCTGCCGATTTGCGCTGCTGACGCGGCTACCGGCGGAGGAATTGAACACGATCCCTTTCCGTCCGGGCTTTGCGCGTGCATCGCGCTAATGGGATTCACCACGCCCGCCAGGTGTGCTTTCAGTTCCGCCAGTTCGCAAGCGCGCTCGTACGCTCCCAGCAAATCTCCGCCTTCCATTTGCGCCAGTCCCGGGCATCGCTCGCAGTATTGCCGGATGGAGCATTTCGAGCAGACGGGCAATTGGGACTCACGGACGGCTCGCACGCGATTCATCTCCGCTGATCGGAACCAAATATCTTCGAAACGCCGCTCGCGCACGTTGCCGGTTGCAACGGGCATCTGCACGCACGGAAACACATCGCCGTACGGCGAAATGTAGCAACTGTTGTGCCCCGCGCTGCACGGGATGTCGTCATACGCCTGGCTTTCAATACCGCTGGAGGTCGCGCTTCCCGTGGAAAGTGGCGCAGCTTTCGCGCTGTCGAGCGGCGTGGATGGGGGATTGAGAGTCGGATCCCGCAGGATCGGTAAAAGGCTTCGCGCCGAATTGCGCAATTGCAGCAGGCTCATGTCTCCGTCCATCTTGGGCGTGATCGTCATATCCAGGACGTAAGGAACGCCCAACTCCGCCGCGAGCGCTTGGACGTTTCGATAAGCCGTCAAATTCTGCTTCATCAGCGGGCACGCGATCTTTACCTGCAAGCCCTCCGCCTGGAGGAATCGAATCGCAGTCAAACTGCGCTCCAGTGACCCGCGAACCTTGGTAATTGCGTCGTGAACCGCCGGTTCCGCGCTGTAAATACTGATCTGAATGCGGCGCACGTTTAACGCGCGCAGTTTGCGGGCTCGCTCGGCGTCAATCAAAAGCGCGTTGGTCTTCAGACTGATATCAAAGTGCAGAGAGCGCGCGAACTCGAGCAGATCGAAAAGATCCTCGCGCAAGAAAATCTCGCCGCCACTCAGAGTCAGAAACAGCGTGCCGGAATCAGCGAGTTGCTCCAGCACATTCTTGATTTCGGCCGTCTTCATCTCACCGTGATCTTCGTGATCGAGATAGCAATGGATGCAGCGTTCATTGCAGCGATACGTGAGGTCCAGATGAACGCTCCACGGAAGGTGGCGTTCCACCGTCCTGCGAATCAGGCCATCCATCACTGGAGTATTCGGCATCTGCTAGCCCTTCGCTTCCGCTGCCAGGAACACGAGTTGCTTCTCCTGCCACACAGTTACTAACGCGTTAATGTCTGCGCGCGCAGCTTCTACGCTAATTTCGTACACTGCGGAAACCCGCTCGGCCACTTCTTGTAACGTCTTACCTTCAGCGTGTTTCCAGATGAGACTCGCCGTTTCGTTGAGTTCATGCACCTGGCTGTCTTCCGGTGAAATAATCACCGTTTCGCCGCCAATCTCGCGCCAGGCGAGCTTGGGATTTCGAATGATGAATCCACTCATGCCGCGATCACTTTCCAGAATTCGGCGCTGCGGCGAAAATGCAGCCGATCGCAGGGCACTTCTTGAATCAGGCCCATTAACGTGGCGAGCAATGTTTCATGCGCGCGCTTTTCGGTGGTGAAAAACAGGACGCAAGGCAACAAAGCGCGCAGTGCTTCTTTCACGGAAAGGGGTTCGGCGCGATCGTCGTTCGCCTGGTGCAGCAAGTGCAAGCCGGCGACGGGAAACAGGCGGTTGATCCCGGCGGCCCGGAATTCGCCCCAGAAAGGAGTGCCGTGAGCTTGCCAGCGCCCATCGGAATACCGCAGAAGAGAAATTTCGTCTGTGAGAACGGTGCCTTCAGGAGACAGCGATGCCACGGTGCTCTTCCCCGCTCCCGAGCGCCCAAAGAAAATGTGCGCGCGGCCCTCTCGCACTACAGTCGCGCCATGCAAGAGAACTCCACGCTGCGGCAGGAGCACCATCGTAAGCAATATGCGCAGTAAAGAATCGAGCGCGTACTCATGGCGAACGCCGTGAAACTCAGCAAGCTCGGGCCCCAGGATCAGTCTTGCGTCATCGAGTGAGTACGAAAATTCGACACGCGATTGTGCGTGCTCGTGCGGCTGCGTGAGAACGATGGGAAGTCCATTTTCTGAATTCTGGGCAAATTCCCGATAACGCTTCGAGGCAGGCTCGCGCAGCGCATCTTCCTGAATGAACAGCGAGAGGGGCACGCCGCCAATTGAAATTTGCAGGGGCACACCACGATCCAACGGTTGAACTGGATGATTGAATTCCGCCATTTTTCCCAAGTGCATTCGCAGCGATACTCGTAACCGCGGGACCTGAGGGAGTCCGCGCAGTTCTACCGATTTGCAAATTCGCCATCGGCAAGGCCAACCCAAATTAGGAAACCGCCGCCTAATGCCCAGTTCGTAGTTACATTCCAGTTATGGGTACAACGCCTAGTGTTAACCTAATTGTTATGGGGGGACGCGCTCAACTCTAATATCCGGACCGTGTGCTAAAAGGTTAACGCTATTGAGTAGGTACATTGCTGGTTGGAGTAATTTTGTGGACCCGCAGTGGAGCGGGGCGGGGTGCGAAATGCGCGGGCCGGGGCGTTGCGAGGCGGAGATATCCGGGCCGGCGCGACCGTGGGGAGGGCGGTGCCGAGGGTGCCAGGGTCAGAAAAGGAAGTAGCGTTGGGCGAGAGGCAGGACGCGGGCGGGTTCGCAGGTAATTAATGTCCCGTCCACGCGGACTTCGTAGGTTTCGGGGTCCACTTCGATGTGGGGCGTGGCGCTGTTGTGGATCATGTCCTTCTTGCCGATGCGGCGGCAATTTCGCACGGGAGCGATCAACTTTTTCAGGCCCAGCCTTTGCGGTAGGCCGGCATTTAGCGACGCTTCGGATAGGAACGTGATGCTGGTCGGGGCGATGGCCACGCCGAAGGTGCCGAACATGGGGCGGTATATTACCGGCTGCGGCGTGGGTATCGAGGCGTTCGGATCGCCCATCGCGCTCCAGGCGATGAATCCACCTTTCACCACCATTTCCGGTTTCACACCGAAGAACGCCGGCTTCCAGAGGACTAGGTCCGCTAACTTTCCTGGCTCGATCGAGCCGATTTCCGCCGCCATGCCATGGGTGACCGCAGGATTGATGGTGTACTTCGCCACGTAGCGCTTGGCGCGGGAATTATCGTTGCCGTTCGAATCGCCCGGCAGCGCGCCGGAATGAACGGCTGCGAGTGCGCCGCGTTGCACTTTCATTTTGTGCGCGGTTTGCCAGGTGCGCGTGACCACTTCGCCGACGCGGCCCATCGCCTGCGAATCGCTGGAGATCATGCTGATCACGCCGAGGTCGTGCAAAATATCCTCGGCGGCAATCGTTTCCGGTCTGATGCGGCTTTCGGCGAACGCGACGTCTTCCGGAACCTGCGGATTCAGGTGATGGCAGACCATCAGCATGTCCAGATGTTCGGCGATGGTGTTCACGGTGTAGGGGCGCGTGGGATTGGTGGACGATGGCAGAACATTCGGGAACGATGCGATGCGGATGATGTCCGGAGCGTGGCCTCCGCCGGCGCCTTCGGTGTGATAGGTGTGGATGGCGCGTCCGGCGATTGCGGCGACCGTGGCTTCCAGAAAGCCGGCTTCATTGATCGTGTCGGTGTGGATCGCGGCTTGGACGTCGAAATCGTCGGCGACTTTCAGACAGGCGTCAATCGCGGCGGGTGTGGTGCCCCAATCCTCATGCAATTTCAGGCCGCAGGCGCCGGCTTCGATTTGTTCGACCAGCGGCAAGGCGGTGGCGCTATTTCCCTTCCCGAGGAAACCGAAATTCATGGGCCACGCTTCGGCGGCTTGCAACATGCGGGCGAGATTCCACGCGCCGGGAGTGCAGGTGGTGGCGGCCGTGCCAGTGGCCGGGCCGGTGCCTCCGCCGATCATGGTAGTGATGCCGTTCGAGAGCGCTTCATAAATTTGCTGCGGTGAGATGAAGTGGATGTGGCAATCCACGCCGCCGGCGGTAAGGATCAGATTTTCTCCGGCGATCACCTCGGTCGCGGCGCCAACGACCAGATCGGGATCAACCCCCTCCATCGTGTCTGGATTTCCGGCTTTGCCGACTTTCACGATGCGGCCGTTCTTGATGCCGACGTCGGCTTTCACGACGCCCCAGTGATCCAGGATCACCGCGTTGGTGATGACGAGGTCGAGCGCACCGTGTTCGCGCTCCCTGATGGCGCTCGAGCTCTGGCCCATGCCGTCGCGAATTACTTTGCCGCCACCGAAGGTGATCTCGTCACCGTAGTGGGTGAAGTCCTTTTCGATTTCAATTATTAGTTCGGTGTCTGCCAGACGGATGCGGTCCCCTGTTGTGGGGCCGTAGAGTTCGGCGTAGGTGCGGCGCGGGATTTTCAGGCTCATGGAACTTTTCCTGCTTGGCTTGTGCGGCTAGCGCGAAATCCGGCTCTTTGCGCGCGGGCCAGAGCGTTATCGCGCGCGCCTGCGGCGTCGAGTGTGCCTTCGACCAAACCATTGCAGCCATGCATTACGCGGCCGCCGCTGAAGGGAGTCAGCTCGACCTCTTTTTCTTCTCCCGGTTCAAAACGGACGGCCGTGCCGGCAGGTATATTGAGGCGCATGCCGTAGGCGGCCCCGCGATCGAATTCGAGTTCGCGATTGGTTTCGAAAAAATGAAAGTGACTGCCTACCTGGACCGGGCGGTCGCCTGTGTTGCGCACGATGGTTCGCGTTGTCTCGCGGCCGGCGTTCGCTTCGATGGGCCCGGCGGCTTCGTTCAGAAAATATTCGCCCGGTTTCATTCGCGTGCTCCTGAATGCAGCGACGGTCAGTGAATTGGATCGTGAACGGTGACAAGCTTGGTGCCGTCGGGAAACGTGGCTTCCACTTGCACTTCGTGGATCATCTCCGCCACGCCTTCCATTACGTCGTCGCGCTTCAGAATTGCCGCGCCGAAGCTCATGATATCTGCGACGCTCTTGCCGTCGCGGGCTGCTTCCATGATTTCGGCGGAAAGAATCGCCACCGCTTCCACGTAATTCAACTTCAGGCCCCGGGCCTGCCTGCGGCGCGCCACGTCTGCCGCGACCACGATCAACAATTTTTCCTGTTCACGTGGAGTCAGATGCACTGCGTCGCTCCCGATTGAATTGCGCTACCAATTTTCGCACTACTCATGCTTGAGCCACGCTCAATTCACTTTTCTCGGTGGCACGGCGTCCTGGCCATATAAGCGCCGCTTCGCCGTTTGCCACAGAGCTTGCAATCCGGGAAGCACGTGGCGTCCGTGCACGGCGACGCAGCGCACCATTAGGCCGTGTGCGGGGAGCGCGCTCACTGCCCACAAGGTTTCGCCGTGTTGCGTCAGCGGCATTGCCTGCTCACGGAGTTCGTGCTCCAGCGCGAGCCATTCCGCGGGGCTTGGACCCACTCGCGCGATGCAAAAAGTTGCCCATGTGCGATAGGGCCCCAGGCGGCCGAACGATTGCGTCGAGCGCCTCGCTGGTTCGATTCTTGCGCGTTCGCTGGCGATGGGCTGGTTGAGCGCGATAACATTTGTTTTCATTTCCACTGAATCGTACGCGAATGATTCGCCGCGCGCTTCGCGGCCTGGCGCAAGAATTTCCCACCAGAAGATTCCCGCGCCCCGCGCCAGGTGAATGGTGGTCGTCTGCGAGAAGCGCGCGCCGGCGTACGGGATGATCGCGTCCGGAACGTATTCCAAGAGTGCGCCCTCGTTCACCGTGAATTCGTTAGATTGTGTCGCGGGTAGCGCTTGGCGTCTCGGGCGGTAGATGCGCGTCGCGCCGGTCGTGGTCAGCTGCACGTGGGCGCATGCGCCGACATTTACTTTGAGCGCAAGTTGATCGCCGCCGAGTAATCCGCCGGAAACATTGTGCAGATGGGCGAGCGCGGCGCCCCCCTGCACGTTGAATGCGCGGACAACTTTCAGCGGAGGTTCCTGGCGGCTGGCGGCGAGCACGGTG
>Ga0209655_10000286_pt1 | contig 19514 bp, 17 predicted proteins | sample BogFormECP03_OM2_FD_188236 | JGI IMG/M metagenome (GOLD analysis project Ga0209655, IMG submission 188236) | Bog forest soil microbial communities from Calvert Island, British Columbia, Canada - ECP03_OM2 (SPAdes) (version 2) | ecosystem: Environmental > Aquatic > Freshwater > Wetlands > Bog ...
CGCAGTGGCAGGGCATTCTGAAGCGCTTGCAGGCGATCAGCGAACACGTGAGCACCAATCACACGGTGCGTGTGCTGCCGCCACAAGTTGCCGAGCGCTTGCCTCACCATATGCCCCGCCGGCAACAGCACATGCCCCACACTGCGACGGCGCTACACCGCTAGTCGTCGCGGGACGGGAAGGCGCAACGCCTGATGGACAGGCCGGATTCTGGGTAGGGCTTGGCACGCTTGCTTCGGCTGGCTGCCAGGCCCGCTCCCGAACGGCCGGAAATCCGTTTGCGCGAGAGCGCCAACGCCCCGAGCCAGCGGGCTCGGCGATTCTCCACGCTTGGTCTAATCCACGACAAAAATTAATCGCGACCTGCTGCGGGCGAAGTTCGTCGAGTGAGCTTGCCTCGCATGAACCGTTGCGGAGCCAGCCTGTTGGGGAATTACTGCGCTTCCTTCTTGCCGGCGCGAAACAGCACGATATCCACGCCATCGTCTTTCTTGGTGAGTGCCACCACGCGCACACCGTCGCCGTGGTCGTCCACGAATGCGAGGTCGGTATCCGAGTCAACCGTCACGCCATGAATAGGCTTGTGGTCGTGGTTATCCTCACGGCGGAAGCTGCCACCCAGTCGGTGCGCGTACCACATGTCCACCTGCTCTAAGTTGTCGGACGTCGTGAAATGTTCGACTGCGATGCCCACCCCTCCATCTCCTGCCGAAAGATCCACCTTCGCACTATTATTGTCGTTATCGTCGGATTTTGCCCCGGGATAGACGGGCAGACCCGATGCGCGCGGCACGTCCTTATTCACTTTGATGGCGCCGACCGGCGTCTGAATCTCAACGTTGTTGCCCTGATTGTGCACGCGCAGATTGCGGATGAACAGGCCGGCAAGCGCCAGGCCGAAGAGCACCATCACTACGATTCCGCCGGCGACAATCCCCAGAATCCACCACACCGCACTGTTGCTGCGCCGCTGGCGTTGCGGAGGAATAGCAACTGGTGGCCGTGCGGAAGCGCTAGACATAATTCACCCCTTGTTTGTTATACGCTTATAGATACGCAATGAAGTGCAAAAATGTTTCCGGCGTGGCGCGGCCGCAGGGCTAGTTGAAACGAACTTCCACACCGGGATGCCGGTCGAGGTGCACGGAATCGATGAACCTCACTTCCGCTTCCTCGAGCGTCATGATCAGGGAGTGTGTGCGCGTGCCGTCGCGGAAGAAATTCACGCCGTGCAGCAGGCCGCCGCCGGTGACCCCCGTGCACGCGAAGATAATTTTCTTTCCCGGCGCCAGGTCCACCGTTTCGTAAACGCGCTTGGGATCCTTGATGCCCATCGCCGCGGTGCGCTCCAGATGCTCTGGCTTAGAAACTACGAGCCGCGCGAGTATCTGGCCGTTTAGACAACGCAAAGCAGCTGCGGTGAGCACGCCTTCCGGCGCGCCGCCTGTGCCCATCACCGCGTGCACCGAAGTGCCGCGCACCGCGGCGGAAATGCCCGCGGAAAGATCGCCGTCCGATATCAGTCGAATGCGCGCACCGGCTTTGCGTATATCCGCAATCAGCTTCTCGTGCCGCGGGCGGTCTAGCACCACGATTACCAGGTCCTCCACGTCGCGGTCATAGCGCCGCGCGATGGCGCGCAGGTTATCTTTCACCGGCGCGTCCAGATCAATCGCGCCTTTCGCCGGCGGCCCCACGATAATTTTTTCCATGTAGAGATCGGGCGCATGCAGCAAGCCGCCATGTTCGCTAGCCGCGAGCACCACGATCGCGCCCGGCTCACCCGTCGCGCAAAGATTGGTGCCTTCGAGCGGATCCACGGCGATGTCAACTTTGGGGTACTCGCGGCTCTTGTCGCGCACCGCGGCACCTACTTTTTCACCGATGAAGAGCATGGGCGCTTCGTCGCGCTCGCCTTCGCCGATCACGATCGTGCCGTCCATGCCAACGCGATCCATTTCCTTGCGCATCGCTTCGACAGCGGCTTGATCGGATCCCGAGCGGTCGCCTTGGCCCATGGTGCGCGCTGAAGCGATGGCCGCGTTTTCGACCGTGCGCAGGAATTCGAGGCTGAGTTCTTTCTCCATGGCGGCTCCTGAATTGTGATTTGCTACCGGTGGCTGGGACGGTCCTTCCGGGCGGCCTATCATAATCCAAATGGCCGAATTCCAATCAAGCCGTTATTTGCGCGTGCCGGCGGCAAGAATGGGAAAAGAGGCTTCTATGACTTTAATTGTATTGACGAACGATTTGACTTGAGTCAAAAATCTCTGGCCCAGGTTGTGGGGCTGGCCGTGACGGTCACCGATTCCCCGGGCCTTACGGCTCACGCGAATCCGATACCCGCTAACAGACATCACTTATGTGATTGTTTTTCACACGAAGACCGGTCATGCGATCGGGGAGGTGCCGTAGGTGGACCGCGTCGCGCACATTAGCCAATGGTAAGCCCGGGAAACTCTCGACAGGTTGGCGCTGAGCAGCGCCTGCAAGAACTTGGCATCAAACTCTCAGCGCCGCCTGAGCCGTTCGGCACATACGCGGAAGCGGTGCAGACCGGGAATCTACTTTTTCTCACTGGGATGCTTCCCACCGAGGGCCGCGCGGCAAAATTCATTGGGCGCCTCGGAGCGGAACTCGATGTGGAAGCGGGGCGTCAGGCCGCGCACCTCGCGGCGCTTAACGGCCTGGCTGTCGCGCGGCAGCATTTGGGCTCGCTCGACAGAGTGACGCGCATCGTTCGCCTCGGAGTTTCGGTGGCAACTTCGGGAGACTTCCGCGAGCTGCCCAAAGTCGCTGACGGCGCTTCCGAGCTGCTGCAAGACGTCTTCGGAAAAGACAAGAACCCTTGCCGGTTGGTGACCGGCGTCGCCAGCTTGCCCCTCGGCACACCCGTCGAACTAGAGCTCATTTTCGAAGTGACGACTTAAGCGACGTTCGTGACGCAGCAACCCGCGTGGCGCATCGCGGTAAGTGAACGAGCAACCGTTGGCGCCTTTTCCCGGAAGGAGCAATTGTGGCGGCGAACATCCCGGCAAAAATTCTGGTCCTTGCGGCTTCCGTGATCCTCGCGTCACTTCAATTCCCGGCCCCAGCTCAGGGCCAAGAACAAGGAAGGCAACGTCTCGTGGAACATGCAATCTCTTATCGCACGATTCAGATAGGCGGGCTCTCCATTTTCTACCGCGAAGCCGGCCCGAAAGATGCGCCGACGCTTCTCCTGCTCCACGGTCTGCCTTCTTCCTCGCGGATGTTCGATCCGCTTTTCGTCCGGCTCGCCGATCGCTATCACCTGGTCGCGCCGGATTACCCCGGCTTCGGACACAGCGACTGGCCCGACCCGAAAAAATTCGTGTACACTTTCGATCACATTGCCGAGGTCATGAATCAGTTCACGGAAGCGCTCGGCCTCTCGCATTACACGCTCTACATACAGGATTACGGCGGCCCCGTCGGCTTTCGTATGATCCTGGCGCATCCGGAACGCGCCGAGGCGCTCATCGTTCAGGACGCGGTGGCGCACAATGAAGGCCTGGGCGCGAATTGGAAGGCGCGCCGCGCTTTCTGGGCCGATCGCGCCGCGAACGAAGCCGCGCTGCGCATCAATCTCCTCTCGCTCGCGACGACGCGCGCCCGCCACGTCGGCGATGATCCTGACCTGGAACGCCACGACCCCGATCTCTGGACCGATGAATATTATTTTCTAAGTCAGCCCGGCCAGGCGGATATTCAGAGCGACCTCTTCTACGATTACCGCACCAACGTCGAGAATTATCCGAAGTGGCAAGCATGGATGCGCGAGAAGCAACCGCGCCTGCTGGTGATTTGGGGCAAGTATGAATCTTCGTTCGATGCTTCGGAGCCGGAATCATATCGTCGCGACGTCCCGAAGGCCGAAATTCACATCGTTGATGGCGGCCACTTCGCGCTCGATACTGCAGCAGATGAAATAGCGATGCTCGTCGCGACCTTCATGATGAAGTAGCGGCGAATCCGCGCGGTCAGTCCACCCATCTGCCGCCACTTCCAGTCCACCACAGCAATTCGCGCACGCTCCGTTCGTTGACTTGCCGTTGCGCGCAGCCTAATATGACGTCCACTCATGCCGGATGCACTTCCTCTCATCGGCCGCACAATTTCTCACTACCGTATCGTCGAGAAACTCGGCGGCGGTGGCATGGGCGTGGTTTACAAAGCGGAAGATGTCAAGCTCGGCCGCTTCGTGGCCCTGAAATTTCTTCCTGACGACGTAGCCAAAGATCCGCAGGCCCTCAGCCGTTTTCAACGCGAAGCCAAGGCCGCCTCCGCGCTGAATCATCCGAACATCTGCACCATTTACGCAATTGACGATCACAGCGGCGAAGCGTTCATTGCGATGGAGTATCTGGACGGGATCACCCTGAAACATCGCATCGCCGGCCAACCCTTGGACACCGATATTCTCCTCGGTCTGGCGATCGGGATTGCCGACGCGCTCGATGCGGCGCACAGCAAGGGAATCGTGCACCGTGACATCAAGCCCGCCAATATTTTCGTCACCGAGCGCGGCAACGCCAAAATTCTGGACTTCGGGCTCGCCAAGCAGATTCGTCGCGCGGTTGTGCACAGCGTTACGCAGGATGCAGTCCTTGCCGGGCAGCTGACGGCGGGAGTGAATCCGGAAGACCTCACCAGCCCCGGTGTTGCGGTGGGCACCGTCGCGTACATGTCACCCGAGCAGGTGCGCGGCAAGGAACTCGACGCACGCTCCGATCTATTTTCCTTCGGCGTGGTCCTCTACGAAATGGCTACGGGCGCTCTTCCGTTTCGCGGAGAAACTTCCGGCGTGATTACCGACGCGATCTTGAATCGCGTGCCGGCGGCTCCGGTGCGGTTGAACGCGGAGATCTCTCCCAAGCTCGAAGACATCATCAACAAGGCCCTCGAGAAAGATCGCGACCTGCGCTACCAGAACGCCTCGGACATGCGCGCCGATTTGAAGCGCGTGAAACGCGACGGCGACACGGGCCGTTCAGCGTCCTATCCGGCACAGCCAGCAGAAGAAGCGTCAGCAAAATTATCGAGTTCGACGACCGGTTCATCGGGCGGTTCGTCGCGGGGATTGTCTCAAGCCTCGTCGGCGCAGGCGTCCTCCGGTCGGCGCTCAGCAGTCTCTCTCGCCGCCGAAGCCGAAGCTGGCTCAGGCGCGGCACAACTTTCGTCAGGAGCTGGAACGCCTTCCTGGCAGCGCTTCGTGCCCTGGGTGTTTGCCGCGGTCTTTGCCGCCGGATTGCTGATCGCGTTACTCACGCTGCGTCAGGCCGGGCATCCAACCGCGCGGAAGCCTGTGGAACTCTCGCTGTGGATTCCCCCCAATCAGCAGCTCGAGCTAAGCTCTGGGCCGGCCGTGATTATCTCTCCCGATGGCACGCGCTTGGCGTACGTCACGCGCGAGGGCGGATCTGGCGCGGGAGAACTCTATTTGCGCGAGTTGGACAAAGTGGCGGCCGTGCCGCTCGACGGCGCGGCGGGAGCGCAAGCGGCGTTCTTTTCCGCAGACAGTCAATGGATCGGTTTTTTCGCCGACGGAAAATTGAAGAAAATCTCGGTGCGTGGCGGAGCGCCCATTGCGTTGTGCGACGCGGGCGGCTCTCGCGGGGGCGATTGGGGCGTCGACGGCACCATTATCTTCACAACGCAATTTACCAGCCCGCTCTACCGGGTCTCCTCGGACGGCGGCACGCCGGTGGAAACCACGCACCTGGATGCGGCGCGTTCTGAGATCACCCACCGCTGGCCGCAATTCCTGCCCGGGCAGAAGGCGGTGCTCTTCACGGCGTCCTCTGACAATAACTTTTTCGGGCATGCCAGTGTGGACGTCGCTCCGCTCGACACAGGAGTCCCCAGGGTGCTGGTCGAGAACGCATACTTTGGCCGCTACCTCGGCGGTGGCTATCTGGCCTACGTGTCCCAAGGCACCGTATTCGTCGCTCCCTTTGATGCAAAAGCATTGAAAGTCACCGGGACGGCCATTCCGGTGATGCAGGGAGTGAATTTCGATATGTCCAACGGCAGCGCGCAGCTCAGCGTCTCCCATGACGGCACCGCTGTTCATTTGGATGGGAGCTCGGCGACGCAAAATCTGAATATGGTGATGATGGACCGCAAGGGCAACGCGTCGGTCTTAGTGAGCGGTCAGCCGGAAGCGGCCGCGCCACGTCTTTCTCCCGATGGCAAGCGCATCGCCTTTCAGCAGGGTACTGGCAACATTTGGATCTACGACATCGAGCGAAAAACCACCTCTCGCGTAACGGTGGGGACCGCCGGCGCGTCCTGGCCTACCTGGACGCCTGACGGCCAGCGCCTCACCTACGCGCATCCTCACATCTCGCCGAAGGGTTCTGGACAAGCGATCTACTGGGAACGCGCCGATGGAACGAGCGAAGAACAGCCTTTGACTCCGGAAACGATCGTGAACGCCTATCCGTCCGGTTGGTCGCCGGACGGAAAGGTCCTCGCGCTGCAACGTCTCTCGGGAAAGGATGGAAGTTGCTGTGAGATCTGGACCGTCACCGTGGACGAAACCGGGAAGCCGGGGGAGCCGCGCCAGCTTCCCGGAGTGGCCAGGGGTTTCGGACCGGCCTTATCTCCCGACGGACATTGGTTGGCGTACTCCTCGCCGGAATCCGGCATCATCCAGGTATTTGTCGTGCCCTTTCCCGGTCCGGGGGGCAAATGGCAAGTCTCCACCGGCGGGGGATTTGACGTACGCTGGTCGAAGAATAGTCGCGAGCTGTTTTACATTGACGTGGGTGCGCTGATGGCGGTGCCCTATTCCGTTGAGAAAAACTCTTTCCAGCCCGGCCTACCCGAAAAGCTTTTCGCGGACCGCTTCGAGATGCGCGCTCCGCTCGGCTCTTATGATGTGACGACCGATGGGCAACACTTCGTGATGCTTCAAGTCGTCGGCGGCAAAACGGCGGCGGCGTCCGGACCCAGTGTAGTCCTGAATTGGATTGACCAGGCCCGCCAGCTGGTGGCCGCCGGCCAAAACGACGCCGCAAAATAACCACCACAGTAATTACCTTTACTGAATGTAGGGATTGAGCTCGGGTCATTTTGAGGCGGACGGGGATTCCGCGCAGGGCTAAATCTTTTGCACCGATTGGAAACTCATCGTTATTTCGTACATGGCGCACGCCGACGCCTGCACATCTTTCAGCGAAAGCACCTGGATTCCTTTGATTCGGTATTTGCCGATGAGTGCATGGCTGTCCCGGTCGTAGAGGTCCAGCTCAGCCGATGCAATCAGCGATTTGCGCTTCTGCGCATCAATGAGCGGTTCCAGGCCTCCACTATCTCCGGCTCCAAAGCTAAATCGGCCGGAGCCGGCCCGCCCGGAACGCAATATCACGGGGAAATCGGTCCAGGGCCGGCCGTCTTTCTCGTTCGGGTGCCACGACGGATCGTAGTCCGCGGCGTGCTTCTTTTCGTTGGGGACGGGAGCGTCGGATTTGGCGTCCACATCCTCGATCGCCAGCCAGCCCGTATATTTTTCATCTAGTACGACGTTCGTCATGGAATGTCCGGCAATCTCGATGTGCAGGTAGCTATGCCCGTCGGACTGGGCGCGCGCCGGAGCTGCGGGCCCAGCACAGGCGAACACCACCACAGCGAGCGGCACGATTGCTGCGCGTATCGCTCGTCGAGAGGCGTCGCAGGCTGATTTACGCTGAACTCGCATGGCAGAACCTCCGGGCTGGACCTGGTTTGATTGTCACACGAACAGGCGGCTGCCACGCGAAGCGGATTTGCCTTGTTGTCTTATCAATTCAGGTGAGTGAACGTTAGGGCAATGGCTGAATCCTGGCGTTTACCAGGAAGGGATCGTCGAATTCCGTCATGTCGCCGGGCTTCTTTCCGGTGACCGGCTGCAATCGCGCTGAGAGCGGCTTGTGCCACTTCACGGAAAGGCTGGCGACGTCGCCTAGGATGCGCTCCAGCTGCTCGGTTGTGACGTCGCCGGGCATCGGAATCGTATCGAGGCCCGTGCCGCACACTGCGGAGTACGCAAGCAGAGCATCCATCGAGAGTTGCCCTTCGTTCCAGCGGTGCGCGAGAACTGTGTCTTCGAGTATTGGCAGCATCAATCCTGAATAGCCGGCCTGCTTCACTGGAATTGCTTTCAGTGCGCGGGTGATGATCGCCGCGGCGGTCATCGTTCCGCTGGAACCCACCGGGGCGCCCAGGAAATTTTCAATCGCGCGGCCGATGGAAACGTCCATCAGCGGCGCGGGCGAAAGATCCAACCCGCCGTACTTCCAACCGCTGGCGTTGCTGATTTCCACGGCGGTCTTTTCGATCTGCGCTGCGTGTGCGCCCAGGCTATTTTTCAGCTGTTGTTCGGCTTCGTCCGGAGATTTCGTCGAAGCGAAAACTTCGCTCACCACGTTTGCGGACTGCAGGCCAATCGCGAATTGCTTTCCTTCGCCGGTGAAATAGGACCCTGGATAAAAAGGCGTGCCGGATGGGACCAGCGATGCCGCCGTAAAACTGAAATTCCCCTGGCTGTGCAGCGTGTTCGCTTCCAGATATTTTATTACTTCGGCTGCGGCATGGATGGATTTCCAGTGGATGCCATCTTCTCCCGCGATGAAGACCGAGCCTTCCAGCGTTTTCGAACTCGCGATAATTTTCGACAGCAACTCGGCTTGGTGCGGGTCGTCCGCGTCGCTCATCATCGCCGGGCCGATTGCCGCATCGAAGGCCTCTTTCACGGCGAGGGCGTCGTAGTCGCGGAAGAAGGTCAACACCTGCTCGTCGGTCATGCCGCGCGTGTATTCGGGAAACGGCTGGGTGGTGATGCGAATAGTTTCCACTTCGTAGCCGGATTTTTCGAACGCAGTCCTGGCCTGGTGCAAGAATTTCAGGGTGTCTTGGATTTGCTCCTGGTAATGAGCCGGGTCCAGGCGCACAAACGCGGTGATGGCGCGCACTTTCGGCTTCGACCGAGCATCCGCCGCCCGCGCGGGAAACGCTGCGGCGAAAATGGCGGCGACCGCGCAGATTATCGCAACCAGCGTAGGCGCGGACCGGCGCCGAATCCGAGGGCGGCTCACGAAAACGCCGCGATGCCGGTGATGCGCTCACCGATGATCAATTTATGTATGTCGTGGGTGCCTTCGTACGTAAACACCGATTCCAGGTTGTTCATGTGGCGCATTACGCAGTAATCATCCACGATTCCGTTCGCGCCCAGGATTTCCCGGGCCATGCGCGCCGTTTCCCGCGCCATCCACACGTTGTTCATCTTCAGCATGGAAATGTGCGACGGATGCACGCGCCCCGCGTCCTTTAGCCGGCCCACCTGCAGCGCCAAAAATTGCGCCTTGGTGATTTCGGTGACCATCCACACCAGCTTTTCCTGTACCATTTGATGCGAAGCAATCGGCTTGTTGTCAAATTGCTTGCGCTGCTTCGCGTAATTCAGCGCCGTGTCGTAGCAAGCCATCGCCGCGCCGATGCCGCCCCAGCCGATGCCGTAGCGCGCCTGATTCAGGCAGGAAAGCGGGCCTTTCAATCCCTCGACGCCGGGAAGCAGATTTTCCGCGGGAATCTTGCAGTCGGTCAGCGCCAGGCCCGAAGTCACCGAAGCGCGCAGCGAGTATTTTCCGTGCACGTCCCAGGCTTTATATCCGGGCATGTCTTTTTCCACCAGGAATCCGCGTATCACCTCGTCTTCGCACTTCGCCCAAATTACCGCGACGTGCGCGATGGACCCGCTGGTGATCCACATTTTTTCGCCGTTCAAAATGTAGTGGCTGCCTTTCTTCACCGCGCGCGTCAACATCCCCCCCGGATTCGACCCGAATTGCGGCTCGGTCAGGCCGAAGCACCCGATCGCGTTTCCCTGTTGCAGCAGCGGCAGCCATTTGTCTTTTTGCGCGTCCGACCCGAAGGCGTGGATCGGATACATCACGAGGGCCGACTGCACCGAGACAAAACTGCGCAGCCCGGAATCGCCGCGCTCCAGCTCCTGCGTCACCAGCCCATATTCCACGTTGGACATGCCCGCGCAGCCATAGCCTTTCAGGCTCGCGCCGAAAAGCCCCAGCTCGGCCATCTGCGGCACCAGCTGCACCGGAAATTTTCCTTCGCGATTGTATTCCTCGATGATCGGCATGATTTCCGCATCTACAAATTGCCGCGCGGTGTTGCGCGCCAGTTTTTCTTCGTCGCTCAGCAGGGAATCGAAGTCGAGGTAATCAACTCCGGGGAACGATGGCATGAAATGTCTCCTTGAAAATGGGCGGCACGCATCGGCAGGCAACAACATATGCCGGCGCCCAAACCGCGATTGTATCGAATTCGCGGCACAGAGCGCCACTAAGCGCGACAAAGCACGGCTAGGCGAGGTGGGTCAGTATCCAGTTACGCGGTTTTCGGAACTTAACTTTCAAAACTCGGCTTCCCGAGCTCTCAGTGCCGGAGCCGGGCCGATGGATTCGTCTACTCCTGGACGTTCCAGATGTAGAAGTAGTCCCCATCGCTGGCGGTGGCGACCTTCATTCCCGCCTTGCGCGTGGCGCGATTCAGGGCCGAGCGGACTTTTGCTTTTGCTTCCGCGAGTTCAGCCAAGGGCACCTTGATCGCGGCGCCTTCCTTCAGGTTATCGAGATCCTTGAGAATGGTAGTGACGATGAGCTTGTGCTTGCCGTTGCGACCTTGCGGCACGTCGGCTTGCACCATGGTTTTGAAGTGCATTCCAGTTTTCTTGCTTGTGGAGTTTCCCATCGCATCCCCCTAGCGCTAACGTTGCGCTAAATTGACCTACAGCTATCGTATCGAATCGTATCGAGCCGGTCAAGTGAAATATTCGGGCCGTAGCAGCGTACGTAGCCGTGCGAACCGCAAGGGCGCGCACGCGCACTTATCGCTAAGCGAGCGCTCGTAGCGCAACTGACGAACTGGCCGTTGCGCAAAAGATTTCACCCGTATGACTTCCAGCCCGGTATGGTGCAGGAGTGGTCAAGGAGTTCCGAAGATGCTCAAGCAGAAAACGCATTTCGAGCAGGTTCCAGTGGAAGTCGTCGAGAAAATTGTCAAGGAAACTGGCACGGAAATAACCATCGGACCAGCCCGGGTGATTGCGGATCAAGAGCTGGATGGACCGGAATCGGCTGCAGGCAAGCTCGGCGGCCGACGCCAGAACCCATCATTGGTTCGCGGTAAGCAAGCTCGTTATTAAGCGCCCTGAGGCGAGGGAACAGGTGGAGCGGCAACGCACCCGAAAAGCTCGGCGAGTTTTCAGGACGCGGGATTCTGAAAGGAGAAATATGGAAGACCTGCTCAAGGAAGTACTGACATTCGCGGAAGGGACCGGAAGGTGGTTGAACGAGGCTGCGCAGCATTTTGAAAATCTCGCGGCGCAACTGGCTGCGGAGGAAAAGGCCAAGTGGCACTTGTTGGCGGCCGTTTATCGTGAAAGAGCTCAAATCAGCGGGAGCTTGATGGCGAAAACGCGTGACAGCCTGGCGGCTAGCGAGTCTGAACTGTCCGAATCGGAAGAGTCGCGCGCCAATTAAGAGCGGCAATCAAGAGCGCCATGACGAGCGCCGATCACCAGCTCCATCACGAGCGATAACTGAGGTCGTTGCGCTGATAAGCTGCCGAGCGCCCGCAATGAGGGCAGGCAAGTTGCGCTCCACCCGCCGGAAAGTCCGGCTTCAGAGGTACTCGCAACAGATCGCTTGCCTTCCCATCATCGGGGATCGTCGAGTGAGTGAATTCCAACTTGCATTCAGAGCATTTCAAGACCCAACTCGCCATGGCGACACCTGGTCAACCATAGCGCGTCCGCGATAGCCCAGCCATACACGAAAGCGTGTAGAAATCCCACTGACGCCGTTAGCGGAGATGCGAGTAGCGGCACGGTAGGCATGCCGCCACGCGCGACGAATTACATTCGTTCAGGCGTTCGTGCCACCGTCAACGGTCAGATTCGCGCCAGTGATGTACGACGACTCGGGACTCGCCACGAACGCCACCAACGCGGCTACTTCGGCGACAGTTCCGAAGCGATTCAGCGCCGTATTGGCCTTTTGTGGCACCGCCCAATCGCCGGCCGCAGGATTCAAATCCGTGTCAATCGGACCGGGCTGCACATTGTTCACTGTGATGCCCCGGCCTCCCACCTCTCTGGACAATCCCTGCGTGAACATCTTGACGGCTCCCTTCGTGGCCGAGTAAGCCACCAAGCCGGGCGTCATCATGCGCTCGCCCACGCAAGAGCCGATCATGATGATGCGGCCACCGTTCTTCATGTGCTTCAGCGCCGCCTGCGTCGCGACGAGCGTGCCGCGGACGTTGAGGTTAAACATGTGGTCGATATCTTCCACTGTGGACTCCGCGAACAGCTTCGGAATAGCCGTGCCGGCATTGTTCACCAGGATGTCGATCCGGCCGAAAGTCGCGGCGGTCTTTTCTACCGCGGCATTCACGGCTTTCGCATCCGTGGCGTCCGCCTGAATCGCGAGCGCCTTTCCGCCGCCGCGCTCGATGTCCTTTACCACCGCCGCGGCCGCGTCGGCGCCTTTCGTATAGGTGATGGCCACACTTGCGCCGTCTGCAGCCAGGCGCTTGGCGATTCCAGCGCCGATGCCGCGTGAGCCGCCCGTAATGAGTGCAATCTTTCCTTCCAGTTTTTTGGACATTGTATTTCTCCTGTTCCCCTTGAGGTCGCTCTTTGGCAATCGAGTATTGGATGCAGCACGAGCCGTTGCGGATGATGAACCTGCGCCGCGCACGCTTCTCCTAATTTCCGGCAGCTCACGCGCTCGCCAGTCTCCCGCGACTCTTCGCATATTCGTTGCGTCCGCACGCGCAGAAGCGTAGGATGCTCCAACCAGCTGGTCCACGTCCCTGTCCAGGCTTGGACCTCGATTTCGTTATTAACCTCCACCCGGTGCGCAGCGCGCCTCGCAAACCGCGCCGGTGGCTCAACGCAGTTGCGGAACGTCTCGAAAGTGGTTGGGGTGGGTGGCTGCGATGAAATATGCCCTGCGTCTTTCGGCCCTCGTTGTAGTTATGGCGTTAGTTTGTTCCAGCCTAGCCCCTCGAGTTCGCGGCGCTGTTCCCCCGGGTCCGCCCGCACCGCAAGAGCGCATCGTCCAGTCGCCTGAGCCGTCTGTGCCGGCGACGGCTGCCATTCCCGGCCCTTTGCGTTCCTTCTTGCGAATCGCAGGAATCAGCCAGAAAGCCAGCAGCGAAGAAGTGATGCCTCTGCTCGCGCGTAATATATTTCTCATCGGATATCAGGGTTCCGGCCTGGCAAGCCGTCCCACTGAATTTCTGATTCTCCTCAGGCACTACGTTGAGCAGGCCAGGGAGCTCTCGAATTTGGCTGGGCACGATGGCGTGATCCGCGTTTCCAGTTGCGCTGACGCCAAGCAATTGCTGGAAATCCTCGGTTACAAGACAGCTGCGGAATGTGGAAAGAGCAGCACCTACGTCGAGACGGCGGATCCGCGCCGAGCATTTCTCACCATAGATTCCGGGTTCCCGCTACCAGACCTCGAGAAAACTCTTCAGGGAGGCGGTCCCTTCGTTTATCCGTACCCCAATTCGCAAGTCCCCATCGTTCTCAGCGAACGAGAATGGGCCGAGGCCAGCGGCGAGGGCGGTCGCGACAAGGAAAACCGGCCGCTTATCGATTCGCTCCTGCATGATCAGTCTCTCGCTCGTCTCTACTACGCCTGGGCCCACATGGATCCCGAAACGCAGACTGCCCTACTGCATTCGCCCGGACTAAAAAAATTGGTTCCCCTATCCGCGCCCCTGGACTTTTACGGCAGTTACATTCGCATCGAATCGGGTCACGTAATCGTTCCCGGCGGCGCCAACGTCGAGCCGGCATGGAAAGACATGGTCGGCGCCAGCCCGCACTCCACCGGCGAATTTGTCCCGCGCCTTCTCGCGAAAGATAATGGCTGGCTGGCCGCTTACTTCGACTCACTCTCGCGCATACCTCTCGAGCAGCAAGCGCATTTCGTCCAATCGCCCCGACTGCGGCATTGTTACGAAGCGCTCCGCGGAAAAACACTTTCCCCCAGCGCCATGGCGTCAGTGTTTCGGCCCGACCCGACTCTCCTGCTGCTGACCACGCGCCTGCAGTGGGAGCCCAACGGCGATCCACACGTGCCCGGAAGTCTCCAGGCGTGGAAGAACATCCTCCGGACGAAGACCAACACCGAGCTGGCTCGCGCCTGGAATGTGGAAACCAAAGGCTGGAATTCTCCGGACGGTCTGCTGGAAACGATGTTTGCTCTCTCCCGCGTGGGGATGGAAGGCACGCCGACGGAAGCCTATCTGGTGCTCAGCGAAATTGATGCCAAGCGGCCCGCGGGACATCGCCTGAGCGCTCCTACAGTCGAGCTGATGGCCAGCAAGTTCCCCGAATTTCGCAATCAGTATTCCATCTTTTCGGAATTTCCGGAATTGAGCGACTCCTGCATCACCGCCTTCCTGACCACCGCCGGGTCCCTTTGGAAGATTTCGGATCACACGCTGCGCGGCAACGCCATGGGCATCTTCGAAGCCAACGCCGTGCTCTGGCAAATCCTCGCTCGCCAGGGCGAGATCCCGCTCAGCGCGCGCGACGAATCCTGGCAAGCCATGATCAAGCCTTTCGCGCACATCACTTCGTCCACCCAGGTTTTCGATGCCGGACGCGCGTCGCTGGGGCACGTCCTCCATGCCGCGACCGGCGAATCACGGCGCTCGCAGGATGAAATCGTCGAATTGATGGCCGGTCCGCGCCAGACAAATTCCGAAGGCCAGCGCATCCATCGTGAATTGGCGGAAAGAATTCGCGCGGTCATCGACGATCAGCGCCTGGTTTCGCTCGACACTCTGCTAGCGCTAGGCGACGGCCTCACGCCCACGCCGCAAGGAGCTCCCGCCGGCGATCATCTTCTCCCGCTCGCCGAGCAACTCGGTGAATTCCAGATGCCGCGCCCGATTTTCACCAGCAGCGAGCGCACCACCTTCACAGCGGGCTCCTACAATAATCGCCACACCGAAATCGAAATGCACACGGACGTCGTCAAAATCCTGAAATCGCGAGTTTCCGGTCCGGAACTGGACCAAGCTCGCGGACTTCTCACTCCTTTCCTGCGCGACACTTTGGTCGGTTTCAGCTACGCGTATTACGAACCGCCCGGCTCTCAGGCGCTCCACAACAACCCGTTGCTGATTCGCTCCCACGATTTTTCCGGCGAGACGGTGATGGGCACCGAAGAATCGCTGTGGCTCACTCCGCGCTTGTTCGGCGCGGGCTCTCCCGCAGGCGGTGGCGCCCATCTGGTCGGCTCGCTCGCCGACTTGCCTTATGTGCTCGCGCAAATGGAAGAAGATTTTATCGCGCCGGAAAATGTCCAGGCGCTCATCTGGTCGGATCTGGTCCCGTCGGTTTTGACCAATGCCGTGCTGCCGCGCTGGTGGGACGTGAGCCGCGACGAACTGCACGCCGTGGCACTCTATCAACGCGCTGGCGACGAAATGCTCGCAGCCTCCATGAAAAATGACGAGCTCCGCGCGAAAGTAACCCTGATCCTTTCGGATCGCATGATTCCGCAAAGAGCCGCGCAGCTCGATGCCACTCTGCGCGCAGGCCAGCTCACAGAAGTTTCTTCGCAGATCACTCCAGCCGATTCCTTCTACCTGACCGCCGAATTTCGCCGCAGATTTCCAGACGACACCAATTCCTTGGGAACGGCCGGCCGCGAACTGCAGGATTTGTCCCGCGATCATCCCGCAGACATAACCTGGGCGCGGCTGTCGCAGGATTTCGGCGTGCCGCATCCCGTCCTCGCGCGTACTTACGCTCGCGAATTGATCAACGTCCGGCCGTTCCCCATGTTCCAGGGCTATTCCAGCCGCTTGCTGGCCGAGACCTGGGACTCCACGAACCTGTATTGGGCGCGCCTGGCCGATGAAATGGGCTATCCGCCGGTGACGCTGAATCGTCTGGCTCCCGAACTCACCGAGCGCATGGTCGCCAAGATTTTCGCCACGGATTTGAACGATTGGCCGGCGATACTGCGCGCCATGCGTGAAACCGGAGAAGAGTTCCGGCAGGGCAAAGTTACGTCGCTGCCCGCCAGTTTCGGCAGCCCTCAGCCCTAAGATATTCCGGCGCCGCCCGCGCGGTTTCCGATTCGTGCGGCCGGCCCTGCGAAAGAAACGTAGCAACGAACAACATCGAGGCTCGTCATGTGCAAACGATTCGTGGTCGCTCTCGTTCTGGTCGTCGCACTCTCCGTTCTGGTCCGCACCTCGCCCGTCGCGCAGGAAAGCGCTCCGCCGCGCATTAACGTCACCGTGGATTTAGTGCAGTTGAATGTGGCAGTCACCGACAACAAGGGAAAGTACGTCACCGGGCTTCGTCCCGAAGATTTCGTGATCGCCGAAGACGGCATCGCGGAAAACATCGCCACCTTCGGAGAAGGCAACGAATCCGCCCGCGCGCTCACTAGCGCGCCGCCGTCCGCCGCCAAACCTTCCGCTTCCGGCGCCTCCGCGGAGCAACAAAAGGATTCTGGTGGCCGCGTATCCGCCAGCGAACTCACTTCGCTGGTCGAAGGCGCCAACGTCTTCGTTCTATTCGACACCAGCAACTACATGTACCGCGGCTTCGTATTCGCGCAAGATGCTATCGCCGATTTCGTGCGCTCGCTCGAGGGTGCCGACAAAGTTGCGTTCTATTCCTACAGCCGCGACCTTTCCCGCGCCTCGCTGCTCACCTCCGACCGGGCGCAAGTGCTGCGCGCTGCGCGCACGACGGTAGCCGGAGACGACGCTGCGCTCTACAACTGCCTGCTGATGACTGTGCAAGACGCCTCGCACTTCACCGGACGAAAAGTCATCGTGGTATTCTCCAACGGTCCCGACAACTACAGCATGGTCCCGCCCGAGGACGTCGCCGAGCTGGCGCAATCCACCGGGACCACCATCTACATGGTCAGCACCCAGGAAGCCCACCTCGAGCCGATCTCCAACGCCGTGTTTCAACGCATGACCGCAGCCACCGGCGGCAAAGTTTATTTCGCGCGCAATTGGAAGGACGAACAGGCCGCCTTCGCTTCCATCCGCGATGATCTAGCCCATCTTTATTCGCTCAGCTACTACCCGAAGCTCAATCCCAACCGCGGCTGGCGCACCATCACCGTAAAACTCGCAAGCGACCAGCAGCACAAGCGCTACCACATTCGCACTCGCGACGGCTATCGCCTGCAACGCACCCGCTTCAACACCGAAGCGGTTGTCTCCGCTCAACCCGAAGCGACCGCCAAATAGCCTAAGCTTGCGCGCCGAAGCAGGGGCCTGCCCGCCGAAGGCGGGACGTACCTGGGAACTCCAATCCCGCTTTGCGAGATTGGCGAACCGCGCCACGGTTTCGCAACGCCGCTCGCGCGCTCGATCTGCCCGCAAATTAATCCGCCACCCTATTTTTCACCCGATGCCCGATTCGACAATTTGTAGTATCGTTTAAAGTTCCATGGAGCAGACGCAGACTAATCAACGCGCGGTACTCGGCTCGATCTTCGTCGTAAGCGCCGCGGCGGTATCGTTTCTGCTTTGGCTGCTCTATCTGCACCACGCTCCCGCGCAATTCGCAGGCAGATTTGTTTTCCTCCCCGCGCTGAACGCAGTCCTGAACGGCCTTAGCGCCATCGCCCTCTGCACCGGCCTCTACTTCATCAAAAAACGCGACCGCAAAGCCCACCGCGCGAGCATGCTGCTGGCCTTCGGATTCTCCTCGCTCTTCCTGGTCAGTTATATCGTCAACCACGCGCTGCACGGCGACACGCGTTTTCCCACAGGCCACGCGACGATTCGGGCGATCTACCTGTTGATCCTCGCCAGTCACATTATTCTCTCGGTCGTCGCGCTACCTCTGGTGCTCATCACTTTCTTCTTCTCACTCAGCGGCCGCTTCCCGCAGCACAAACGCATCGCGCGCTACACTTTTCCCATTTGGCTTTACGTCTCCGTCACCGGCGTCGTGGTGTTCGCGCTCCTCCAGGCCTACGCGTACTAATCCGTCACGGCGCGCACAGAACCGCCAGCCATCACGCGCCCTGGTATATACTCCGAGAAAATCGACAGCACGCATCGCAAGTGAGGAACAATGAGGCGCCCGGCAGGTGTAACAATAGCGGCAGCGGCAGTCTTCATCGGCTCTGGCCTCACGCTGCTTTCAGGCGCGATCATGATCTTCGCGTTCGTCGTACTCCCGGCGACAGAATCCACGCCTGCATTCACCAGGGCCGCTGGCGTGATCATGGCTATATTTATGCTGGGCCTGGCTGCGTGGGGCATTGCCACCGGCATCAACCTGCTGCAACTCCGCGAATGGGCCAGAATTTCCATGATCGTTTTCAGCGCACTACTTCTAGTGATGGCGGTCCCCGGCCTGCTGATGATGCTGGTGATGCCCCTGCCCACACCGCCCGTGCCCACCGTCCCACCCGGCGAAGCCATCCCGCCGCTCGCCCACCTGATGGCCGCCGTTCGCATCGGCATGGCGATTTTCTACGCGCTGCTCGCTGTGTTAGGCGGCTGGTGGATTTATTTTTTCAACTCGCAGGCAATCAGAGAATTGTTCCGCAATCCGGCAACGCCGGCGTCTGATGCGGCACCCGGAGTGTTCGTGCCCACAGAAATGCCCGGCGCACCGAAAAGGCCGGTAAGCATCACCATCATTGCTTACCTCGCGCTAGTGAGCGGCTGCACGTTTCCGATCCTCAATATCCTGCATTTGCCTCTCACGTTCCTGGGTTTCTTTTTCACCGGTGGAAAAGCTTCGCTCATCGGTATCGGCTTCATGTCCGTGCAACTCCTCATGGCCTACGGTTTGCTCAGGCTGGAAAAATGGGGCCGGAGCCTCGCCATTTACTATTTTAATTTCGCAATCTTCAATTCCGTCATTTCGGTGATCCTTCCCGGCGCCTCAGCGCGCTACGAAGCAGCCACCACCGCGATGCAAAACTCGCTGGGCCTGCCGCCATCTCCGTTCCAGTTCCCACTGTGGATCAGCCTCGTCTTCTCCCTGCCACTGATCGGCATCCAGTTGTGGTTCGTGGTGACGCGCAAGCAAGCGTTTGAACACCCTCATGACTCTCTCGCCCCGCGCTAACCGTCCGTCGAATTCGCACCCGCGGCTGGCATAACAGCACGCCAACGAAGTAGAATGGTGTTTACCGTGTCGCTCTTCCTTCGCGCGAAAAGGGCCGTAAAGCGTTGACGGGAGCGGGACTCGATGCGATAATCGCGGCCTTTGCTTGAGCCTAAAAGTGTGTCCCGGAGCGGCTGGTCGCAGTTCCGGGCAACAGTGCAACAAACGATACAAACGGGGCAAAAGTATTCGTAGTCTTTCCTAACGATGGAAATCCTTCGCCAGCTCGGTGACCTGTTTCTTCAAGCTGTGCCCACGGTCATCATCGTTTTCCTTTTTTATCTTTTCATGCGCTGGG
>Ga0209655_10000288_pt1 | contig 19449 bp, 11 predicted proteins | sample BogFormECP03_OM2_FD_188236 | JGI IMG/M metagenome (GOLD analysis project Ga0209655, IMG submission 188236) | Bog forest soil microbial communities from Calvert Island, British Columbia, Canada - ECP03_OM2 (SPAdes) (version 2) | ecosystem: Environmental > Aquatic > Freshwater > Wetlands > Bog ...
TCGCAATCGCATATTCATTTCACCTCACCTCGCCTCATCTCACCTCCAGCATCCCCGTGGACGCCGCGCGATCGTTGTTCAACGTAGTGATGAACAAAGTGCGCACGCCCGGTAAAGTGGCGCTGGAAATTTGCAGATCGAGCTCAATCGTGTTCGGAAAAAGCCCGGTGATCGCAGAAGCTATCACCACGATGTCGCTGCCGTCCGGCGCGCCACCCGCCCCGCTGAAAGAATAAACAAAAGTGGGATCCAGCAAGTTGCCGTGGATGCACAAGCTCACCACCGTCGAGCCCGACGAAGGCCGCGTGACCGTGAGCGGCGAGCCTTGGATTCCGCAATTGTCCCCGCCAGTCAGCAGCCCGATGGTCTCCACATCGATCGCCGCGGATTCCGCGGCCGTAGTCGGCTCCGGAACCGTCAGCACGATGGGCGTAGCCGCGGGCTGCCCGCTCGAAAGCGTAATCGTCCCCACTGAGATATCGAACGGAACAATCACGAACGGCACCGGATTCGAAAGCGCCCCATTCGGACCAGGATTTTGCACTTGAATGCTCAGCGTCGCGGCGGATTGCACATCCGCGGGATTCAATCCCGTGGCGCAACTGGTTGTCGCCGCGCACGTGGTGCCGCGCGTCACACCGTTAATCGAAATGGCGGACGCCGCGCTGCCGCTGCCGGCCACGAATCCGCTGCCCTGCACCTGCAGCGGAAAGCTTTCCACCGCTCCGGCAAACACGCTCGATGGCAATATCACTTCGATCGTTGGCCCGCTGGTGATCGCCGCCGTCGCGCTCGCCGAGTCACTGCTGTTGGCCTGGCTCGTCGCCGTTACCGTCACGGCGTTCGGCGAAGGCGCGGCCGTGGGCGCGGTGTAAAGCCCGGCGGAATTGATCGAGCCGCAAGCCGTGCCGGAGCAGCCCTGGCCCGCCACGCCGCTTTGCACGCTCCAGGTCACATTCGTGTTCGTCGCCCCCGTGACCGTCGTGAAAAATTGTTGCGTGGAAGCCACTCCGCCAGATGGAGCCACGAACGCATACACCGGCGAGATGCTCACCACCACCGTCTCGTGCACGCCGGAAATCATAATCGACGCGCTCGCGCTCTTGCTGGCATCGGCCGCGCTGGTCGCCGTCACCGCTACTGGGTTTGTTGTGGGCGCTGTCGCCGGCGCCAGGTAGTCAACGCTGCCAGCGCCGGCACCCGCTGGGGCGACGCAAGGACTCGACGCCTGCTGGCAAATTTGCCCCAGCGTCGCATTCCCGTTTGCGATTCCATTCACGCTCCATGTAACAGACGTGTCCGAAGTGTTGGTCACAGTCGGCGTAAGTGTCACGCGCTGCCCGGTGGCGATGGACGCGCCAACAGGCAACACGCTCACCGTCACGTTGCTGACTATGGTGATCGTCGCGGCGAGAACCGTGCCGCCTTCCATCGCGTGAATTGTCACTGGATTCATCGTCGGCAGATTCACGGGCGCCGTGTAGGAAACGCTCGCCAGTCCGGTCACCACAACCGTGCCCACCACGGAATTGCCGCCGGAAATTCCATTCACGTCCCACGCAACCTGCGCCCCTGCCGCCGCGCAGACGGTTGCCGTGAACGTCTGCGGCTGCCCCAGTGCCACTTGTGCACTCGGCGGCGCAATCGCATTGGGAAAGGCGCACGCAATCGTCACCGACGCGCTACCCGCCTTCGTCGGATCAGCTACGCTCGCGGCCGTCACCGTAACTGTCGCTGGGGAGGGAATTGCCGCGGGCCCCGTGTACACCGCGGACGTCGCGCCGTTCACCACGATCGTTCCCAACGTCGCGTCGCCGCCAGCCACGCCGTTCACGCTCCAGGCGACGCCGCCCGCAAGCGTGCCAGTTCCAGAAATACTCGCGGTGAAAATCTGCGCGCCACCTGGCGCTACAGTCGCCGTTGCCGGCAGCACAGAGACTCCGATGCCAGGCTGCAACGTGACCACCGCCGACGCGTGGTCGCCCGGATTCACCTGGCTGATCGCCGTAACGGTCACGCTGGCCGAGCCGGGCATCACCGCCGGGGCCGTGTACAGCCCGGCGGCGGACACTGTGCCGGAAACCGCATTTCCGTTCGCGACTCCGTTTACCTCCCACTCTACGGTGTCGTCCGTCGAGCCGGTCACCGTCGCTTGAAATTGTTGCGTCGCGCCCAACGCCACCAGCGCGCTCGTAGGTTGCACCGAAACGCCGACGGAAGGCTTCGGCGGCGTGCCCGCATATCCGCAGCCGCCAATTGCGAACGTCGTGAAGATGAAAACCGCCAAAGTAAGTAGCCGCTGCCGCAGTGCATCGGAAAATTCCGTAGCGCTCAGACGTCCGCTCGATTGCGACGTATCCCGCTGCGACCCGCTCGCGCTGAAAATATTCATAGCCACGAACGACAAACGCACGCGATGTGCCAAAGCGACGCATATGCAGCATTCGCGTAATCACTGCCGCGACACGCAAGATCGGTTTCCAAAGCATCGGCAACACCCGCAATCGAAAACAATTAGCGGCTCGTCCCGGTGCGTTTCGCCGGAATGAGCCGCCCGGAATGCGGAAAATCCTGAGCCAGTCGGAAAATCGACAGGTCCCGCAATGGAACACGATTCCAGCGGCCGATTCCGATTCGGGAGAGCACCGGCCGATGCGCTCGCGCACTCATTCTCCGGGCGCATTCTCTCGGAAGGTGCGTTATGAATGCCTGATGTGGAAGCGCGCGGCTTCAGCCCCTGAAGCCATGCTTCGCCGAAAAAGTGCAGCGCCTGTCATCCCGAACGCAGTCCCGCGCTTTTTCTTTCCCGCCGCATTTTGGCGGGCGCGTGACGCAGTGTAGGGATCTGCTTTTTTCGGAACGTGACTCGCTGCAGCCCGGCGGTTGACACCGGCGTGTCCTCGCCGAATAATGCGCCCATGTCTAAACCCGAGATCGTGCGGCGCATTAAGAGCTACTCGGCCGAAAACGGCTACGTCTACCAGTATCAATTTCAGGATGTACACCCAGCGCAGCGCGACGGCGCCAAGGGCAACGAGTTCATCTATTACGTATCGGCCGACCGCAAATCCATGTTCCCCATCCGGATCTTCGTTCCCCGCGAAACCCTTGACCAATGGACCAAGCAAACCGGACGCGCGCTCACTGGCACAGAAGAATACGCCGTAGCAAAAATGCGCCTGTTCCAAGCCCTGGACGAAATCCCCGATTTCGCCGCAACCCGCCCCGAACTCACCGTGGACGCAGCAAACTTGCCATCGCTCCTCGAACGCCTGGATTTGTAATTCCGCGGGATTTTTATTTCGACACGCAGGAAGTTAAAGACGCTACGCTTTCGCCACAATCGCGTGCAACGCGGCCTCTAAATTTTCGTATCGAAAAGCATATCTGTACCGTGCTAGACATTCCGGCAGCACTCGCTGGCTCGAAAGCAGCAGCGCATCCGCCATCTCCCCCAGCGCCAGGCGCAAGGCTACCGCCGGCGCAGGAAAAATTGCCGGCCGGTGCAGCACGCTAGCCAGTACGCGCGTGAACTCCGCATTCCGCACAGGCTCTGGCGCCACCAAGTTCACCGGTCCGTTCCAGGTCGCATCATCTATCGCCGCGCGCAACACCCGCACCACATCCTCCAACGCAATCCAACTCATCCACTGCTTCCCGCTGCCCAGCCGCCCACCCGCGCCAAATCTAAAGGGCGTCAACATGCGCGGCAGCGCCCCGCCGTCCGCCGAAAGCACAATTCCAAAACGCATGATCACCGTGCGTATCCCGGAGGCCGCCGCGCGCGCCGCTTCGCCTTCCCACGCGCGGCACAAAATGGAAAGAAAATCTTTGCCGTGCCCGCTCGATTCCGTCAGCACTTCATCGCCGCGGTCACCGTAAAATCCGATCGCCGAAGCGCACACAAACACGCGCGGCGGCTGCTTCAAGTGCGTCAGCGCGTCCACCAGCACGCGCGTCGAATCCACCCGGCTGCTGCGCAGCACCTGCTTGCGCCTGGAAGTCCAGCGCGCGCCCGCGATGCTCGCGCCGCTCAGGTGCACCACTGCGTCAAATCCTTCCATCGCCGGCACGTCCACCGTCGCGCTCAGCGGATTCCACCGCACATCGCCCGCCGCCGCTTGGCTGCCCGGGCGCACCATGCGCGAAACGATGTGGCCATCGCGCCGCAGCGAACTAGTGAGCGCCGCTCCCACCAGACCGGAGCCTCCTGCAATTAGAACTTTCATCGAACTCCCTTTCCCACCGCGCCCCCCGCTGCAAGCTAAACTAAGCTACGGCGCGCCACCGACGCCGTCAAGCGAGCAGCAAGCACCACTCATGTTCTTCCGTCACTAGCGCGGTTCACGCGGCGACAAAAAAATCGCAACCATTCAAGGACGCGCGCACCCATGTAGTATAGAATTTGCAATTCTTCAACGAGGTGTGAATGGCGATCACCCGGCGGCGCGCTCATACGGCAATCATTCTCGCAAGCATCTTCATATTTCCCGCCGCAATTTCCCGCGGCAAGCAAGAAAATCCCGGTATCCGCGGCTTCGCGTCGGCGCGTGTCGCCGCCGAACGCGCTCTCGAACAGCAAATGCGCGCCATTCCCGATCCCGCACGCGCCGAAAGCAATTTGCGCCACATCACCAGCGAACCGCACATGGCTGGCACCGAAGCTAGCCACCGCGTGGCGGAATGGCTCCGCGACCAATATCGCAGCTACGGCTTTGACTCCGAAATCGTCAGCTACAGCGTCTGGCTAGCGCAACCCCGCGAAATCAAGCTGGAACTCACCGCGCCCGACAAAAAAATCCTCGCCACTCCTGAACAACCATTCGAAGTCGATCCCGACACCTCCAACAAGAACATCGTCCCCGGCTTTAACACCTTCTCGCCTTCCGGAGACGTCACCGGCCCAGTCGTTTACGTGAATTACGGCATGCCGGCGGATTATCGCGAACTCGATAAGCTGGGCATCAGCGTCGCGGGGAAAATTGCGATCGCCCGCTACGGCGGTTGCTACCGCGGCATCAAAACGAAACTTGCCGAAGAGCACCACGCCCTCGGCCTGATTATTTATTCCGATCCCGAAGACGACGGCTACGTGGCAGGCGACGTTTTTCCCAACGGCCCCTGGCGCCCCATGTCCGGCATCCAACGCGGCTCCATCGAATACACGCAAATCTATCCCGGCGACCCGCTCACGCCCGGAGTTGCCGCAACTCCCGACGCAAAGCGCCTCGCCCCCGCCGACGCCACCAACCTACCGCACATTCCCACCATGCCCATTAATTCGCAGGACGCCTCCGCAATCCTCGCGAATCTCGGCGGCCCGCACGTTCCGCGTCAATGGCAAGGCGGCCTGCCGTTCACCTATCACGTCGGGCCCGGCACAGCCGTCGCGCATATGAAACTGGTGATGGACTATCAGCAGCGCACGCTCTACGACGTCATCGCGAAACTTCGCGGCGCAAACGACGGCGAATGGGTCGTCCTCGGCAATCATCACGACGCCTGGGTTTATGGCGCCGTGGATCCCGGTAGCGGCACCGCGACCATGCTCGAAACCGCGCGCGCGTTCGGCGAATTAGTTCGCGCCGGATGGAAACCACGCCGCACCATCGTCATGTGCGAATGGGATGGCGAAGAGCCCGGCCTGATGGGCTCAACCGAATGGGTGGAAGCAAATCGCACCGAGCTGCAAGCCAAAGCCGTCGCCTACTTGAACACGGACGTCGGCGTCGCCGGCCCGAATTTCACCGCTTCCGCCACGCCATCTCTAAAAGAATTAATCCGCGACGTCACCCGCGAAGTCCAGGACCCGCGCGACATCCGCAGCATTTACAATGTCTGGCTGGAGCGCGCAACCCGCCAGCAGGAAGAGCCCAGCGGCATTGCGCGCCCTCCCAGCGCGAAATTCACTGCGCCAGGAGAAGCTCCCATCGAAGCACTCGGAGCAGGCTCGGATTTCTGCCCGTTCTTCGACCACGCCGGAATTCCTTCGCTCGACGCCGGATTCATCGGCGATTACGGCGTGTATCACTCCATGTACGACGATTTCTTCTGGATGAAAAAATTCGGCGATCCCACGTTCGAATATCACGTAGCTCTCGCGAAAATCCTGGGCACGTTAGCGCTTCGGCTCGACGAATCCGATACGCTCCCGTTCGATTACTCCGCCTACTCTGCAGAAATCACCCGCGTCACAAATGACCTAGCCACGCGCACCGCCAAGCTCGGAATCGGCAGCGCGGACGTGCCAGCAGTAACCGACGCCGCCGCACAACTCGCAGCGTCCGCAGCCCGCGCATCGCTCGCGCTACAGCATGGCGCGGCCACCGCGCTCAATCCCGCGCAGCAAAATGTATTGAATCGCGAACTAGTGAGCGTCGAACAATCCCTGCTAGCACCCGAAGGCCTCTCAGGCCGCACCTGGTACAAGCACACCATCTACGCCCCCGGCACCTACGCCGGATACGCTGCCGAAGTCCTCCCCGGCGCAAACGAAGCCCTCGACCGCCAAGACGCCGCCACCTTCACGCGCGAATCCGCCGCCCTGGCCGCAGCCCTGCGCCGCGCCTCCGCCCGTCTAGACGAAATCGCCCGCCTAGCCGGCTCGCCGACCGCGCAATAGCCGAACCGATGCTGCCCCGCCGGACGCATCTCGCGTCTTGGTGTCATGGAAGTTGTAGGATTCCAAGTTTGCAGGATTTTCCGCCGGTGTAGCTGAAGCCGCAATCCCTTCTCGTAGAACTTGCTATTGCGGCTGCTCTTCGGGTATCGAGCTGGGGTACTTTTCGAGATACATCCGCAGGATCTCCTCGTTTTCACGAGGGCCGTTGTAGGTGACAGTCAGCAGAAAGTCTCCGCTAGGCCACATGTAGTACAGCGGAACCGCAGCGCCGGGGTTTTCCAGGAGATTGCTCCGCACTCTGCTTTGAAATTTCGTGATGACCGCGTGGTGTTTCGGATTGTCGAACGAATCGTAAATCCGCCGTGGGTACTTCGCGAAATAGCGAGGCCACTCGGAATTCGGATACTGTTCCACGCTGACCGCAATATTTCCTGTGCCAGGGCTGTAGCTTGCTGCGTAATACACCCCTGGAGGCGAAATGAAGCCTTTCTCATGGCTTACCATCTCCACTCGCTCGGCCGTAGGACCCAAACGAGCGCCGGCGATGTCCCGAAGGATCAGTGCCTGTTCCAGGGTCAAGGGCGGAAGCGGTTTCAGATTGTCAAGCGACGGAGTTTCCGCCAGCCTTTTGGCCAAGCCATCCTGCCGCCCGGCGGCACGAATACGGATGGGCACGGCTCGAACCAAAACCACAGCCGTGACAAGAGCGAGAATTCCGATGAGGGTCTTCTTGGAGACAGACAACCCACTCGCTCGCAAAGAGATCGGACGAGATTGGTTGGAAGCCGCCGGAATTTCTCGCCCTGCGATGAATCCAATCAGCAGAGCCATAACCGTTTGCCAAATCAGATAGAGCGAACAAAAATTGAATGAGTCGGGCCTCGGCAGTGCCGCAGTCGGAAGCCCCGCCCAAAGAACTTTGCCGACCGATGGGCCCAGAGACCACGCGAAAAGTCCCAGGAATCCGCTGAACAACGACCCGATCGCGGCCTTCCCGAACACCGCGCCAACGATTCCTCTTGCCGGCAGAAGCGTGAAGAATATCGTAACCAGTAGCAAGAAACCGCCGATAATTCCGCCACCAAATATAAGAGTGCGTGTGGTCTGTTCCTCGGAAACACCAAACGTCGGCAGCGGAAGTTTCATTAGTAGCACGGAGCCGAAGAAGGCACATGGATAAGCGACGGAAGATCCCGCGATCAGCAACGCCCACTTGAAGGGAGATCGCACTCCGCCATAAAGCGCGAGATAAACCGCAAGAGCCACGCCGAAGATACCGCCGATAAAAGGGAATGCACCAGCACCTTCGGGCAAGGTTATGCTCACGATGCTGGAAGTGATCCCAAGTATTGCGAGGATCGTCCACGATTGCAGGTTTTGCGGCCGTCGGCATGTCACTTGCGCGTGATCTATGGCGGCATCCGATGCGTTGGGCATACTGTCAGATTATCATTCTCAATTTCCACGCGGGCCGCAAAACCTGCATAATTATCGAGTAAGTTACGTTCGATTTGCTATCTTTGCTGCTGCCCCGCCGAGTGTGCCCATAGGTCGCGGTCCCGTGGATTTAGAGCACCGCGCTCACCTTTCCGTTGCGCAATAGCCACCAGCACCGGATCGGATCCGCACTGCGCGCGGGCGATGCGTAAGTCCATGAGGGAACTGATTCGTACGCGGCTTATCCTCGTTGACTTGCCATCCGACGCAACCTAATATGCTCGCGCAATGCGCGGTTTCCTCAATTTTTCTTGGCCACACAATTTTCCGCACTTCAATTATCGAAAGGTTTGTCGGCCGTTGGATGAGCACGGTCTAGAAAGTAAGAGATTTTGATCCGCGTGCGTCGCGGTGGAGGAATATGATGTTCGGTCGCAGAATCGCAATTCTACTTATCGCCGTATTGCTGGGCGCAGCAGGTGCGCTAGCCCAGGCCAAGCCCGATGCACCCGAATTCGACGTCAAAGAGCACTACACCAAATACGAATTCCGCATTCCCATGCGCGACGGCGCGCACCTATTCACCGCCGTGTACGTCCCGAAAGACAGCTCGCAATCCTACCCGTTCCTGATCAATCGCACTCCGTACAGCGTCGCGCCCTACGGCGTCGACCAATATCGTCCGCGCCTCGGTCCGGCGGCGGAATTCGACAAGGCCGGCTACATTTTCGTAATGCAAGATGTCCGCGGCCGCTACATGTCCGAAGGCACGTTCGTCGAAATGCGCCCCCACATTGACAACAAAAAATCGAACCAGGACGTGGATGATAGCAGCGACCTCTACGACACTATCGAATGGCTCTTGAAAAACGTGCCCAACAACAACGGCAAGGCCGGTATCTGGGGCATTTCCTATCCGGGGTTTTTCACCTCAGCCAGCATGATCGATTCCCATCCCGCTCTGAAGGCCGCATCACCTCAGGCCCCGATGACCGATCTGTTCAAGGGCGACGACGCCTACCACGGCGGCGCCTTCATGCTCGCCGCAAATTTCGGCTTCTACGCTTTTTTCCAGCCGCAAACGAATCCGCAACCGCCGCCCAAAGTCCGCGTGCCCTTTGATTTTGGCACCCCAGATGGCTACGAATTTTTTCTCAAAGCCGGGACGCTGCAAAACTTGAGCAGTATGCTGGGCCCTCAGCAATGGCTCTGGCTCGATCAAGTGCATCACGATACCTACGACGACTATTGGAAGTCGCGCAATCTCGCGGCGCACACGAAAAATATTCACTGCGCCGTCCTCACCGTCGGCGGCTGGTTTGACGCCGAGGACTTGCAAGGTCCCTTCACCTTGTTTCATGCCATAGACCGCGACGACCCGGAAATCTTCAACGCGCTGGTAGTCGGCCCCTGGGTTCACGGCGGCTGGGCGCGCTACGATGGAGACCACCTCGGTCGCGTCAGTTTTGCGGCGAACACTGCAGAATACTATCGCAAGAACATCCTATTTCCGTTTTTCGAACAGCACCTGAAAGGGAACGGCAACCCAAAATTGCCGAAAGCCTACGTCTTCGAGACGGGCACGAACGTGTGGCGGCAATATCCCTCGTGGCCGCCAAAAAACACGGAAACCAAGACGCTCTATTTTCACGCAAACGGCGTTTTGTCCTTTGATCCGCCAAAAGATCAAGCCGCTGCGTTCGACGAATACGTAAGCGATCCCGCCAAGCCCGTGCCCTTCGTAAACTACGTGGCACAGGAGGTGCCGCAGGAATACATGCTATCGGATCAACGCTTCGCCGCGACCCGGCCCGACGTGCTCACCTATCAGACCGAAGTGCTGCAAGAAGATGTGACGATTGTAGGTCCGGTGTCCCCGCGGCTTTTTGTCTCCACCAGCGGCACGGATTCCGATTGGGACGTAAAGCTGATCGATGTCTATCCGCCCGATTATCCCCAGAGCAAATTAGACGAGCCGCGTCCGGAAGATAAAGGCAAGCCGCTGACTGATGTGCAGGCGCCGCCCTTCACCATGGGCGGATATGAGCAGCTCGTGCGCGGAGAACCTTTCCGCGGAAAATTCCGCCACAGTTTTGAGAATCCCGAACCGTTCACACCCGGTAAGGTCGAGGAAGTAGCGTTCTCAATGCAGGACGTGAACCACACTTTTCGCCGCGGCCATCGCATCATGGTGCAAATTCAAAGCACGTGGTTCCCGCTCACCGACCGCAATCCGCAAACCTTCCTGAACATCCCGGATGCGAAACCGTCCGACTTTGTAAAGGCCACCGAGCACGTGTATCACGGCCAAGGCCAAGCCTCGGGCATCGAGACCAACGTGCTCGTGCCGGCCGGCCCGTTCGCAGATAAGAAATAACTCGGCTCGCCGAGTTCATCGGCTGTGATTGCCTTCGTCTCTGGCAGTTCGTTTGCAACCCGCTTTTCGATGGTTATTTATTTTATCGCTGCAGGTTACGTAAAGGCTGGGTAAACAATCAGATAGCGCGTCAGGAGCGTGACATGATCTCGCATCGGCGTACTCCCTTCGCAAGGCTTATTCCAATTTTCATAGTAGCGGTTCTCGTTTTATGGATGGCTGCGCCGCTGTCTGCACAAAGCACCGTCGCGACCGGCAACATCCAGGGAGCGCTGACCGACCCCAGCGGCGCGGTCGTCGCAGGTGCCAAGATAACCATCACCAACAAAGACACCGGCCAGGTACTCCACGTCACTACCTCTTCGGCCGGCACGTACAATTCCGGGGCCCTCGTGCCCGGCGATTATTCTGTGCGCGCCGAAGCCACCGGGTTCAAGACGGTGGAGGAAGGCGTCGTAGTGAAAGTGGGAGTGGTGTCGGGCGTGAATCTTAGCCTCGAGGTCGGCGCGGCGAACACCGTCGTCACCGTTGCAGAGCAATCGGTGGCAGTCAATACCGAACAGGCCACCGTCCAGGGAGTTTTGAGCAAGGAGCAGATCGAAAACCTCCCGGTCAACGGGCGGAACTTTTTGGATCTTGCCCAATTGGAGCCCGGCGTGCAAATTCAGGATGGCGCCGATTTCGATCCGACGAAGGTTGGCTTCTCTTCGATTTCCGTCGGCGGCCGCTTCGGACGCACCGCACGCATCGAAGTGGACGGCGTGGACGTCAGCGACGAAACCGTCGGCACCACCACGGAAAATATTCCAGCCAGTGCGATTGACGAATTTCAAATCAGCCAATCCACTCTCGATCTTTCGAACGAACTCACCTCATCCGGCGCCGTCAACGTCACCACCCGTTCCGGATCGAATGCCTTCCACGGCGAGGGATTCGCATTATTTCGCGATAGCTCATTCTCCGCGGCTCTGCCTACACCTCCTCCTCCTCCCACCCTCGAGTCGCCATACTCCAGGAATCAGGACGGCGGCAATTTCGGCGGCCCGATCCTGAAAGACAAAGTGTTTTTTTTCCTCGACGCAGAACACACCAATCAAAACCTCGCGGCCCCCGTTGTAGCGGCCGCGCCGTTCACTCCTTATTCAGGAAACGTCAGTAGCCCTTTCCGCGAAACCGACTACGACGCGCGCCTCGATGTCAACCTGTTCAAAAACGTCCGAATGTTTTATCGCTTCAGCTATTTTGACAGCAAAGCGCTGGCCACCGGCGGCACCGTTGGTTTTCAACCGTTCCAAGACAAGAACTACACCAGAACGAACGTAGTCGGCGCGGATTTCACCACGGGCGGCTTCACTCACAGTTTCCGTTTTGAATATCTGAAGTTCATCAACAACCTGGGAGATACCGTTCTCGGCTCGGACCTGCCGTTCGCGAATTTCCCGGTCAGTCTGAATTTTGCCAGCTTCGGTTTCCTCACCGGCCCGAATTTCCTCGCGCCGCAGCAAACCTTCCAGACCGATCGCCAGATCAAGTACGACGGCAGCAAACTGCTCGGTTCGCATATCCTCCGCTACGGTGTCTCTTACAATCGCCTTCGCGGCGGCGGCCTATTCTCCTTCAGCGCCATCACTCCCAACGTCAGCCCCATCGGCAGTTCTGACGAGATATCCGCCGCGACTCCCTGTTCCCCAACAAATACGGCGACAAACTGCGGAACGAACGACTTATTTACTTGTCCCGGTGGGCCAACACTGCAAGGAGGTGGGTGCCCGCTTAATTATCCCGTGGACAATGTCACGCTCGGCAACGGCGAAGAATGCGACACGGAAATCCCTGCCTTCAATGCGCCTTGCAGCGGCACGCCCCCTGACAATCGCATCGGTCTGTATGTCGGCGATAGTTGGAAGATCAAGCCGAATCTGAACATCACCTATGGCCTGCGCTACGTCCGCGATACGGGACGCACAGATAGCGACCTTCCTGGCTTCACGGGTACTGCGGCGACTGAACTCGACGCCGTCATGCCTGGCTTAGCCAACCGGGTAAACCAACCGAACCACAACTTCGGGCCGCAGCTCGGAATTGCGTGGGATCCGCGCAACGATTCAAAGACCGTAATTCGCGCCGGCATCGGTGTTTTCTACGAGAACGCCATCTGGAACAATGCCGAGTTCGATCGTCCGGAACGCCTCGCGACCGGCGCCTTCCTCGCCAATCCCTCGGCATGCTTCAGCGGGAACGGCTCGGGTGTTCCGTTCTCCGTGGCTGGCGGCCCGCCCAATCTGGAATTTCTCGGCGGTAGCTCCACCACCGCCGGCGTTATTTGCAGCTCGCTGATCGGCGCCACACTTGGACCCAGCGCCGGCACGTGCTCAGGGATGACTTCGGCGCAATGCATCGCGAGCTTCCAAACAACTTACCAACAGGCCTCGAAGGCCGTGGGCGCCAGCGCCCCGAACCCGTCTTACATTCCCAACCTGATTGCGAGTGGATCCGGGATATTTCTGGGCGCGCTGGCTCCTAACTATAGAACTCCTTACTCAATCCAAATGAATGCCGGCATACAACGCGAACTCCGTCCAGGGATGGTGCTGAGCGTCGATTATCTCCGCAACGTGGCTCTGCACTATCTGATCGGCGTTGACCTGAATCACAGTGGCGATGTTAAGTACTTCAATAAATCCGCCGCCCAGCAAGCTATCGCCGCCACGCTTAGTGCCTGCGGCGTACCAACCATTGACGCCGCCATCGCAGCGTGTCCCGGGTTGCATCCTGCATCCGGAGGGAGTCCGGCTGGACCCGCTACCATCTCAGACTTTGGGGGCTTCGGCCTCGATTCCTCGGCGGACCTGGGAATCAGCGGTTGCGAATCTGGATTGGGTACCAGTTATCCGTGTGCCTTCACGGGCATTAACCCGGATCTGGGGCTCGTAACCTTCCTGCAGCCCATAGGCCGCTCGGTCTACAACGCCTTGGATGTGAAGCTCGTTGACAATGTGAAGACCCCCTTCCGCGGGGTCAAGTATCTCAATTTCCAGTTTGCTTACGCTTTATCGCGTTTCACAAATTGCGGCGCAGCGCTGTCCACCTCCGCGGGCACTTCTCCCGCCGCGGCCGATCAGGATTTTGTCAATCCCACCATTGACAACAATCATCCCTGCGGTTTCAGTGGACCCTCCGCTCTCGACCGCACCAATCAATTTTCCTTCGGTGGTTACGCAGACTTGCCATTCCATTTCCGGCTCGGCACCATTTTCCATTTCGATAGTCCACTCGCCAGCGCGCTCGCAGTGCCGGTCACGGGCAATGGTGCCGGGGAAATCTTCGCCACGGATTTCACCGGGGATGGAACCGTCGGCGATCCTATTCCCGGCACAAAACAAGGTTCCTTCATGCGCGGAGTCTCCTTGGGCGACCTCCCGAACGTCGTAAACAATTACAACAACACCGTTGCGAATAATCCCACTCCCGCCGGCAATGTGCTCATCAACAATGGCTTATTGACGCTGAGCCAGCTCCAGGCGCTCGGCGGAGTAGCACCGGCGCTTTCACCGGTTGTCCCGGGCGAAGTCGGGCTGACCTGGCTGAAAACGTTCGACATGAGCTTGACGTGGGTCGGCAACGTGAACGTCCGCGAAAGGCAACTCTCGTTCCAACCCAGCGTCAGCTTTTATAACCTGTTGAACTTCGCCAATTTCAACATTCCGGGCAACGTGCTGAGTGGGATCCTTTCGGGCGGCGCAGGTTCGTTGAATGGCACGACCTATGCCGGCGCCAATTCTGTGCGCGTTGGGGTAGGCACCGGCGTGTTCGCTCTCGGCGCCCCGCGTACCATAGAGTTTGGAATGAAGCTGACGTTCTAGTGTTAAGCACTCGACCGAATCGGCCCGCATGCGATGCAGCAGCGTCGGCTTTGCGAGCAGCAGGCTGATTCGCGCTTAAGCGGGCTTATCGTCAGTTCAGCCACCACACGCGCACCGGCATGTTCGCGTTGCACCCACCTCCACGGTAGAATATAGACGATGCGCGTTCGCGTCCTATTTTTCGGCCAACTGAAAGACATCGCTGGCGTCTCGCAGGAAGACGCCGAACTCTCCGAAGGCGCGCGCGTCGAAGACCTCTACGACCGTTACGCGCGGCGCTTTCCCCGCCTCGCCGATTTCCGAGCCTCTGTGGCGGCCTCAGTAAATCAGGAATACGCCGAATGGCGCGCCTCACTCGCAGCAGGTGACGAGGTCGCCTTCCTCCCGCCCGTCAGCGGCGGCCAGCAACCCGCCGTCAACAGCGACATCATCCTCCTGGTGCGCGAACCCATCCAACCGCGTGAAATTCTGCTCAACCTCAAAGCCTTCGAAGACGGCGCCGCCGTAATCTTCGACGGATTCGTCCGCAACAATTTCAAAGGCCAGCGCACCCTGTATCTCGAGTACGAAGCCTACGAGCCCATGGCCTACACCAAACTGCGCGAAATTGCCGCGCACGTTCACGCCCAGTTTTCAATCCATCACCTCGCAATCGTCCACCGCCTCGGTCGCCTGGAAGTCGGCGACACCAGCATTTTCATCGCCGTCAGCGCCCCGCACCGCGCCGCCGCCTTCGACGCCTGCCGTTACGCGATTGACACTCTGAAACGCACCGTGCCCATCTGGAAAAAGGAATTCTTCGCCGGCGGCGCCGTCTGGGCCGAAGGCGAACCCTTTCCTCAGCCACCCAATTCCGCCGCCGAAGAATCTATCTCTTAAATGAAACGAGCCATCGCCACGCTCTGCACCTTCGCGCTCGCGAGTTTCGGCGCATTTGCGGACGCTACGGCTTCCGATCCGACAGATCCGCAGCAGCAACAGCGCCAAAAAGGTCCGATCCGCGTGCAGACCGATCTCGTCAGCATCCTCGTCAGCGTCACCGACGACAAAGGCGAGCCGGTCATCGGCCTCCCCCAAAGCGCCTTCCAACTTTCCGAAGAGGGAATCGCGCAGAAAATCGTCCGTTTCGAACCGCAAACCAATCGCCCGCTCGATCTGGCCCTGATGCTCGACGCCAGCGGCTCTGCCGCGATCGAATTGAAAATCGAACGCGAGGCAGCAGCGCATTTTATCGAGGAAGTGGTCCGTCCCGACGATCGCCTCTCCGTTTTTTCATTTGCAGCCGATGTCGTGCAACTCTCCAACTTTTCCGCTGATCTCAAACAGTTGGATAGCGCGGTGCGCCGCGTGGATACCACCCCGGACATGGGCACCTCGCTCTACGATGCAGTCGTGCTCGGCGCGCAAACCGTCCGTCGCCAGGGCGCCGACCGCCGCCGCGCGCTCGTGCTCATCACCGATGCCGGAGAAACCACCAGCGTCTCGAAGTTCGAAGATGCCCGTCGTGCTGCGATTGCGGCAAACATCCTGCTCTATACTGTCGTCGTGCGCGAAATGAAATCCGATGCTGGATGGAACACTGCGGGCGAACACGCCATCTCCACCATCACCGATAGCGTCGGCGGCGCCATGTACTACCCCACCAATCTCAGCGAGCTCGGCGCAATCTTCGACCGCATCAATCAAGAGCTGCGCACTCAATATCTCCTCGGCTACTATCCCAATCCCACGCCGCCCCCCGGCAGCGACCGGCACGTGGTGGTCACCGTGAATACCGGAGACAATGTGCGTTATCGCAAGGAATATTTCACCGCTGGAGCGGCGCAACAATAATCCGATGAACCAATTCCTCGATGTCGCCATCGCCGCCGCCCGCGAAGCCGGTGCCGTAGTGCTCGCCGAACACAGTCGCCCGCAGAAGATCTCCTACAAAGGCGACGTGGACCTGGTCACCGAAACGGACAAGCGCTCCGAAGCCATCGTCGTCGGCCGCTTGCGCCGGGAATTTCCCGATCATCGCATCGTCGCCGAAGAAGGCTCCAGCGGCGCAACCGCAGCATCCCGCTACGAATGGCACGTGGACCCGCTCGACGGCACCACGAATTTCGCGCACGGCTATCCCTGTTTCGCAGTTTCCATCGCGCTGCTCGAAGATGGCGTGCCGCTGGTCGGCGTGGTATTCAATTCCATCGCCGACGAACTTTTTTCCGCCGCGCGCGGCCAGGGCGCCTTCCTAAATCAAAAACCAATTCACGTTTCCAGCGCCCAGCGCATGGCCGTCAGTCTGGTGGCCACCGGTTTTCCCACGCACAAACGCGGCGACAACCTGAACATCCACTATTACTGGCATTTCACCCTGCATTCGCATGGAGTCCGCCGCGATGGCTCGGCCGCCCTCGATCTCTGCTCCGTCGCCTGCGGCCGCTTCGAAGCCTTCTGGGAATTCGGCCTGAAATCCTGGGACACTGCCGCCGGCATCCTGATCGTCAACGAAGCGGGCGGCAAAGTCACCGATCTCAGCGGCGGCCCTTATCACCCCGGCGGACCGGATCTGTTGGTCACCAACGGCCACATCCACGCCGAAATGCAGCAAATGATGGCCGAAATCGCCACTCGCGCGAACAGCAACTTATAGCAAGCCGTACCATTCGATGAGCTCTCCGTGTGCGCAACGATTGACGCCCCACACGCCGCGATGCTAGCGTGGCCCAACCTCCTTGATGCGTGCTGTTGACATCATTCGCAAAAAACGCGATGCCGCGGAACTCTCCCGCGAAGAAATCGCATTCCTCATTGAAGGCTCGACCAACGACCGCGTCCCCGACTACCAATTAGCCGCCTTCCTAATGGCCGTCCTTTGGCGCGGCATGACCCGCTCCGAGCTCGCCGCCCTCACAGAATCCATGTTGAATTCGGGCGAAGTTCTCGATTGGTCCGATCTCCCTGCCCCGAAAGTTGACAAGCACTCCACCGGCGGCGTCGGCGACAAAACTTCTCTCGTCATCGCTCCCATCGTCGCCGCAGCCGGCCTCTACGTCCCCATGATCAGCGGACGCGGCCTCGGCCACACCGGCGGCACCCTCGACAAACTGGAATCCATCCCTGGCTTCAACGTAAATCTGCACCTCGAAGAATTCCGACGCACGCTCGCGCTAGCTCATTGCGCCCTCATCGGTCAAACCCCCGAAATCGCGCCAGCCGACAAAAAACTCTACGCTCTGCGCGACGTCACAGCCACGGTCGAAAGCCCTTACCTCATCACCGCCTCCATCATGAGCAAAAAAATTGCCGAGGGAATTGACGCGCTCGTCCTCGACGTAAAAACCGGCGATGGCGCGTTCATGAAAAAACAAAAAGACGCCGAATACCTGGCCGAGCTGATGGTCGAAACTGGCGTACGCATGGGTAAAAAGGTTGTCGCGCTAATCACAGACATGGAGCAGCCCCTCGGTCGCAAAATCGGCAACGCGCTCGAAGTCGAGGAATGTATCGAAATCCTCGACGGCAAAGGCCCCGAAGATCTGCGCGAATTATGCCTCGAACTTTCTGCCTGGATGTTCGTCCTCGGCGGCAAAGCAAAATCCGTAGCCGCCGGCCGCACACTCGCAGCGGAAATGATTGCTTCCGGACGCGCGCGTGATACATTCCGCGAAGTGATTCGCTTGCAAGGAGGCGATCCGCACGTGATTGGCGATCCGGGCCGCTTGCCGCAGGCGAAACACACAGCGCGAGTGGACTCGCGCCGCGCAGGTTACGTCACCGCGATCCATTGCGAGCAGGTAGGCGTAGCCAGCATGCTCCTAGGCGGCGGCCGCGAAAAAAAGGAAGACTCGGTTGATCCAGCAGTAGGCCTGGTGCTAGAAAAAAAGATCGGCGACGCGGTGCAAGCCGGCGAAAATCTCTGCACCGTGCACTACAACCTGGACGCGCGCCTCTTACCAGCCATGCGTCTACTAGCCGAAAGCTTCGAAATCGGCGACCAAGTTCCGCCCACCACGCCGCTCGTGCGCAAAATCATCGGCGCGGAAAAATTTTCGTGATTCCGTACGCATCCAAAGGAGGCACCCGCGCATGCACCGCCTGGTAGGCGTACTAGGAATGCTCACCATGATGGCTTTCGCGTTCCTACTCTCCACCAATCGCCGCGCCATCCGCGGGAAAACCATCGCCTGGGGCCTCGGCCTGCAAATCGTCTTCGCCTATCTCGTCATCAATTGGACCTACGGCCAATGGATATTCCAAAAGGCTGGCGCCGCCGTAAACTGGGTCCTCGATTTCGCCTTCTTCGGCTCCCAATTCGTCTTCGGCGACCTCGGAAAAAAAGGCTCGCCCATGGGCTTCTTCTTCGCCTTCCAGGTCCTGCCCACTATCATTTTTATCGCCGCCGTCTTCGCCGTGCTTTATTACTACGGCGTGATGCAATTCATCATCAAGCAAGCCGCGCGCGTCATGACCGGCCTTATGGGCGCCAGCGGCGCCGAATCTCTCAACGTCGCCGCCAGCATCTTCATGGGCCAGACCGAAGCGCCTCTCACCATCCGCCCTTATCTCCCGGAAGTCACCCAATCCGAACTCATGACCATCATGACCAGCGGCATGGCTCACGTTTCTGGCGGCATGATGGCTGCCTACATCGCCTACGGCGTCGAAGCCAAGCACATTCTCGCCGCCGTGATCATGACCGCGCCCGGCACCATCCTGCTTTCCAAAATGATGGTCCCCGAAACCGAAGTCCCGGTAACTTCCGGCAAAGTAGACATGGCGCCCCTCGAACGCGACACCAACGCCCTCGGCGCAATCTCTCGCGGCACCGTTGACGGCCTCAGCTTGGCCCTAAACGTCGGCGCCATGCTCATCACTTTCATCGCGCTGATTTATCTCGTGGATGGCGTTTTCGGCGCAGTACACAACGGTCTCGCGCATCTCGGCGTCACCTGGTTTCCCTCCAGCGTCGAACAAATTTTCGGCTATCTCTTCTCGCCAATCGCGTGGGTCATCGGCATTCCCTGGCGCGATTGCCACACCATCGGAAATTTGCTCGGTCTGCGCATGGTCACCAACGAACTGGTCGCCTTCCAGCGCCTCGGTCCTATGAAAGACGCGCTCGATCCCCGCTCTTTCACCATCGCCACCTTCGCGCTCTGCGGCTT
>Ga0209655_10000289_pt1 | contig 19276 bp, 16 predicted proteins | sample BogFormECP03_OM2_FD_188236 | JGI IMG/M metagenome (GOLD analysis project Ga0209655, IMG submission 188236) | Bog forest soil microbial communities from Calvert Island, British Columbia, Canada - ECP03_OM2 (SPAdes) (version 2) | ecosystem: Environmental > Aquatic > Freshwater > Wetlands > Bog ...
GCGCCAGCAAAGTCTCGAAATTCAATCCATACAGGCTGCCATCCGGCAATATCGTGACCCGCGCCCCCTTCGGAATCATTTTCGCAGCCGGCGCCACCAACAAATCATAAAGCTTCCGCCCCGCCGCATTCTGAGTTTCCAGCACATCGCGCGAGCCCACCAGAGCCTGCCGGTAAGCCTGCACCAACGGATCAATCTCCTTCGCCGGCGGCAAACTGAAAAGCTGCACCCGCTCCGGCGTGATCACCCACACGTACGAATGTTCTCCTCCCAGCCAGTAGGAGAGAATCGTAGCGTTCAAGCGTTTCGCAATTTGGCGAGGATTGAAGTCCTTTATTGGAAAGCCGGCGGAAGTGGAGTTGATGCCAAGCCCTTCGGCTAAAGTTCGCGCTCGACTCACTTCGGCCACCTGCAGCGCGTCCTCTGTTCTCCGATGCGAAACCAGAAAATCGGCATAATCGCCGTAGAGGTCTATCGAATCAGATAGGACTGACAAACGAGAATCTGCCCGCCGCAGCGACGATCGAGAAGATTCAATCGTCGCCATTGCATTTCGGAACTGTACCTCGGCATCCGCCGCTCGATTTTCGGCCGCAAAGACGTTGGCAAGACCCGCTTGCGCATACCACAGAAGGGATCGGTCGTCGCTGTCTTCCCGAATCACCGTGAGAAAGTCGGACTCTGCTCGATGGAAGTCCTTTCTTCCCGTTGCGATGTGGGCTTCCGTGAAAAGCGAATAGAGTTCTGGCAGCCGATCGTCGGTCGCATGTTCCAAAGCCAGCGCTTCGCGATTATGTTGCTCCGCGTCGTCAAATCGCTTGCCAGTAAGGTCCACGACTGCAAGATTGCTCAGGCACACCGCCGTCATGGCCTTGTTCTCTAGTCTTTTCGCGATGTCCAGGGCCTGCTTGAAATTCTGCGCTGCCGCTGTGTAAGAATGTTGGTCATACTCAATCGAACCGATGTTCATCAGCCAGATCATAATGTCTTTATCCACGTGCAATTCGATCGCAACGGCCTTTGCATCCGCAAGCAGGGAAAGGGCTCGCTCGAAATCTCCCATCTTGTAATAACTCCGCGCCAGGTTTCCAGTGACCTTTTCCGTCGCAATTCGGGCTTGGAGATTATGAGAAAGATCCAGAGCTTGCATGTTCCAGTCAATTGATTCGTCGAAGCGTTGCTGGGTCATGGAAACGTACCCAAGGCTGCCAAGAGCCTTGAGCATTAGGAATGTCTGATTTTTCTCTCGGGCAAGTTGGAGGGACTTGCGATAGGCAATTTCAGCGGAAGGAAGGTCACCGCGTGCTACGGCCAAGTTACCGCGGCTCAAAACGACTTCGCCCATCAGGTCGGACCTGCTCGACTGCGCGAGGCGCTCCGCTTCGTCAACATGCCGATCCGCGTCATCCGATTCCTGCAATGCAGAGTCGGCAAGGCCTCGCAGAATCTCACGGCGCACAGCGATGTCGCCGCTGCGGAATACCGCGGGTAATTCCGGATCTAAGAGTTGGAGTGCGTCTCTGTCCAAGCCGCGCCAAACGAGGACTTCCGCGTCAAGCATCCGAAAACGCAACGCCCAATCTTCGTCGCGCCCGCTGAACCGCTTGTATGCGGCGTCGGATTCGTTGAACGCGCCCACGAGGTCGCCGTGCTGAAACTTTTGCTGCGCATCTTGGTAAACTGCCGCGGGCTGCCGGCTTAGTGCCGTCCCCCCGCAACCCGAAACTCCCAGAACCCAGCACAACAAGACTAAATCTATCAGGGAAAAGTAGTGCCACCGCCGCCAGTGGTCGGGCCGACGGTTGCGCCGGCGCTGGGCGATCCCAGCTCCAGGCGCAGCATGGTCACTTGGCGCTCGTACTGCTGCAGCATCACTTCGCCCAGATAGACTTTGCCGAACTGCGGCACCTCGATCACATTGCCGTATACTTTCAGCTCCCCGCAATTGTCCTTGAACTCCCCGCAACACGTCTTGAATCCTTTTACCAGCGAACAAAGTACGATCCCCTTCGACTCCGGGAAGTCATCTCCCGCGAACCAGTTATACCGTTCGCGGAGGAAATCCGGTACTTCGAACTTGGGCTTGCCCCATAGAAAAATGGACTGCATGCGATCGCGGTATTGCTGATCGCCCTTGTACGCTTTCCTGAAAGCTTCGAACGTGCCGAAGCGGTTGAATAAATCGGTGTCCAGTTCCACCTCAATCGGGCAGCCGGCAATCCGCAGGTTTTCGAAATGGCTGCCGATCGGTGTGATCGTTGGCTCGACGTCAGTTATAAGTTGTTTCGACGCCACACGCGCCACGATGCGGTCCGCCGTAACCATGTCGAGAATGTTCAAGCCCTCGATCGTGGACGACGCGAGCGTCGTGTAGCTTCCATCCTTTTCATTCCGGCTGCCGGCCACCTCCGTGTGCGCAGCGGTGTACGAGATCGTCTCGTTCAGGCGAAAATTCTCCCGGCGCGATACCTCGTAGCCGCCTTCTGTCGGCAGCGACGCGCCCGCATGCACATCCAAAACATGCTGGAACGGCCGGTCAATGCGTCCGCCAAAGCCGTAACCGTGAGCGTTGTAGAGATAAATCTTCTTGATGGGGTCGGTCGGCATCGGAATTAACCTCCTGCCTCAGAAATGGATTATTTATTGCGAGACAACAAGTGTGAATGGATAGCGAGCTACTTCGGCGGCACTGCCGGTTGCGCTGCCGTGCGTCCCAAGTCCGCGCACAACCAACTCGTGCTTGCCGGGCCCCAAGCTTGAAGATGGAATCAGCAACTGCACGGCATTCTTAGCTTGTTCGGTGGAAATGTTCAAGGAATATTCCGCCGCGCCGGCGGAATTTACAATTTCACAGATGTACGAGGAGTAATGTTCGTCCGGAGGAATATCAAAATACAAACTGAACGGCTGACCCGGAGCAACCGTCACCGTCAACGGCTCACCACCGCGCGAGCCCGCCGTGATCAGTGAGAACGAAGCGAGCGCTTGCGGCGCAGCTGTCGCCAGCGCACCAGCGAACTGCGGCCCCGCACCCTTGAGCCGCGGAATCACCAAAAAACTTTGGTACGCCACTAGCAGCAACAGCGCTGCGAACACCGGCACCGCGAAGCTCGGCCGCAAGAACGCGCCGAACCACCCGCTTGCAGCCGGACGCTCTCTCGTCGCACTCACCGGCAGACGGACGGGCGGCGTCACGGGCTCGGATCCCATAGCCGCCCGGCTATTTTCAACGAACGCCGCCGCCAGGCTCAGCTCTTCCGCGCATTCCGCGCAGCCGAAGAAGTGCTCCTCGTATTGTTCGCGGAGGTCGCTCGGTAGCTCTCCGAGGACGTACCGCTCAGCGGCTTTCAATTGGATAGCTTGTAGGTGTTCCATGTATTCCGTCCTACCAGTAGTGACCCAGGACCCCAAATCGTTTCATCCAGCTTCCCTATTGTTTCGCGGTCCGCGGCCCCTCCGCCCCGCTCTTCTCATAGAAAACGCGGAAGTTGTTCTTAGCGCGATGCAGCAACACCCTCAAATAGTCGCGATCCACACCAAATTCCCTGCAAACCTGGTCTTTCTCCTTTTCTTCCAGGAAGATAGCGCGCAGCAAGCGCCGTTCCTTTTCGGGAAGCTGCTGCAGCACCTTCCTCACCTGTTCGCGCGTCTCCTTGCTTACCAGGAAGCCATCCAGATCCAGCACTTGGTCGATGGGTTCCGCTGTATCTTCATCCAGCTGCGTGCCGTGATTCGACGATCGGTAAAACTCCTGCAACACATTGTTGCAAACAGAGTTAACGAAGGCCCCGAGCCTTTCCGGCTGCCTGATTCCCGTTTCAGAACTCATCGCCTTGAATACCCGCAGAAACGTTTCCTGCGCGATATCCTCTACAGCCTGCGACCCGCGCAAGCGTGACCTCAGCTTAATGACCAGCAGTTTTCGGAAGTAGGCAACGAAGTGCTGCTCCGTCGGGAAGTCCCGTTCCCGGAGACGGTTAAGGTAGGCCTCATCGAAGGAGAAAAATTCCACGCGAGCCTCGAAAGGGAAGCGAGAGTATATCCTGCCCCGGATGAACTGCGCAATCGAACGCCTGTCCAGGTCTGCCACACCTTAAGGCAGCTCGCGCCCTGCTGCTTGCACCGATTAGGCCCTCCACAAAGTATTTCATTCGCGAATGAAACGTTTCGTCGCACGAGCGCACTACTGTGCGTACTTGTACTGAGACTGGATTGGGAGCTCAGATGGCCCAATCCCTCCGATGGCGTGAAGCCAATGTCCATCCCCCCGGGCGCGCCCCGGCCCTGACGGTCAGGGAACCCCACCGGGGTGCGCCTCCCCCATATGCGCCCGCAGCGCAATGGGGCGGAAGCGAGGAATTTTGTGATGAGTGCACCCGTATATCTGGAATTGGACGCGCCGCCAAACGCGATTGGCAACCCCGGCCCTGGTTTGGCGCGTCTCTTCTTGCGGTCGAGTCAACACACGGAGGCCGCTAACTTGAATGCACGTGCGGTGGAATTTATCGCCAAGGCTGGAAGAGAACATCATCTGCGGAATTGCATGCGCAGGGAAGTCGCGGAATTCCTGAAGCAGCAAACTGGATTCGCCGGCATCTTCGTGCTCACGTCCCACAAAGAGCCGCGGCTGATTCGTGTGCTCAGCCTGTGGGACACCGCGCCGCAAGCCACGGAGAACCACTGGGAAGATTCGCCCAGAGTGCGCACACTTGTGGCTGGCCTGATTGACGTGCGCGTGAAGGTTCACACCTACGAAGCGGAACTGCCCGAATCCGCCGAGACATCTTCGCGGACCAGCGAGATGTCTGGTGCGCGCATGTGTTAACGCCGAACCGAAACGCCGAATGGATCAAGCGCGTGTATGGCATCACGCGCGCGCAATTCGAGGCCTTGGGACCCATGAACATCACGAACGAAGATACGCAGCAATTCCCGGATGAACAGCAAACATCCGAAGGACAACAAGAGCGGCCATCGCCCGCACGGAAACCTGCTCGCTGTGACACCGGAAATTGTGGGCGCCCCGCGATGTCCTCGCTGGAACTGAAACATTTCTGCGTGGACCACTTCATCGCGCGCTGCTACGAGCGCCTGAGTATATGCAGCGCGAATCGCTTCGCCGACCCCAACGAGGCTGCATCCATTTCCATCGATCGCTTCCTGCATTCCTGCGCGCAGCAAGCCGCTGGATTGGTTCATCCGATGCGCGGCCTGGATAATCTGGAAAGGGCTCGGCTGTTCGACATTCTGCTGTGGGCATCCGAACTGGCCGCCAAAAGAGGCGGGGTATGCCCGCCAAAAAAATCAGCACAATTCGGCGGCTCCTAGCGCGCCTGGCTGCTCTCCCAAGGCACTGAGTGACGCAGACCTCTGCATACTTCTCTACCGATACAAGTTCGCCTTGAATGATGTAAAATCCGCTTCTCCAGAAAAGTTCGTCGCGCACGGACCATGCGGCAGGGCACCGCACATTTGTACAAGAAGCATGCACGCAAAAACGTCTCGCGCAGCATCTATATCGTGTCGAGTATCAAATGCGGCTGGACCGCCGTATTCAGTTGCGAGCAGATTGGGAGGAATCAATTGAAGCCACGTCGCGTCTCAGCGGGCCTGCTGTTTGCGCTGCCCCTCATCGCATTAACTCTGCTGTACGGCTGCAACACCGGCTCTGCAGCTAACGCGCGCTCGCAATCACAAGCTTCCACGCAACCCACGGTGCCGCCCCAGCAGCTCAGCCCCGAAGGCCAAGCATCCTTGCGCGCGATTATAGACGCGGGAAACCTCGCAGACCTGCGCTGGCCCGACTTCACCGACTACGGCAAGCTCGTAAAGGAATTTTATGACTCGTACGGCAATTCCCTGCCCTGGGTCCGGGGCATGGAACCAACCGCGCAAGCGCGACAAGTGGTCGCAATTCTCTTGCAGGCCGACCAAAAGGGATTGTCCGCCGAAGACTACGACGGTCCGCGTTGGAACGACCGCCTCGCAAAACTCAAACCCGCTGCATCACAACCATCGGAAGCAGACGCGGTGCAATTCGACGCCGCGCTCACCGTCTGTGTGATGCGCTACATCTCAGACCTGCATATCGGCAAGATCAATCCTAAGCATTTTGATTTCGATCTCGATGTCCAGGCCAAGAAATACGATTTGCCCCAATTCCTAAAAGCAGATGTGGCGGACGCCCCCGACGTTGCCGCCGCCCTCGCTCAGGTGGAACCTCCCTACCCGGGTTACCAACGCACCGTTCAGGCCCTGGACGCCTATCTGAAATACGCGAAGGAATACAACGGCCAGCCTCTTCCGGCGGCCGGAAAAACGATCGCGCCAGGCGACAGCTATCCCGGCGTCCCGCAACTGGCCCAATTTCTCCGGCTGGTTGGTGATCTTCCCGCGGACGCGAACGTCCCGGCGGACGCCACCGTGTATCAAGGTCCTCTCGTGGACGCCGTAAAACACTTTCAAGACCGGTTCGGCCGCACCGCGGACGGCAAAATCACGCCGCAAACTTTGACTGACCTGAATACACCGCTCTCCGCTCGCGTGCGGCAGATGCAAATCACTCTCGAGCGTTGGCGCTGGTTGCCCATCGGACTTCACGCCGCGCCGATCGTCGCGAATATTCCGGAGTTTCGCCTGCGCGCTTACGACGAAAATTTCAAAGTCGCCCTCACCATGAATGTGGTCGTCGGCAAGGCTTATAACCACAACACTCCAGTATTCGAAGACAGCATGCAATATTTGATATTCCGGCCGTACTGGAGCGTTCCTTATTCCATCACCAAGGCCGAATTCATTCCGAAAATTGTGCGTGATCCCGACTACCTGGAAAAGAAAGGCTTCGCGGTGGTGGACAGCCGCCAGCAGGTCGTGACTTCCGGACCAGTTTCGGCTGATGTGCTGCAACAACTGCGCAGCGGCAAGCTTTTCGTCCGGCAGAATCCCGGCCCCAAAAATTCACTCGGCCTGGTGAAATTTATCTTTCCGAATAGCTACAACATTTACATGCACGACACGCCCGAACAGGTATTTTTCTCGAAGACGCGCCGGGATTTCAGCCACGGCTGCATTCGCCTGGAAAAACCGGGCGATCTCGCTGTGTGGGTGCTGCGCGACAATACCGGAAACTGGGATATGACCAAAGTGCGCGCGGCTATGAATGGAGACGCACCGCAGCAAGTAAATCTCGCGCGCCCGATTCCAGTCTTGATTCTTTATGCCACCGTGATCGTTACGGACGATGGAGTGGTGCACTTTTACGACGACATCTACGGGCACGACGCTGCGCTGGAAAAGGCGCTCGATAAGGGTTATCCGTATCCGGGATAGTTACCGGTGATTAGTCACCCGTGATCAGGTTGGCAGGACAATCGAAACACCACTGCCGCACGCGGCCAGTATCAACGTGAATGAAGTCTGAGTGCGGATAATAACCCACGCCGCCGCGATGCAAAGCCAGCGCCGCCCGGCGCAGCGTGAGCGTGTTCACTCCCGGCATGCGCAGATCAATCGCTTCTGCCTGAATGTGGAGGCTGTTCTTAGCGACACCGGTGGTGTGGGCGCGCAGCGATTCGTTCGTCGAAGGCGTGCGGTAGCCGCACACAATATCAATCTCGCCGGCAGGATGCCCGACCGACGCCGTCAGATCAGCGAGAATATCGTACAAGCGCGGATCGAAATGCCGAACCTCGCCGGTGTTATGATCGCGCAGAAAATAGTCCAACTTCGCGAGCGCGCCGGGAACGTATTCGCCCCCGTGCCGGAACACAATCTCGAGTCGTTCGCCGGTGTGCGTGTTGTAAAGCCGCAGCACATGTTCCTGGCCGCGCTGTGAGGACACGTCGCCTGCCTGAACGCGCGCGCCACTCAGCGCAATCAACGAAAGCACTGCCGTCACTAGCAACGCAACCCGCGAAAACTTTACAAATGCGCCCATATCTTCCCTCTACGCTCAATTTTAACACAGCTGGATTAACGGCCAAAAAAACTTGGATTGGAGTTGTTCCGTCTTCTCACCGGATTGCTGGGAATTTTACGGAGCTTGAAAAGTTGGCTGGGAGGCCTGGACTCGAACCAGGATAATCAGATCCAGAATCTGATGTACTGCCAATTGTACGACCTCCCAGCCGAAGGGGAGACAACAAAAAAGGGCCGTTCGCACGACCCTGATCTACTTTACTGACGGATCGCTTTTTCGTCAACCACCTCCGCGCTTCTCTGCTGCCGCAAATGCTCGCTTGCCGCGCAATCCGCCATTAAGTTAGGCTCTGCGCATCGTGGCGCCTGAAACCGAATCCAACATTCGAGTTGGCACATCCGCGTTCACGGCCGCTGGTTGGGAAAGCGCGTTCTATCCCGCCGGAATGCAGCCTCGCGATTTTCTTACTTACTACGCCACAAAATTCAACACCGTCGAAGTGGATAGCACTTTTTACCGCACGCCGGCGCGCTCCACCGTCACCGGATGGGCCAGCAAGACTCCGCCCGGTTTCGTTTTCTCGCTGAAGATTCCCCAATCCATCACCCATGAGAAATGTCTGGAAGATTGCGACGAGGAATTCAAGACATTCGTGGACACTGCGGAAATCCTGGGCAAAGACAAACTCGGCCCCATGCTTTTGCAGTTCCCCTACTTCAATCGCACCAAGTTCAAATTCGGCGCCGAATTTCTCGCGCGCCTGCGCCCCTTCCTGAAGAGACTACCGAAAGACCATCAATTCGCCGTGGAAATCCGCAATAAAAATTGGCTCGACGAACATCTCATACAGCTGCTGCGCGAACACCGCGTCGCCCTCGCCGTGATTGATCAAGCCTGGATGCCGGACATCGCAGAACTGACCCAGCGCCTCGATCCCGCCACCGCCGACTTTACTTACGTCCGTTGGCTGGGCGATCGCAAAGGAATTGAGGAACAGACGAAAGTGTGGGACAAAACCATCGTGGACCGCCGCGCCGCCCTCTCGCGCTGGGTGGACTACTGTTACCAAACCACGCGTCGCGGCATCAAAGTGTACGCCTATGCCAACAATCACTACGCGGGCTTTGCACCGGCCACCGTCGCGTTGTTTTGGGAACTTTGGGAAAAACGCCAGTCGCAGGCCTGACGTGGTCTGCGCCGGCGGCAGCTATCTGAGTATGATGGTGAATGAATGAACGAGCTTTTCAAGCAGGCTATGTCCCTCGGGCTGGTGGAGAAGTGCGTCGCCGCGATTATCGGAATCCTTATCATTCACGGCGCCTTTCGCCTGCTGGAGCGAACGCTTCCCCGGCAATTTGGCCAGGTCGATGCGCGCTATAAAGTTCGCAAGGTTGTCACTTTTACCGGATACCTCGTCATTCTGCTTTTCCTTGCGGTGCTTTTTGAAGATCGCCTGGGCCGGCTCAGTTTTGCCCTCGGCGTCGCCGGCGCCGGCGTGGCAGTTGCGCTGCAGGATCTGCTTGCGAGCATCGCGGGCGCGTTCTCTATCGGTTTTTCGAAGTTGTACGTCGTGGGAGACAGAGTTCAGATCGGCGAAACACGCGGCGACGTGATTGATATCGGTCTTCTGCGCACCACCTTGATGGAAGTTGGAAGCTGGGTCGGCAGAGATTTGTACAGCGGACGTATCGTGCGCATTCCCAATAACGCCGTCTTGAAGGGCTCCGTCTTTAATTACTCGCAAGGATTTCGCTTCATCTGGGACCAGATTAAGGTCGTGTTTACCATCACCAGTGACGCCACGCTCGCCAGGGCCACTCTGCTCCGCGTCGCGAACGATGTGATCGGCGAATATTTGGTGGAGGCGCAAAACTCCTGGAACGCCGTGAGCGACGACTACCGCAGCGAAAATCCATCCATCGAGCCTGTGGTAGCCCTCGTGGTGAATGCCGCCTCGCTCGAGTTTACCGTCAACTACGTGGTGGACTACACCAAACGAAGCGAAATGCAGGATCGCTTGTTCACTAAAATCGTAGACGAAGTGATCAATAGCAACGGCCGCCTGGCGTGGAACTCTTCGGGAGTGACTGTCATCAACCAGGTTCCGAATCCCGATCCGCTCGCTACGCGCCCGCCAACTTCCCTCCCGGTCGCGCCCCACCCCGCTGAAACGCGCTGAGTAGTTCACAAGAAAGAACCTTAACGGCTGCCGCAAGGTCAATTATTTGAAGTTCGCGCAAATCTCCCGAGCAATGAGGACGGCTGCGCGGACCACCTGGCTGCGAGCGATGCGGGGCTCTTACTTTGCCTCGGCCATACTGCGGACGCGAATCATGTCCGAGCGGCCGTCTAGGACGCCGGTCACGACTACATTCTTGCCAAAGTATTTTTGCGCCTGGGCCTGGTCGTCCAAGTGATACCAGACCTCGTTCGCTTCGTCGCGCAGTATGAACCGGTCGCCATTCTGCGAAACAATTTTGCCCGTGAACGTCGCGGTCGCTGGTTCATCTCCCGGCGACACGCCCACGAACGCGGCTGGTGCGGCGGAAGCCCGCAGTTGGCTAGCTGGTGCGCCCGCAATCAACAAAGCGGCACCGGAAAGAAACAGCAGTGTGAAGAGTGTGAAGCGCGGCACTGAAGTTTTGCTCACAACCCACCTCTCTCTCTGAAATTGAGCGGGCGAAGCAAATCATAGTCGCGGGGAAAACCGCGTGCCCTCGGGTAATTCCTGTAAAGGGATTCTCCTTAGTACTGTAGGGTACTAGTCCGCGATGTGAGGCTGATTCCCCAGGCAAATAGCGGTCCTCGCAACAGCACAAACTTTGCGTCGCGTGCGCGCCAGGGCGCTGGCGACGAGTCGCAAATCGCGCGGTAGCGACTAGGGCAGCGCGGATGGAGCGAGGCCTGCTCGACGGGCGGCGTCTTCGTTTTCGCTGAGCGCGTTTTGGATCTGTTGGGAGCGCTCGTCGAGTGATTGGATCCGGTTGGTGGTTAGGTTGCCGCCCCAATTCGGCGTTACCGGCAGCAGCGTGATTCCTTGGGCGGCGGCTTCGTTCGACATGTCCGCCAGCTGATTCTGCACGCCGTCGTACTGGCCGATTAGGTCGCTCTGTCGTTCGATCAGAACCGCTCGTTCCTGCCCGGGGCTTAGAGGCTTGCGCGCAGCCTGCAGAATCGCGGACGGGTCTTGAATCACCGCGGGCGGCATGCCATTTTGTTCCGCCGTCTCCTGAAGATCACTAATTTGCTGTTCGATTTCCTGCCTGCGAATGGCCAGTTGCTGAATGGCGTTGTCCGTGGTGATCCCTTCGCAGGGAGCGCCGAATTGCAACCCGATGGTCACCTCGGCAGCCGATCCAGTGGCGCGGAAATCGCGCAAGCTTTCTTCTCGGTTGCTCAAGCTATCCAGTTCGGCGTAGAGCGATTCAAGCTGTGATGCGTACCAGACAGGATTATTCTCACGAATAGGCGCCACGGTTGCGACGCCGGCCGCGCGAGAAACCGCAACCGACCTCCGCGCTTGTGCCGCATTCGAGGCGCTAGCAATTGGCACCTGTCCAGCTATGGCAACTGCTTGCTCCTTCGGCCACATCCGGTCAATGTCGTCGTTGGTATAGACTTTCTTTTCGCGGTCCGGCCGCACCGCGGTTGGCGCAGGCGTTGCGGTTGACGCCGACGCCGAAGGTGTCGCGGATGTCCCGGGCTTGTCGTCACCTGCGGCAAATGCTGGAATTGCGATAAGCGAAGAGAGAATCACGGCGAGAACCGCCGCGGACAGGGATATTGCTTGCATCTTAGTGCGCATGGACGTGCCTCCGTCCCTCAGTGCGGGAAGTATGGCATGCACTCCGGACGGATGTAAATACAATGATATCCTGTGTCGTCGAAATAATCAGGAAGGAAGGCCCATGAAACTCGAGCCGAAAAAGACAGCTTTGCTAACCCTTGATCTGCAGAATGGAATTTTTGGGTTTGTCCCCGCAGCCGATGCCGTTGTTTCCAACGCGGCCAAAGCCGTGGATTTTGCGCGCAAGAAACAATTTCTGATCATCCACGTGGGACTTGGATTCGCTCCTGGCCACCCCGAACTGCCAGATACGGAGTCGCGCTGGAAGCGGCTGAAGGAAAACAATCTCTTCGTCATCGGAACGCCCTCCGCCGGATTTCACACCGCCCTTGCGCGCCCCGAAGATCTCATCGTGTACAAGCAGCGAGTGGGCGCGTTCTCGGAAAACCAGTTGCACCTGATCCTGCGTTCGCGCGGCATTGAAAATCTGGTGTTCTTCGGAATTTCCACCAGCGGCATCACCCTCTCCACGCTGCGGCGCGCTGCTGACCTGGATTACCGCTGCGTCGTCCTGCAGGATGCCTGCTTTGACGCCGATCCTGAAGTTCACCGCGTCCTCACCGAGAAAGTTTTCCCCGCGCAGGCAACCGTCGTCACCGTGGATGCCTTCATCGCGGATCAGGGCGAGTGACGGAACGCGCGATCCGGCGCGCATCGGCACAAACCGGACTCCCCGACATCTCGGCGCAACCGAACTGAAGCACGATGGAATTGCGCACGAACAGCTACAGGTGTAATTTATCCGTCGGTCGGTCCACACCGCAAAATAGAAATCGCGCTGCAGCTCATGAGGAGGCAGGTCATGCGCCGAGTGATTTGTTTGGCCCCGGTACTCGCGTTGGGACTGACACTTGCGTGCGTTGCACCCGCGCTGCACGGTCAGGATTCGCGCGCCGAAATTCAAAAGCGCCTCGCTGCGGAATTCAAGCGCACCAAGATGACCGCGGACCGCTCGGATATTGCGACGGCCGGCTCCGTCCTCGATCTGCACAAAGACGGCCTGACGATGGCCAGCACTGAAGCGGTCGCTCCGCCCACCAACACCTACAAGAGCGGCTCAATCTCCTTCGGCTTCGGTGCCCTGATGGCCTGGAACATGAAGCTCGGCACGGCCAATCAACAGGCCAATACCATTCCGCAGCGTAAGTTCGTCACGGGTGAAAAGTTTTGGGTTACGGAATACAACTTGAATCCGGACGGCATCGTTCTTACATTTTACAGCGATCCTTATAACGACGTGCGCTACTACGGCCAGCTGAAATTTCCCTTCGTGAAGAACGTCGCTCCCCCTGCCGACGACATAATGAAGACCATCGAGGAAGTAATCACCGCCGAGGCCGATACGCAGGAGGCCGCGCCAGCAGACAATGCCGCGCCAGCCCAGCAAGCCGCGGCGCCGCCAGCCGCGCCTCCGAAGACCATTGCTCTCGGCCAAACCACCGACCAAGTCGTCGGAATCCTCGGGCAACCGCAAAAGATCGTCAACCTCGGCGCCAAGCAAATGTACTTCTACGCCGACATGAAAGTGATCTTTACAAACGGAAAAGTCACCGACGTTCAGTAGGAGCACCGGATCAAAACCCGCACCCTCGCCTGCCGGCCACGGCGGTCGAGAGTGCGGGCTTGGCATTAAAAGTGGCTGAAGAGGCCGATCAAGATGATGAAGGGGATCGGCACGCCCAGCAGCAGCAATATAATTGAACGCATTGGCGAAGCCTCCTATGGAAATGGAATTCGTTAGACGATGAGCACGCTGTCGCGCTGCTTTCCTCCAACGGTTGCGGCCAAGCTCGCGCAAAACGCCCCAATCAATAGCGCCAGGAACGTCCAGTACATCGTGTGTGCCAGAGCTTTGCGCGCAGCATCGGCAGCCTGCGTTGCCTGGGCAAAGGTATCGTCCACTCTTTTTTCAGCGTCGGGTTCGCTGATTCCCGTCCTCGCCGCCACTACTTGCACCAGATAGCTTTTATCTGTCGCCGGAATATTTCCCTCGCGCAAGCCGTTTACAAGAATCAATCCTACCTCGCTGCGGATCGCGGCGTCATCCGGGCTGCTTCTGGGCGGGCTCGTCCGCAGCAGCGAGTCCACGAGATATGCATTCGGACTGAATGTGCTGCGGGAAGCCGCGGCACTAGAACCTTCGATCGTGGTTGCACCGGTGCGCGCATTTCTGCCTACCGATGCGACTGCGGATGCCAGAAATGCCGTCGCGACTACCAGGCCAACGGCCCAGACTAAAAAACCGTGCGCGGTGTCGCGAAAATATACCTCGTCGGTGTGAATGTTCACCCACTTCGTGCGCAGCCGCCCAGCCAGATAGCCGCCGATGGACGACGCAATCAATTCCGTGAGGATCAGCCAGACGATCGCTCCCTTGCCAACGGCGGAGACGGATGCGCCCGCGCCATCCCACGGCGAAATCGCGGAAAGGCCGATGCCGGTTCCCAGAGCCGCGAGTATCAGCGACAAAGCCGCAGCCACGAATGCTCCGGCAAATACGGCAGCCCAGGACACACCGGACGAGTGCGCTTCGTTTTTCGTTTCGTGCTCCGGGTGCCAAGTTTGCTCCGGTACAGACAATGTGCGTGTTGCCATGCGTGCTCCCTCCTTACATCGCCATCCACTAGGCTTGGTCGGCCTGCTTACATTCCGTGCAAAAACAGTAGCACCAGCGCCAATCCGCACCATACACACAAGCCCGTAGCAGCGTGAGCGACATGCTGTACCGGGAGAGAGCGCCGAGAGTCTTTTCAATCCGAGTGACGAAAGAGAAGCGAGATCACGCAGGGATTCCGACAAAGGAACACCAAAAGCCGCACGCTTCGTCTGCAGCGAAAGTGCGGCACTCGCAGAGTCTTCCCGCGCTCGTTTGGGCGATTGCCGAAGGAGTCAAATTTTCCGAAGGCGTAAAGCTGAAACCGTTTCAGAGTGAACCGGTGCTGGGCTTGTTCACAGAGGCTTCGCGTGGCCGCATAGCGATCAGTGGAAACTAAAATGCTCACACAACTCATGCAAATGGGCTGCGAGACGATAAAGATTAGGTCGCACCAATCATGCATGGGGGAACTCCGTGAAATTCGCCACGATGTCGTTCGCGAGCAAAATCATTTCGGGAATGCTTAGCCGCAGATTCGTTCTGGTGATGGGACTCTCCGTGATGTGCGCTGCGTCGCAGCCGGCGACGGCACAGGTCACGTTTCTGGGAGCGCAGAGAACCGTGGCGGCAACGGGGTTGGGCACTCCAAACGGCGCGGCGGTGGATTCGTTGGGGAATCTCTACGTCTCGGACACAGGCGTCAACCACGTCGTGAAGATCGACCCGACGGGGAATCAGATGTTGGTGAGTATGTCGCCATTAACCTTGAGCGCTCCGTTGGGTTTGGCAGTGGACTCCGCGGGCAATTTATACGTCAGCGACAATGGTAACGGACGAGTGGTGAAGGTGCCGGCCGGAGGAGGAGCAGCGACCGTACTTGCCGCGGTGCCTACGCCGAATGGCCTGGCGGTGGACGCAAGCGGCAATGTGTTCGTCGCGGACAACGTGGACGGATCCATCGTGAAGATCACGAGCGGTGGTGTGACCAGCAATTTCGAGATGGGATTGACGAATCCACTGGGCGTTGCCGTGGACGTGGCAGGCAATGTGTACCTGGCGGATGGGACGCTTGCAAGCATCGTGAAATTTCCGGCGGTGGGCGGAGCCGGCAGCAATGTGGGAACTTCACTGACGAGCGTTTCCGGCGTGGCACTGGATGCCTCCGGCAACGTGTACGTCATCGAGAGCGGAGAGGGCACAGCGATCGTGGAAATTAGCGCGCTCGGTGTGCAAAGCACGCTGGCGACGAGCGGCCTGGTCAGCGTGAATTATCTGGCCGTGGATTCGAACTACGATCTTTTCATACCGGACCTCGGTGTCAGCGATGTAATCGAATTCAGCACGATTTCGGTGCCGCTGGGATTCGCCAATGTGTGCGTGGATGGTGCGCCGGGGCCGTGCAGCCAGACGGCGACTCTGCAATTCGCACTGGGTGAGGACAGTTTCATCGGGAGCGTTGCGGTAGTCACGGCGGGCGATGCGGAGCTGGATTTTTCGCAGTCCGGCGGGACCTGCAACGGCGCTACGTCGCCTTGCACGGTGCAGGTGACGTTTCAGCCCGGCGAGCCGGGGATGAGGTCCGGCGCGGTGGCGCTACTCGACCCGTGCGAGAACACGGAGACAAGCATCCCGGTGTATGGCACGGGTAACGGGGCAAATGCCGGCTTCAGCCCGGCGGCCACCTCTCCGCCATTTGGCAACGACGGTTTTGTGACGCCGATCGCCGTGGCCCCCGCCGGAGACGGCATCTTCAGCTCTGGTCCGGCCTTCATCGCCGACTCCGGAGCCTGCGTAATCTGGATCGTGGGCGAGGAGGACAGCTTCAGCGTGTATGCGGGCAATGGCACATGCGGTTATGCGGGGGACGGAGGAGCTGCAACCGCGTCCGAGATACAGACCCCGGGGGACGTGACGGTGGACGGCGCGGGCAACTTGTATATCGCCGACTCTGGCAATCACCTGATCCGCAAGGTGAACCGCAATGGAATCATCAGCACGGTGGCGGGCAACTTTGGCCTCGGCGCGGGGTTCAGCGGCGATGGCGGACCAGCTACGAGCGCGCAACTGAGATTTCCCTCGGGAATCGCAGTGGATTTGGCGGGCAATCTCTATATCGCCGACACGCAAAACAGCCGTATCCGCAAGGTGGACCTGAGCGGAATCATCACCACCGTCGCGGGCTCGAATTCGGCGGGCTTCAGCGGCGACGGCGGGGCGGCGACGAGCGCGACATTGAACGAACCGGTCGGAGTCCGTGCAGATGGCGCCGGGAATCTCTTCATTGCGGACACCAACAATAACGTGGTGCGCAAGGTGGACCTGACGGGGAAAATCACGACGGTGGCGGGCGATTTTGGGTTGGGCGCGGGCTATTCGGGAGACGGCGACCCGGCAGTGAATGCACAATTGAACGCTCCCGATCACGTGAGCGTGGATGCGGCCGGCGAGCTATTCATTTCCGACGGCGGGAACGGCGTGATCCGGCGAGTCGATGGGGACTCTGGCATCACGACCTACGAGGTTCCGACCGATTTTCCGGAGGACTTGGTAGTGGACGGATCGGGGAATTTCTGGGTAATTGACCCGGAGGACGCGACGCTGACGCTTATCGCTCGCACCATACCCGCCGGAGTCACTTTTACCGCGCTGGACATCAACACGTCGAGCGCGCCGCAGGACGTGACTGTAACAAGCATCGGAAACCAGCCGCTCGCTTTTTCGACGATCACCGTGCCAACGGGATTCAACCTCAGCGGCCCAGACACATCGTGTTCAACAGATTCTGCGCTAAGCATCGGGACTGACTGCATTCTGGGGATGGTATTTGACCCTCCGACAGGGGGCGGTTACGAAGCGGATGTGGTATTGACCGACAACGACAACGCGCTCAGTGTAGTGGCTGCCGCGGGCATACAAAGCGTGCCCGTGAGCGGTACCGGTATTGTCCCACTGACAACAACCGTAACCACGCTGACGGCGTCGCCCAATCCCGCATCTACTGGCCAGACGGTGACGTTGACCGCGACGGTTATACCTACGCCGACGGGCGGATCGCTTGGCAGCGTGGAGTTCTGCCTGGGCGCGGAGCCCAGTGGCGTGGTGAAACCGATGCAACGAGCGACGTTTGGGCCACGCGCTAACTGGATGAGGAGCGCGGGGGCGACGCCAGAAACGCCCGACTGCGACGGAGGCTCGCAGCTGGGAACTGTGAGTGTGAGCGCGTTGGGTACGGCGACGTTTCCGATATCGAGCCTGGGGGTGGGCGCGAACATCATCAGGGCGATCTATGGGGGCAGCAACGCGTTTGCGCAATCCGCGTCAGCTCCCCTTACAGTTACGATCGATGCGCTCACCAGCACCGCAACCACGCTGATGGTTTCACCGAGTCCTGGCGTGGCGGGACAGACCATCACACTGACCGGGACGGTAGCGCCAGTTCCTACGGGCTCAACGCTCGGCAGCATTACGTTTTGTGACGCAGGCGGGGGCGACGCAATTATCCATCGGATCAGTGGCGGAAAGTCTGCCGCGAGGGCGCGCGACGGTGTGAACGTGAGGCCGGATGGCGGAGGCGGCGGTCCGTGCGGCGGCGATACACCGCTCGGCACAGTGACTATCACCACGCTTGGTGTTGCAACACTTACAACGTCAAGCTTGGCGGTTGGCGATCACAATGTTTATGCGGTGTATTCGGGCAATACGATGTTTACGGGTTCGACGTCCGACACGCAGGACGAAACGGTGGGCACGGCGTTCACCATTATGGCGCCGCAGACACCGTTCACGGTGCCGGAAGGTGGGTCGGTGCAGATCACCGTGACGGTCCCACCGCTGGGCGGCGCGTTTGCTGGAACTGTGACGCTCGTTGCGACCGGACTACCGCCGGGCGCAACGGCGGCTTTCGTTCCGCCGACGGTGACGCCGGGAGCGGCGGGCGCGCAGACGGTAATGACGATTCAACTGGCGACGGTCGGTGCGCAACAGCCTGGGCCAGCGCCCTCATGGCCAGCGTTGCCGGCGTGGCCGGCGTTGGGTGTGGGCTTGCTGTTACTGGGTACGATGTCGCGCTGGCGGCGGCTGCCTCGCTTTGCGGCTGTGGCGATGATTGCCTGTGCCATTTGTGCTGCGGCGCTAGTAATGGGTGGCTGCACTGGCAGCACTTCGCGGCAGAACACTCCAGCTGGCCAGTACACCGTTACCATCACAGGAACCAGCGGATCCTTGCACTCGTCCACGACCGTTAGCGTGGTGGTGCAATGAAGCGTTTGACGCCGTGGCACGGTCCATTCCTGGCTGTGCTCTCGCGGGTGATGTCGCGAGGCGCGAATTATGAGTGAGCGCCGACGATTCACCGCTCGCGGCGTGCGTTTCACTAATTGCTAATCGCTGTTCACGTCACACCGCGGCGCGCTGGTGCGCCTTTTCCTCAGCGATCCGGCGGCCTACTGCTGGGGCGATCATTCTGGCTTCGGCCATTAGCTGAGCGAACTGATCGGGGTAGAGAGATTGCGCGCCGTCGGAGAGGGCGCGCTCGGGATCCTGGTGGACTTCGATCAGCAGGCCATCGGCGCCGGCGGCTACTGCAGCGCGGGCCATGGCGCCGACTTTGTCGCGGCGTCCGGTGCCGTGCGACGGGTCGGCGACCACCGGCAGGTGCGAGAGCTGCTTGATCACCGGGATCGCGGCGATGTCCATGGTGTTGCGCATGTACGTGTCGAACGTGCGTATGCCGCGCTCGCACAAAATCACGTTGTAGTTTCCGCCCGCCATGATGTACTCGGCGCTGAGCAGCAATTCTTCGATGGTGGCGGACATGCCGCGCTTCAGCAGCACCGGCTTCTGAATTTCGCCGAGAGCGCGCAGCAGATAATAATTCTGCATGTTGCGCGCGCCCACTTGCATCACGTCCACGTAG
>Ga0209655_10000291_pt1 | contig 19224 bp, 15 predicted proteins | sample BogFormECP03_OM2_FD_188236 | JGI IMG/M metagenome (GOLD analysis project Ga0209655, IMG submission 188236) | Bog forest soil microbial communities from Calvert Island, British Columbia, Canada - ECP03_OM2 (SPAdes) (version 2) | ecosystem: Environmental > Aquatic > Freshwater > Wetlands > Bog ...
AAGGTGCTAATTCCTGCCCAGTGGGGAGAGATAAGATCCTCGATAGACCGGCCACCGGTCGTTGAAGATTCAACTCCCAAGCTGAAGTCGAATTAAAGCGTGCATTCGCACAAGCGAGTGCTCGCAGTTGTTTTTGCAGCGCATGGCGCGCTGGTCAGGGCCTATTTGTATTCGGTTTGCATTCCAGGGCCTGAACCAGACCATGACGCGGCGGCGGAGCACATTCCGCGAGGTTGGGAGAACGTAGATGTCGCAGAGTACGGCAGTGGATGGGCCAATAGCGGTAATAAAGGTTGGCGGTTCGATATTGACGAGCGCCAAGGCATACCGCCGGGCTGCAAAATTTGTGCGGCACACGCTGCAGACCGCCCCGTACGAGCGATTGGTTGTGGTGGTATCCGCGCAGGAAGGCACGACGGACCGGCTGGAGCGCGGCGCGAGAAAAATCGTACGCGAACCGGCGCGCGCGGCCTTGGATTTGTTGTGGTCCACCGGAGAAATACGTTCGGTGGCGCTGCTCACATTGCATCTGCAGAAGCTGGGAGTTGCGGCTGCACCCCTGAATATCCACGAAGCGGGCCTCACCGTTCCGGAAACCGAAAACGAAGTTGGGCGTATCGAATTGCACGCGGGACGGCTGCGCGGCGTGCTGGCAAAATTTGCAGTCGCGGTGGTACCGGGATTCTTGGCGGCGAATTCCGCGAACGCGATCGTCTCGTTGGGGCGCGGCGGCTCGGATTTGACCGCGGTGCTGCTGGCCGAGGGCTTGCGCGCTTGTCGTTGCGAACTGATTAAGGATGTTCCGGGTTATTTCACCTCCGATCCGCACCGCGATTCCTCCGCTAGCCATATTCCGCATTTAACTTTCGAACAGGCTTTGCAACTTGCGGCGGAGGGGTGTGACCTGGTGCAGTGCCGGGCGATTGGAGCGGCGGCGCGCGCGGGATTGCCGCTGGTGGTTCGCAATGTGGACGAGAAGGCGCCGAGCAGCCGCATTTCTCACTTTGCAATTGAAGCTGCGCGCGCGAGGCGAGAGCCGCAGCATCCGCGGATTGAAGACGGACGCTATTAGTTGCGCCTAAGCGGAAAGCTTATGCATCAAACGGGCCGAATAGAAACAGAATCAAGAAAGCGCAAAAGCGAAGGAGCACTACCATGAATTTCGCGACGAAGACGATTCACGCAGGGCAGCCATCGGAACCGGAAACTGGTTCGCTGATCGCCCCCATTTTTCAGACGTCCACGTACGAGCAGGACGCGCCCGGGCAGGACAAGGGCTTCAACTACTCGCGCACGAATAATCCCACGCGGCAAAGGCTGGAGACTGTGCTCGCCGAACTGGAAGGCGTGGAGCACGCCGCCGTGTTCGCGTCCGGCCTCGCGGCGGAGAACGCCGTGTTGCAGGCGTATCTGCGTCCCGGCGACGAAATCGTGATTCCGAACGACGTGTACGGCGGGACGTACCGCATCCTCAATAAGGTGTACCAGCCGATTGGAGTGACGATCAAACAGTTCGATATTTCGAATCGCTCCGCGCTGGAGGCCGCCATTACGGAACGCACCAAGCTGCTGTGGATCGAATCGCCGACGAATCCACGGCTGCTGGTTTATGACATCGTGGACATTTGCAAGCTGGCGCACGCGAAATCCGCGCTGGTGGTGGTGGACAATACTTTCGCGACTCCTTATTTCCAGCAGCCGTTCGAGCTGGGCGCCGATATCGTGGTGCACAGCGTGACGAAATATCTGGGCGGACATTCGGACACAATTCAGGGCGCGGCGCTGGCGAAAGATCCGGCGATTTTCGAGCCGATTAAATTTTTGCAGAACGCCACCGGCGCGGTGCCATCGCCATTCGATTGCTGGCTGACGTTGCGCGGACTGAAAACGCTGGAACTGAGAATGCAGCGGCACGAAGAGAACGCCATCGCAATTGCCAATGCGCTGAAGGGGCATCCGCTGGTGCGCCAGGTTTACTTCCCGGGACTGCCGGAACATCCTGGACACGAGATTGCGAAAAAACAGATGACCGGATTCGGGGGAATGGTATCTTTCGAACTAGAAGGCACGATCGAGGAAGTGGTGGCGTTCTGCTCCTCGCGGCGTTATTTCACGCTGGGCGAAAGCCTGGGAGGCGTGAAAGCTCTGCTGTGCCACCCGGCTACGATGACTCACGCTTCGATTCCCGCGGAAACGCGCGCGCAACTGGGGCTTTCGGATTCGCTGATCCGTTTGTCGCCCGGCTGCGAAAATGCGAAGGACCTGGTGGAAGATTTGCTCGAGGGGTTGACGATGCTCGATCAGCAGCGAAATACACAGAAGGTGGTTGCGGCCAGTGCCCACTAAAACTGCGGGAGTCAAGTCGTCGGCACACGCGAGCGCGTGGCGGCCTGGCTCCGCGAAAATTGATGTGGGAATTCTGGGCGCGACGGGAGCCGTGGGGCAGCAATTCATCGCGCTGCTGGCGAATCATCCGTGGTTTCGCGTTACGTGGCTGGCGGCGAGCGAGCGTTCGGCGGGAAAGCGTTACGGCGATTTGGCCTGGCGTTTGCCGACGGAATTGCCGGAGGACACCGCGCGCCTTTCCGTGGAAGCTTTAAAGGCGGGCGCAGGTCCACAGCTGGTTTTTTCGGCGCTGGATTCTTCGATTGCGGGCGAAGCGGAAGTGGAATTTGCGTCGGCCGGGCACATCGTAGTGAGCAATTCGCGCAATCATCGCATGGACTCGCTGGTGCCGCTGCTGATTCCGGAAGTGAATCCGGAACATTTGGCGTTGTTGCCTCTGCAGAGAAAAACCAAGGGTTGGAGCGGCGCGATCGTGACCAATCCGAATTGCGCGGCGATGCCTTTGGCGATTGTGCTGGCGGCTTTGCGCACTTTTCAGCCGAAGCGCGTGCTGATTACCACGCTGCAGGGATTGTCTGGCGCGGGATATCCGGGCGTGGCGTCGCTGGATGCTACGGCGAACGTGATTCCATTCATTGACGGCGAGGAACAGAAGATCGAGACGGAGACGCGCAAAATTCTGGGCCGACTTGTTGCGGATTCCGTCGAGCTGCACTCGGTGATGGTCAGCGCGACGAGCACGCGCGTTCCGGTAATTAATGGGCACACCGAAAGTGTGTCGGCGGAATTCGAGAAGAGCGTGACGCACGAGGAGATACTCGAGGCGTTCCGCGAATTTAGTGGGGAGCCGCAGAAATTGGAGTTGCCAACTGCGCCGCAGCCGCCGATTGTTTATCACGACGCGCCGAATCGGCCACAGCCACGATTGGACGTGGAGCGCGGCGGCGGAATGGTGACGCACGTCGGCCGTTTGCGGGCTTGTCCGGTGCTCAGCCACAAATTCGTGCTTCTGAGCCACAATACGATTCGCGGCGCAGCTGGCGCGGCGATTTTGAACGCGGAATTGATGGCTGCGAAAAACATTCTCGGTTAGTACAGCCTACAGGAGCGTGCGTGCTCGTATCGGCTGACGAAACGGAAAGAAAAAGCAGGTCCCTCGCTCCGCTCGGGATGACTAGCCTGTTCAATAGCGCCACGAACGACTAAGCCCATCGAGTTACGGCGCCTGCTTTGCGGCGTGGAATTTTGTACAGAGGGGTTGGTGCGCGGGCTCGGCGGTGTGTCTTGCTAGAATTTGATTGAACTGCGCGATTTGCTGCTCGAGGATTGGAAAAATCTCCTGAACGCCGGAAAGTTGGCCGGATTTGGCCAGCAATTCCAAGCGCTGAGCGCTTTCCCACGGGCCGGGCATCGCGAAATTCCCTACCGAACCTTTCAGAGTGTGCGCCGCTCGTTCGAGAGCTTTCGAATCGGCGGCGCCCAGAGCCGCGCGAATCTCATCCAACATTCTGGGGCACTCGTGAAGAAATATTCCCGCAAGCTCTTTCAATAATTCGCTGTCCCCATCGAAGCGCGCCAGCAGTTCGGTGTCGCTCGGCCCTTTCGGGATGGGATCGCTGGGAACCGCGGCAATTTTTGTGCCGCTGGGCACAGTTGCCTGGATTACTTTTGCGAGTTCGCCGGGATTAATGGGTTTGGCGATATAGCCATCCATTCCAGCCGCCAGACAGCGTTCGCGATCTCCCTTCATGGCGTGGGCGGTGACGGCGATGATCGGAATATGCGCGCCGGTGCCCAGTTCCCTTTCGCGGATTCGCGTGGCGGCTTGCAGGCCGTCCATTTCCGGCATTTGCACGTCCATCAGGATGATATCGAATTGGCGGGACTGATTTTCTTCCCAGAGTTGCAGGGCGTCGATGCCGTTGTTCACTGAAGTTACCGTGTGCCCTTGTTTCTGCAGGAGTTTTTGCGCTAAGACGCGATTGACCGCGTTGTCCTCGGCAAGAAGGATGTTGAGTTTCTGAGGCGATTCTTCCAGGACTGCGCGGGTGGTCAAGGAAACGTCCTTATGCGCGGCGTGTGGCTCGGCCACAAGCGGTGTCAACAATAGTTTCTCGGGATTGATGCTGCGGGATCGAACGCTGCAGCAGGAAGGGGGGGATTACAGTTCGATCCTAGGCTTCGCAGCGCAGAACGTCAATGGTCCCGATGCTCTGGTGTGCAACAGGGGTGAGCGAAACATTGAGCGTTGCTGTGGTTTGAAAGGCGATGAGCTCTAGAAATTCTCTGAATGTGCGAAGCAAAGCAGATTTTGCGCCCTCGTCCTCCGCCAAACCGCGCTTCGCTGACGAAGAACGAGGGCGTCCGTGCAAGTCGTTTACGGCAGGGACAGCGTCCAGATCAGAAGCACGGGCACATTGTCGTCCACCGCGGCAAAGCGCGCGGTGTCTCCTTTGGTCATGACCGCGAGGCCGAAAGCGCCACCAAAGTTTGGGTCCACGGAAATTTCTTTTACGAACTTGCCGCCGATGGTGAACTCGACAATTTCGCTGGGTTGATTCGGGTCGGGATTGATGGCGTCGTTATTGGTCACTACCAGATGGCCGTTCGGCGCCATGATCATTCCCAGCGGTCCGTGCAAATGGACGGAGTCCTGGTAGATCACTCTGCCGGTGCCATGATCCTTTTCTGTGAAGCCAGCGTTGGAAACCGCGAAGACGGCGTTGTCCGCGCTGGAGGCGACGTATAGGACGTCGCGATCTGCATCGTAAACCAATCCTGTGGGAGCATCTACGAAGGTGACGGGGTCGCACTGATGCACGTAGCCGGAGGCAATTTGAGTCACGTTCTTTACAGATACGCCGCTGGAACTGACGCTCAGGTCGAGGCGCACGACGGTGCCGGTCAATCCGTTGGCGACGAAGAATTTGGCCCAATCTCCGCCATCGAACAGCGCTGAATCCCAGGGACCATTGATCGAAGAGTCGGCGATGCTGCCTATCTGCTTGCCGCTTTTGTTAATCACCAGAATCGAGCCCGGCGTGGCGTTTTGACAGGTGCCATCGGGAGACGGAAAGTTTCCGACCAGCACAAAACCCGTGCGCAAGATATTCAGCGCGGTAGTTAGGCCTGTCGGAGTTGGGCTCTCGAAGAAAAGAGACGGCGATCCAGCGGCCGGGATGTCCACGATTGTGGTTCCGGTCCCCTGGAGATTGCTCACCGCGTTGAAATTCGAGACTAGGATGTCGCCGGGATTGAGTGTGCCGCCTTTGGCAAATTGCGGCGGCACGAACGTGACGCCGTAGGGGTTTACGTCACCATTGGCCGGGACGGTAGAAACGCTCTGCACCGGCGAGGGAAGAAACGGCTGGTGATCGTCGTCTTGAGCTAGCGCGCTGACCGGCAACGCGAGAAGAAGAGCGGCGAGAATGAGCAGGCTCTTGCAGTGAATTCGCGTGTGGCCGAAGGGTGAACGGGCATGGATCGGTGTTATCGCTTGAGAGCGGCTACGATTCATGGTGTCTCTCCTTATCGAACTCGGCGCCGATGGGCCGCGGCGAAGGAGCCTGGGTGATTCGTGCCGTAATCCAATGCCCTGCTCAGCGCTGCGAGCCAGGCTTATAGCGCCGATGAATGGTGTAGCGTGTCACCGGTACGTCTGGAAATTGTCAAAAGATTGCAACTTCGAGCGGGGCTGTTAGGCTATAGCTCGCGAAGGATTCAAGGTTGGATGAGCAGAATGGCCACTATGAGAGTGTGCAACCTCTGGCAGTGAAACGTGTTCCAAACAGGGTTCGATACTTCAGAAACTATTTTCCTCGAGTTCTCTGGCCGAGATTGTCCGCGACGTGCTGGCGGGCAAGGCCGGCGAGAATGCGAGCGACGCCCAGGAATGCCGCCTCTTCTAGGGAACGCTGAGAAATTTGGAAGCGTGCCGCGCGGCCCGGGGCGAGCGAACAGGCCCAAGCAAAATCATCCAGGAGGCCCGCCATGCCATGCACAGGGCGCCGAAATTTGTTTCTGCAGGTGTTGGTGACCACCAGTTCGTTGGTGCTGCTACATACTCCACTCGCCAAATGTCAGAACGCGCCGCCTCCGCCCTCGGCTGGTGCGCCGCCAGCGGACGCGATGCCCGATATCAGGACGCTGGCGGAGTCGGTGCGCGCGCTGCAGGCGCAGGTGCAGAGTTTGAATTCACAGGTGGGTGAGCTGCGCGCAGCCGAAGAACGAGAGCACGCGGAGGCGCGCGCACTGCGCAATGAGCTGAATCGCGCAACCGCGAAATTGGTTGCGACTCCTGGTGGAACGCATGACGCTTATGCTTCAGTGACGTCGCCAGCGAACACTTCACCTGAGACTGCGTCGCCTGTGAGCACGTCACCCGCGGCGGTGGCCAGCGCGGCGACGAGCAGCGAGCAGGGTGCATCGCTTGAGCAGCGCGTGACGCAGCTGGAAGACAATCAGGAGTTGACGGATGCGAAGGTACTGGAGCAGAGCCAAACGAAAGTGGAAAGCGGGTCGAAGTATCGCGTGCGCCTGTCTGGAATGATACTGCTGAACGCTTTTGAGACGCGCGGTGCGGTGGACAATCTGGATTTTCCCCAAGTCGCCACTCCTCCCGAAGTGCCGGATACCTCTGGAACGTTCGCGGGGTCGCTGCGACAGTCACAGATCGGGATTGACGTATTCGGGCCGGATGTGGCGGGAGCGCACACCAGCGCTAATGTGAAGTTTGATTTTGCGGGCGGGCAGGCGGATACGTCGAACGGAGCGGTGATGGGAATCGTGCGCTTGCGTACGGGCACGGTCCGTTTTGATTGGGCCGATACATCGATTGTGGCGGGACAGGATTCGTTGTTCTTCGCGCCGCTGGTGCCTACTTCGCTGGCAACGGTGGCGATTCCGGCGCTTTCGTATTCCGGGAATTTGTGGATCTGGACGCCGCAGATCCGCATCGAACATCGCGTGGCGCTTTCAGACGATTCGAGCTTGCTGCTGCAGGCTGGAATTCTGGACTCGCTCACCGGCGATTATCCCTATCCGCAAGACCGGGAGCCGAGCGAGGGTGAACAATCGGGCCAGCCGGCGTATGCTGCGCGCGTGGCATGGAGCCATCACGCGTTTGGCCGAGACGTGACTGTGGGAATCGGCGGATACTACGGGCGGCAGAACTGGGGTTTCGGACGAAGCGTGGACGGATGGACGGGCACGATGGACGTGACAGTTCCGCTGGGAAAATATTTTGATTTCACCGGGGAATTCTACCGCGGCCGGGCCGTGGGCGAGTTCGGAGGCGGCGTCGGGCAAAGCGTGTTGCTGTCCGGGCCGGAGACGGATCCGGGGACAACGATTCGCGGACTGGATTCGCTGGGCGGATGGGCGCAGGTGAAGTACAAGCCGCGCGCTAATTTCGAGGTGAATTTTGCGCTGGGGATCGATAATCCGTTCGCAGGCGAGCTGCGGAATTTTCCGGCGACGGAGACGCTCTATGGACCGCTGTTGTCGCGCAATCTGACGCCGTTTGTGAATTTTATTTACCATGCGCGGTCGAATATTTTGTTTTCGGCTGAGTACCGGCGATTGCAGACATACAATCTGGACAGCAATGTGGATACAGCCAATCAAATCGGGCTGAGCGTGGGGTACATATTTTGAAGTGGACGTTGCCAATGAGGCGCTGGGTAGTCGGTTGGGGCTTGGTCATCGCATGGATCGCATGCGCGAGCGGGGCGCCGGTAGCGGAGCAGGCGCTCGCGGTGACGGCACAGGTAACGGTGGCAAGGCCGGGGACGGGAGGACATCAACGCGGAAACATCGGCAAGGGTGAGGATCAATCTCAAGTGGTAGTTTGGTTGACGCCGCTGGATGCTCCAGTTTCGAAGGATCCGCCCGCGTCCGGGCCAGCTGCCAAGACGCCGGAGCTGGTGCAACGCAACAAGAGCTTCGAACCGCATATTCTTGTGGTGCAGCTGGGATCCTTGATTCAGTTTCCCAACAAGGATCCGTTCTTCCACAATATTTTTTCGATGTACGACGGGAAAAGATTTGATCTGGGGCTGTATGAGGCGGGCACCAGCCGGTCAGTGCGGTTCGACCGGCCGGGAGTGAGCTATTTATTTTGCAACATCCACGCGGAAATGAGCGCGGTGGTGGTTGTGGTGGATACACCTTACTTCGCGATGTCAGATCGCGCGGGGCATTTGACTATTCCTGATGTTCCCGACGGGCGTTACCAGATGCACGTGTGGTATGAACGAAGTTTGCCGGAGAATCTGAAAGCGATGAGCCGGGAGGTCACCATTTCCGAGAAAACACGATCGCTGGGCGCGATTCGCGTGGTGGATAACCCCAATTTTACGCTCGCGCACAAGAACAAGTATGGAGAGGATTACGTCCCGCCGCCGGCCGAAGGTTATCAGAACCCCTGAGCTTAAGCCCTGCATCCGTTAAATTTACACGTTATTTACAATTTCAAAACTCTACGATGACAACGCTGCGCGCGTTCGCTCGCAATCTAGTGGGCGGAAGATTGCGGGCTGGCAGTGGGACTATAATGTAGGGGTGCTCGCGGCGAGCTGCTGACCGGTCGGATCCGACGATTTGACATCGCGGATTTGCGCGCTGACGACGGACCGCTTGGGGCGGACTGATATGGCGGAAAGCGCTTTGCAATCAAAGGAAGACTCTGTGGATACGATATTGGTGGTGGAAGACAGCCGGGCAATGCAGCGCACCTTGCAGCGTCTTTTTGAAGCAGACGGACTGTGCGTACAGATTGCTTCGGACGGAATCGCGGGGCTGGAAAGCTTCCGCAAGCACACACCCGACGTGGTGGTGTTGGACCTGAAGCTGCCGCGGTTACCGGGGAAGGAAGTGTGCCGCGCGTTCAAGGCGCACGCGGCGGGCGTGCCGATCGTGGTGTTGAGCGCGAATAGCGAAGTCGAGGACAAGGTGTTGCTGCTGGAGCTGGGCGCGGACGATTACGTCACCAAACCGTTCAGCCCCAGAGAACTGCTGGCGCGAGTGCGGCGGGCGATGCGCCGGGGCGTGCCGGTGGCGACGGATGGGGCTGCGGCGGCCAGCGCGCCAGCCCCGCACGAACTGCTGACTTTCGGCGATGCCAAAATTGATTTCACCAGTATGGTGGTGACGCGCGGCGGGCGGCCACTGGCATTAACCGCGCAGGAATTCAAACTGCTTAAATATTTTGCGCGCTGCCCTGCCCGCGTGATTTCGCGGCAGGAACTGCTGAATGAGGTGTGGGGCTACGAAAACTACCCGACCACGCGGACCGTGGACAACCACATTCTGCGGATCAGACAGAAGCTGGAGCCCGATCCGGCGCGCCCGCGATATTTTCTGACAATGCACGGCACGGGCTACAAGTTCATGCCCGGAGATAACGCAGCCGCTGTGGAAAACTAGCGCTGCTGGTCGAGGAGCTTCTTGGCACGTCTGCGTTTACGCACGCAACTTCTGGTAGCCACGCTGGTAATCATCTGCGCGCTCTTGGGTTCGCTGCTACTGATCGTGCGGCATACCGTGCGCTCCGAAATTGACGAGGGAGTGCGGGAAAGCACGAACGAATCGATGCGCGCGTTCGAGAACGTGCAACAGGAACGCGAGCTGCAACTTTCGCGCACCGCTGCGATGATGGCCGAACTTCCCCCGCTGAAAGCTTTGATGACCACCGAGCATGCCTTGACGATCCAGGATGCTTCAGAACCATTATGGAAGCTGGCCGGAAGCCAACTTTTTCTGTTGGCCGGGACGAACGGACAGGTGCTGGGATTTCACGGCACGACGCCGCGCTGGAATACGGAGGTTGCGGAGGAAAACCTGGCACGGTCCATGGAGCTGGGCGAGGACGCGTCGTGGTGGTACGGCGACGGCCAACTATATCGCGTGTTTTTGCGGCCGATCACTTCTGGCACGGACAATGAGCGGCGGCAGTTGGGAATTTTGGCCGTGGGATATCAGATTGATGCGACGGTGGCGGAACAACTGGCGATGGTATCGGGCAGCCAGATTGCGCTGACGACCGGAGACAAGATCATCGCGTCCACTGTTTCGGTGGCGGATCAGACGGAGCTCGCGAAATTGATACAGAAGAGCGATTCCGCGGAAGCGAGCACGCGAGAGATGGCTTTGGGGTCGGATCAGTACCAGGTGGCTTCGGTGGTGATTCACCAGGGGCCGCCGGTGTCGGTGAAATGTTACGTGCTGATGTCCTTGCAACCGGCGAACGCATATTTGCGGCGGTTGAATCGCACGATTCTGCTGCTGGGAATTTCGGCGGTGGTGCTGGCCGCGGTGCTCCTGGGCTTCGTGGCGCAAACGATTACGCACCCGCTGGACAATCTGGTTTCCGGCGTGCGCGCGCTGGCGGTGGGCGATTATACGTATTCGATCACGCCGCGCGGAAGCAGCGAAGTGGCGGAACTGGGCGAAGCGTTTTCAAAAATGCGCGGTGAGTTGCTGGCTTTTCAACAGCGGCGATTTGCGACAGAGCGGATCGCTGCGGTGGGTCGGGCGGCCAACTCAATTTCCCACGATCTGCGGCATTATCTGGCGGCGGTGGTGGCCAACGCGGAATTTCTTTACGAAGCGGAGAAGTTGAAGCTGAACCGTGATGAAATCTACGAGGAAATCAAGACCGCCTCGGAGCAGATGGTGGATTTGCTCGACTCGCTGCGCGAATTGGCGCGGGAAGAACACTCCATTGCGCCAATTCCCGCGTCTTTGAACCAGACGATACGGCGCGCGGTGGATGCCGTGCGGGCCAGGACGGAATTGCGAAATTTGGAGATTTCAATAAGCACTTCGGGAGAAATGAACGGAGTATTCGATCCCAAGAAAATCGAGCGGGCGTTTTTTAATCTGGTGTTGAATGCGTGCGAGGCGACGGTGCCGTCGCAGGGCTACGTGCGGATTGAGATTTGCTCGTTGGGCGAATCGTTTGAGGTGCGCGTGGCGGACAATGGCACGGGGATACCGTCGTCAATCGCGAGCACTTTGTTCGATCCATTTGTCAGCTTGGGAAAACCGAATGGGACGGGGCTGGGCCTCGCGATTGTGCACAAGATTGTGCAGGACCACGGGGGTTCAGTGATGGTGGAGAAGACTTCGGAGAGCGGGACAACCTTTCTGGTGCGTTTGCCAAGGGCGGCGCGAGTGGAGACGCTGGCGGCGCAGGCGGTGGTTTCTTAGCAGGTACGGCGCCACGCCTTCAGTGCGCCAATCCCGCAAAGCGCGATTGGCGTTCCCAGGTCGCAAAGATCAGTCGACCCGATCGGCTTTAGGGCGCGGCGTTTCTCTTACGAAACAGGAATCGCAGACGCGCGTTCCGTCCTTCAGCGTGAAGTCCACTCTGCGATTCGAGTCAATCGCGGCGCCGCATTTTCCACAGACATCTGCGAGAATTTCGCTCATAGGCCTTGATCCATTCTACTCCTCAATGGCAGGCGTGTGCTTCGTTTTGCGGTGCGGTTATGCGGCATGGTGCTTGAGCGGCAAGGCTGCTTCGGAATGCGCAAAGCCGTAGAAGCGGGCGTTGCAATCGTCGCAGCGGTACACGCGGACACGGATCGCGTGCAGAAGATATCTCTCGATGGGGCCGCGACGATGCGAGCGAGTGATCTCGACGCTTCGGCAATAAGGGCACAACCTTTTGGCGGCCGCGGGAATGGGTGCTGCAGCGGAGGCGTGTGGTGAAGACGACGCGAGTTCGAGTTCACGCATAGCGATCGTTCGAGCGCGGAGAGCGTCCCTCCGATATGCCGAACAGGCCCAGCAGCAATCTTCCAAAAACGCGAAGCACTAGGACGGCGAAGCAAACGACTAAAACGATAGATATAAATATCCTGAGGAAAAGGAGAGACGAATTAGCCGACCCCGGCAGTTCCTCGAGCAGGGCGGCAAATACGAGAAGTGCTGTGAAGCAGGCCATCAGACCTCCAAGCGCTGGGAACCAAGAGCGAAAGGCGTTGTATGAAAAAAGAAACGCCAGCGCGGTCCAAGGCTGGGAACCGCAGCTTGTGCTGCGATCACTCAAGAGATGATGTGGCAGAGACCGGCTGGCGGAAATCGGGTAATTGCTGTAGGTAGCCGCAGGACCGGCAAGGGCGTATCCGGCGGGACACAGCGAATGCCAGAGCGCCTAACCAACGAGGCCTGCTGGAGATAGTGGACGCTTGGGGCGTTGTGGACGATTGTCGGCAGCCGATGGTAAGCTTGCCGCCCAAAGATTTGCAGGTGAGGCATGCTGGGTCGGCCAGCGAAATTGGGCGCGCACCTACAGGATGAGAAGCGATGAAACTCGATGCCAAGAGCGCAGTCGGTGCGGCGCAAGGCGTGCGCGCTTTGGCGCAGCCGATTGCCGCTGCGTTGTCGCGCGCCGCGATCTTTCTGGTGGTGACGGTCAAGCCGGGCGCGGAGAATCGCGCGACGGTGCGATCGTTCTGCGGAGATCTTGGCGCGCTGATTCGCGCCGTGGAATTTCGCGACATCGAAGCGGGGCTTTCCTGCGTGATGGGTTTTGGGTCTGAGGCGTGGGACCGGCTGTTCGGGACGCCACGGCCTGCGGAGTTGCATCCATTTCGCGAGATTCGCTCCGCAGGGCGGCACGCGGTGGCGACTCCGGGCGATTTATTGTTTCACATTCGCGCGAAGCGCATGGATTTGTGCTTCGAGCTGGCGACGCAAGTCATGACGCGGCTGGGCGACGCAGTTACGCCGGTGGATGAAGTGCACGGCTTTCGTTACTTCGACGACCGCGACCTGATCGGTTTCGTGGATGGGACGGAAAATCCGCGGGGGCAGGAAGCGATTGATGCCGTGACCATTGGCGCGGAGGATGCGGCGTTCGAAGGCGGGACCTACGTGATCGTGCAGAAATACTTGCACGATATGGCAGGGTGGGATGCGCTGTCCACGGAGGCGCAGGAAGGAATCATCGGGCGCAAGAAACTTTCTGATATTGAATTGGACGCAGCTGTGAAGCCGACCTGCTCGCACAGCTCGCTGACCACGATCGAAGAGAACGGGAAAGAGATCAAAATTCTACGCGACAACATGCCTTTCGGGCGGCCGACGCAAGGGGAATTCGGAACGTATTTCATCGGGTACAGCAAGTCGCCGAGCACGATTGAGTTGATGCTGCAGAACATGTTTGTCGGGCGGCCGCCGGGAAATTACGACCGGTTGCTGGAGTTCAGCCGCGCGGTTACGGGGAATTTGTTTTTTGTGCCGGCTGCGAGTTTTCTCGATGATGTGAGCGACGAGGCGGCGGCTGATGCGGCGCCCTCCAATGCGGAACCCGATGCGCCTGCCGATTCCCCGTCAGGCATGCCGCCAACAGACGACACGGGCCAAGCGGCGGAGCGAAGCAAGGATGGTTCGCTGGGCATCGGATCACTGAAAGGAGACATCGGTCATGAATAATCTACATCGCGAGCTGGCGCCGATTTCAGATGCGGCGTGGGCGTCCATCGAAGAGGAAACGACACGTACGCTGAAGCGCTACCTGGCAGGACGGCGCGTGGTGGATACGCACAGCCCGGGCGGCACGGGTCTCTCCGCAGTAGGCACGGGACACTTGCGGAAGATCACGGCTCCGGCGGACGGAATTCTGGCGAGGCAGCGCGAGGTGAAGGCGCTGGTGGAACTGCGCGTGCCGTTTGAGCTGGATCGCCAGGGCATCGACGACGTGGAACGTGGCGCGAATGATTCGAACTGGCAACCGGCGAAGGACGCGGCGCGTGAGATCGCCTTTGCGGAGGACCGCGCGATTTTTGATGGTTATGCGGGCGCGGGGATTGGGGGCGTCAGGCAGGGGACGAGTAATCCAATCAAGACGCTGCCAGCTGATGTGCGCGAGTACCCGGACGCGATTGCGCAGGGGTTGAGCCAGTTGCGATTGGTGGGCGTCAACGGGCCGTACGCGGTGCTGCTGGGCGCGGATGCTTATACGGCGCTCGCGGAAACGAGCGACCATGGATATCCGGTGCTGGAGCATGTGAAGCGGCTGGTGAAGGACCAAATTATTTGGGCGCCGGCGATTGCGGGGGCTTTTGTGTTGACGACGCGCGCTGGGGATTTTGATCTGCACATTGGGCAGGATGTTTCGATCGGTTATTTGAGCCACACGGATACGGCGGTGCGATTGTATCTGCAGGAATCGTTTACATTTTTGTTGCTGACGACGGAAGCTTCGGTGGCGCTGAATCCGTTTGGGAAGGCGAAGAAGGTCTGAGAAAGGCAGTGGCTACTGATGAGCGATTAGTGGTGTGCGGTGCAGCGGAATGTGGTGTGAGACCGTTTGGGAAAGAGGCAGTGGCTAGTGATTAGTGGCGGGTGGTTAGCGACGGGTGGCTAGAGATAGCTGGGCAGCGGCTCGGGTGGAAACGCGGTTAGAGAATTCGGGTGAGAAATTCGACCATGCGTTTGGTCAGGTGGTCTTTCTGCAGTTCAATCTTCTTTTGCACCGCGTAGTTCGGGTTCGGAAAAGTCTGCAACGTATCCCATTCCAATTTCAGCTTGGAAGCTTCGGCGGCTGCGTCTTGCAGATACGCGCCGGGATTGTCCGCGACTCGCTGGCACATGGCCGCTAGCTCGGCTGGACTCGTTCTTTCGAGTTCGTGCACAGAAGGCATGGCTTCATTCTACGCTCTATTGCTGGCAGGCGGGGATTTGCGCGGTCAGAGCTACCAGTTCGGGCGGTCTTTGTGAAAGCGCATCCGGATCGGAGTGATTCTCTCGGGCAGCCAGCCGTGCACGGGACATTCGAGGCGTTGCGGGAATTTCAGCGCGCCCGGTACGGGCTTGACGACGAGCGGCGCGTTGCACTTGGGACAGGTCATGCGTTTTTTGGCGATTCGCGATTCGCGAGGGAAAAATGAATATATGGCGACAGCGTCCGACTTCATTCGAGATTCTTGAAGTCGATCACGAGAAGAGTTATATCGTCCTCTTGACCTTCTCCCGTGGGACGTCCTGACCAGCGCGACAGCTCATGCAGCAACGAATCAGCGAGTTGGCTCGCTCCGACGTCGTGGTTGTCTTCCAGAAACCGCTTGAAACGGTCCACCCCCAACATCTGCTTCGACGCGTCGTTGGTTTCCACAATTCCATCCGTGTAAAGGATGGCCTTATCGCCCGGTTCCACAGGGATCTGCACTGACGCGTAGGTTTCTTTGGGGAAATGGCCAAGTAGCAGGCCGTTCTCAGACACTTCCGAGGTACTTCCCGTTGACCCGTGCCGCAGTAGAAGCGGTGGATGTGCCGCACCAGCATAGCTCACGGAGTGCTTCTCCATGTCCACAAACATGTAAGCCGCTGTGACAAAATGACGCGCGAACTTCCCGCACAGGGCATGATTCAAACCACCAAGCACCCGTCCCGGATCTGAGGCGTGAGCGAACTGAGCGGCGAGAGAGACTTGAAGCATGGAGGCAATCAGCGCAGCTGGCAGTCCGTGCCCAGAAACGTCTGCGATCAGAATGCCCACGTGCTGTTCGTCCACGATGATGAAGTCATAAAAATCACCTGCGACCGAGGTCATCGGAAGATAGCGAGCGGCAATATCCAGGCCGCTGAGCTTAGGGGTTTCGCGCGGAAGAATGGCCAACTGAATCTGTCGCGCCATTTCCAGCTCATTGTTGATCGCCAGCAGTTGCTGGGCGAGTTGCTGGCTGGTTGCGCGGAGCGTCAGGTGCGTCCGGACCCGCGCCTTCACCACCGTGGGCGAAAAGGGTTTGTGAACGTAGTCCACGGCACCTACTTCGAAGCCCCTGGTCTCGTCCTCAGATTCCGTCTTCCCCGTAAGAAAGATCACCGGAATATCCCGCGTCTGCGCGTTGGCCTTCAAGTGGTGGCATACCTCATATCCGTCCATGCCGGGCATCTCGATATCCAGCAGGACGAGCGCGGGCATCGGCTCGGTTTTGATCAACTCCAGGGCCTTTGCGCCACTGGTGGCTACACGGATTCTAAACTCGTCCTTGAGAATGGCCTGCGCGATGTGAATGTTGGCCGGGGTATCGTCCACTAATAGGATCACTTGTTTGTCCGCGTCACTGCTCATCGTGATGGTCACCATGAATGTACAGGCGTTCGATTTCGCTCAGTCTCAAAAGCGCCGATTCAAAGTCGAAGTTGCTTATGGCTACGCCCAGAGCGTCCAGTCGAACTTTGTCCAGGGTGCTGGGCACTGCATCGCGGAGAGCGGAGAACGCTTCCGCGGCGTCGCTGTCACTCGCCTGGAGCAATTCCCGAAGGCGTGCGGCTGCGGATGCAGCTCTGCGAGCGTCGAAGTCTGGATTCGCTTTGCTTCTCGCCCGATGGAGGACGACGTCCGGTAGCGCCTGCTGGATGGCATGAATTTGATGGTTGAGGAGAGTACGAAATGCCGTCAGTAGAGCGGGCACCGCAGGATCCCCGTTGTGAATTGCCTTTTCCATCTGGTCAGCCGAAGAATAAATCTTCGTGATACTCATATTGCCGGTGACTCCCTTCACAGTATGGGCAATGTGTTCGGCTTGCTTCCGATTTCCGCTCTCGAGTGCAGCTGCTATCTGTGCACCCACGTGATGATGATCTTTTGCGAACCTTATCAGCAGGTCTCGATACAGCCGTCGATTGCCAGCGGCGCGCGTCAGGCCCTCTCTCACATCAACTCCGTCAATTTCGGGAATCACAACTGCGGCCGCTCTTGCCGGCCTGGCTTCCGTTCTTGCAGCCGGCACTCGCCGTGGCTTCGCCCAGCGGGTTAGTGTCGCAAACAGCGCGTCGGGGTCAATGGGTTTGCTTACGTGGTCGTTCATCCCCGCGTCCAGGCAACGTTGACGCTCCTCCACCAATGCATGCGCAGTCATCGCGATAATCGGTACGGCGTGAAGCCGTGAATGGGTCCGAATATGCCGGGTAGCAGTGAAACCATCCATGTCGGGCATCTGCAGGTCCATAAATACAACGTCGAACCGCGGTTGCCCTTCGCCTTCCGTCAGGATTTTCACGGCCTCCGCACCGTCGCTCGCGATCCTCACGGTGGCTCCCACGCTCTCCAGAAGTTCAGTCGCCACTTGCTGATTTACCTCGTTGTCTTCGACAAGGAGAATCCGAGTGCCAGTGAAGTCGGGTGAACCGGTCTTCTCGCTCTTGGGCTGCGAACGGCCCCGCTTCGGCTCTACAACCCCCAAGATTTCCACCAAAGTGTCGTAGAGCAGCGATGGGCTTACCGGCTTCAATAGATAGCCGACGACCCCTGCTTGCTCCGCTTGGGCCTGCAGGTCTTCCCGCCCAAAAGCAGTCACCATCACGATCTTGAGCAAGTCCTTCGAACGTTTGCCGCGCATGATTTCGCGGCTGGCCTGCAGCCCATCCATGCCGGGCATCTGCCAGTCCATCAAGACCACGCGATAGGGATCTTGCGAGCCGGCAGAGGCTACTTCTTGTATCGCCTCCTCACCGGATGAAGCCGAGTCTGCGCGCAAGGAAAATCCGCGCAACACATCGCACAGGATTTCTCGGGCTTGCTGATTGTCATCCACCACCAACACGCGCACACCCACCAGGTCCGGGATGAAACGCTTGCGCTTTGGCTGTCCCGGCCCGAGGCCGAACCAGGCCGTGAATCGAAAGGTGCTACCGGCGCCGTGCTGACTCTCAACCCAGATTTCCCCGCCCATCATTTCCACGAGCCGCTTGGAGATCGAGAGACCAAGTCCAGTGCCACCGTACTTTCGCGTGGTCGATGTGTCGGCCTGAGTAAATGGCCGGAACAATCGGGCGGTCTGCTCCGGCGTCATTCCTATTCCGCTGTCGCGCACGGAAAACGTCAGCTTGATTCGATCGGAGAGTTTTTCTTCCAGCGAGACCGCCACTACCACCTCGCCATGGTCGGTGAACTTCACCGCATTATTGACGAGGTTGATGAGGACCTGTCCGAGCCGCAACGCATCGCCGACAATATTCACCGGCAGATCGTGCGGCGCGGCGATGAGAAATTCCAGATTCTTGTCACAAGCTTTTTGGCTGACGATGGAGGACAAGTTCTCCAACACATTATCGAGGTGGAAACTCGCATTTTCCATTTCCAGCCTGCCTGCCTCGATTTTTGAGAAATCAAGAACGTCGTTGATGAGGTCAAGTAGGGACTGGGCGGCAACTCTTGTCTTGTTCAGGTAGTCGCTCTGTCTTGGTGTCAACTCCGTCTTCAGAGCCAGATGCGTCATCCCGAGGATGGCGTTCATGGGCGTGCGGATCTCGTGGCTCATGTTGGCAAGGAAGTCGGACTTCATTTTGGTGGCTTCCTCGGCCAACTCCTTAGCCTGCCGCAGCGCGCGCTCGGCCTGCTTGCGCTCGGTGATGTCCACAAGCGTGAGCTGAAATTGTTTTCTCCCGTGGTGGGTGAAGGTCGTCAGATGGACTTCGGCATCCCAAATCGTTCCGTCCGGGCGTTGGTGGCGCCATTCGAAGATCGAATGGCCTTTTTCCTGGCCGAGTTTGCTCCGTTTCAGTGCGGCGGATGGAGTATCGGTACCGTCATACTGAGTGGGTGCGGATACGTCGAGAGTGGTTTTGCCCAACATCTCTTCGCGACGGGAATAGCCATTAATCAGCGCGGCGGCTCGATTGCAATCCACGTACCGGCGAGTCTCACAGTCCAAGACGAGCATCGGGATGATGGACTCCTGGAAGAGCAGCTTGTTGTACGCTTCGCTTTCGCGGAGAGCATCTTCCGTCCGCCGGCGTTCGGTGATGTCTTCCTGCAAGGAGGCGACATACTGGGGTCTGCCCGCCGCATCCCGGAGCAAGGAAAATCTCACGCTCGTAACCACGATGCGGCCGTCTCGGCGAATCAAACGTTGTTCCCACTCG
>Ga0209655_10000293_pt1 | contig 19135 bp, 17 predicted proteins | sample BogFormECP03_OM2_FD_188236 | JGI IMG/M metagenome (GOLD analysis project Ga0209655, IMG submission 188236) | Bog forest soil microbial communities from Calvert Island, British Columbia, Canada - ECP03_OM2 (SPAdes) (version 2) | ecosystem: Environmental > Aquatic > Freshwater > Wetlands > Bog ...
ATTTTTATATTGTTCTATATGTTAATTATTCTTAAACGTTGTTACATTGTAAATATATTGTAAATAGATGGATGTTAATACTGTTATTTTATCTAGTGATTTTAACAAAGATATATACCCTGATAATACCGGAGGCTGTTTTATCAATGATGTGAGAGATGATATTTTCAAATCGAAAACAAATATTCGTATAAGTGAAATATCATATGAACCAGGGTCTTGGTTTAATGTTCGTGATAAGTATAATGAGATGGAAATATCAATGAAGGGGATAATGGTTGAGGCTTATGTTTCTGCTGACATATATGTCGCAGGTCGGGCAGTAGAAAAACGGCAAAGGCAAAAACGGACACCCAACCAGATGCTAATTAAAAATCAATACAGATTAATACTTAGACCGAAAGGAGACAAAGAATATATATCTGAATGGACTGTCGGTGATTATGGATTAGGTTCAGAAGATAAAAATCCCAGAACCAAATTTAGAAGTATTAAGCAAGAGGACTTACACGGATTTGATAGTGCACCCACACGTAATAGTAAATTTAGGGTTGAAATATTTGTTCTAGGTCACAAGGTAGATCAGGAAGAACGAAGAATGAAATGTCATATCCCACCTGCTTTTTATCATACATTTCCGGATTTTCAATTGGTATTTGTAAAAGCAGTTGAAGAAGCAATATTAAAAATATTTAATACATGTAAAGCTGGCCCAGGAATGTATAATATTAATAAAATCCAGTTAGAAGCATTTAAAGATTTCAGTAAACCAGTGGATGTCCCGACAGCAGCATGGGTGTTTTTACGCGCATTTCTACGAAAAACTGACTCTAAATATGTGGCACATTTACAAGTAATGAGAAAATTTCGAGAGATGACTAATTTCCAGATACGGATATGTAAAGAATTGCAGTATCAATTAGGTTTAACTATCAAACCGTTTTATTTTGACGTTATACCTTTCCCATATCCACGATTACTTGAACCGGAGGTTGAAAGATTAAGTTATATTAGACATTCAAAGTGGGGTGGTATGCAAATGACATTTGCAGAATTTCATCAAGATATTCTTGGAGAGTATTCAAAACAATATATATGGGAAACTAATGTATCAGACGAATTTGAGCCTAATGCATATATAACAGATAATCGATGGCAGCAATATGTATATGGCGGTAAAATAAAAAAAGCTTTTCATTATTATGGGATTAAAGGTATTGAATTCAATTCCAATCCCATTACTCAATTCTATATCTATTGCGATATAATTGAACCATCATATGTTAATAATAGCAAAAAACAACTTCTAGCTATGATGCCTACGATGTCGGTCGGTAGTAGAATATCATATGAGAAACATGGAATGGCATATTATAAACAAATAAACAAAACATCACATATTCAAAATGTGAAAATCTGGATATCAGAAGAATTAGATGGCAAACCAATCCACTTTTTAAATCCAGTATCTATAACATTAGAATATTTCTGAATATGGAACATTTATTTTTATCTAGTAGTTTTTCAGGGAAAGAATATCCGGATAACACTGGCGGTAATTTTACTAATAATTTACATGGTGGAAATGTAAATTTCAGTCTTGATAATGCACATGTTGCATTGAGTGATATATCTTTTACTGCTGATAGTTGGCCTAATGTGCGTGAAGGGTATAATCACATTGATATTCAAATGCGTGATTTTGATGTGTGGGGCATAACTTTAGTGAAAGTATACGTGAATGAGAAACCGGAATTGCAACGTGCACCAGATGGTGACATTAGATTCGTGCTAGCACGAAAGAAGGGTTACTACTGTAAAGCTAATGACATAGCAGCATCGGAATGGATTGCACCTAAAGGGAACTGGAAAGATTCTGGGGCAGGTTGGTTGGCAAATTCAAAAGAATGGTTAAAAACAGCTGGCGATGATTTACCAGTTTTCAAACAACTTTTGTTTGATTGGCGTGATAACAGTGAAGGATGCAATAAGTTAAGTTACATGGTTAAATGTCCGGGTGCAATACCTGCTGATTGGCATCAAGAACGTGTATATGTTAAACCGGGTTATTATGACACTTATAAATCTTTCTGTCAAGCGTTTAACTTTGCCATATCTAATGGAATTAATGAAATATTTAGAAAAGCATTGGTGCACTATATTCATAAACCCACTATAGAGAAAATTCCAAAGTATAGTCAAAAGTATTATTCCGGTCATCAATTGACATATTTTCAGCGTGCACGCAAATTAAAACTATTTCATGCCGTGCTAGATGAGTATGATAGTGATTGGGCGGTAAGACTTAAAGATCAAACTTTTAGAGACCCCACCTTAATGGAAGATATGATGGCTGAAATTCATTACTACTACCAACAGTATCAATGGATGCTAACGCTACAACGCAATATATTTTTATATACAACTTTTTTTAATGAAAATATTCGTGATGCACGTAAATTTATACCATTACCAACAGATCGGGAAGACGAAGATAACGGTGATGATGAATTGGGGTTTTATTTAGATACAAAAGATAAATGGAATAATTCATGGCTAATGTTATCAACTTATAAGATATCTACTTCGTATGTTGCAGCGTTAACCATTTCAAAGGAATTTTATGAGAAGACTAAATGTACCATCCATATAAATCGACATATGCAATATCAATTAGGCTTTACAATGAATCCTTTGCATGATTTCGGCTGGGTTAGCTGGTATCCACGTAAAAAAGATGTGGAAACAACATCAATACCATCCTTATTTTGGTATGGATACAGTCTTCCCAATCTCAGTCTTAACCCAATGAAAACATTTTATGTGCATTGCGATATCATTGAAGGGTCATATGTTGGCAATAAACAATTACCTCTACTTAGGGTAGTTCCAGTTAATATTTTTTCTCATTATGTGTCAGTGGAAACATTTTCATCATTGATTTATAGACGTATTAATAAGAATAATATATCTAATATATCTATTTGGATTACTGAAACTCCTGAAGGTAATGCAATTACGTTTAGAGCACCCATAACTGTAAGATTACATTTCAAATTCGGTAATGTCTGATACATTTACAATTACAATGATTGGTAAAGGTGAATATATTGAAGTAGATATAAATGATGAACTCGATTTTACAAAGAAAAAATATGAAGTTTGCATTCAAGATATATTATACCAACCCGTATCATGGTCAAATATAAGGGTTAATGCTAATTTCATGCTCGTGATACATAATGCACAGACAACCGTCTTATATATACCACCTGAAAATTATTACACACTATCAGCATTATTATATCGTATTAATGAACAGTTAATTAAAACTTTTGGGGCGACGGCAGATTTGTTTTGTTACAATGATCCTGTCACAGTATCAGATCGAAAAACAGTATTCCCGCAACCTTATAGCGTAACGGATGATACATTATTTAATACTCAAAAAGATTATAAAAGACGTTTTTTAAAGAAAGATGACTATGATAAAGCTATATTAAAGGAAGCAATGGGTATGGAAATGAAACCATCAATTGTTAGGTTTGGTGGTGGAACTGTTCATTTAAGCATAACATTTTGTAAGCAAATAGCTGTTATATTAGGAATACTTCCACTGGCTTCAATAGGAGGGATACCGCTAATAGTACCTGGTTGGAGATCGGATATTAGCAAAATTGGTATGACAAGGAATACTATTCCATCACTATGGGTATATGGAGATTTTGTTGTTACAAGTATGATTGGCGATCGGAGAGATAATATATTAAAAGTGCTACCGATTACAGCAAACGATGCATCTGTTGCCATATCACATGTCATGTCATATGGTAATGATTATGTATTGGTACAGCGTCGCAAAATAAAAATATTTAAATTATGGTTTAAAGAAGAACCTCATCATGATTATAATCTTAATATCAATGAAGATGTTGTAATTGTTTTATTGTTTCGTCTAAAACAATAAACGTGATAAAATACAATTCAGTTTAAAGGATGGCTTTCCATGTGGTATTATATAGTAATTCAGATCCCGATGTTTTTCCGGATAACACATCCTCACATTTTACATCATTACTTAACAGAAATATATTGTTAAAGAATGAATATAATGTAGCAGTTAGTAGTGTAATACCATGGTCCAATACACGTACTGATTTATTGGAGGTTGTAAAAGAAAAAAGTGGGCGTGGTATTGGGTATACACATAAAACTACAGAGGAGCCTCAAAGTGATCAGCCTGCAAGTGATGTAGCACATATTCGCCATAAAAGGATTGAAGAATCAGTTACACCAAAACCTAAGGCGAATGAAGTAGTTACACAAAAACCTAAAGTAGATGTAACTCAACCACCTAAAATAGCTGTAGTAACTCAACCACCTAAAATAGCTGTAGTAACTCAACCACCTAAAGTGGATGGAGTAACTCAACCACTTATTGCAAGTGAAATAACTACAATTAAACCGAAGAGATCAATAACAATAACAACAAAAGAATGGAAATGTGAAGCAGCACCCACAATCTTTCCTTTATATACTCTTACAGTTCAAGAACAAACTGCAATTATAGAAATGAGTAGAAAGTATTTAACTTTAACACCGGCATACATATTAGAGAAGGGGGCAGAAGATAATCAATTTTTCTTTACTGTACATAATTCGGATACGGAAGCCGTATTAGGTAAGACCAGTAAAACATTTATGTTACCACCCAATACAAATTTTTTTACAAGAAATTATTTGCAAGAATTAGTATTCGAATTTCCACCCATTATAGTAGAAAAACTAATTTTAACTATTACATATGTAAAAGGTGATGTTACTGCACATGTTTCAGGTGATACTGAGGAATTAAATCTACGTCCTAATTGGCGACTAGATCCTACAGGTAAAGGTAAGATAATTAAAATATGGAGTGGTATTAATATATATTTACCGAAAAATGAGAATACAGTCAGGAAAAATATTATGAATAAAACTTTTCTCTTGGATACAGCACCTGATTTACGGAATAAAGACCATAGTGAAATAATTGTTGCAGCTAATTTGAGTCCGGAAAATGTTGATAAGTATAATGATCCAGAAATTCTTAAGAATATTGGATATAGTGAGATTCTAGCGGATTTCAAAATGGAAACATTTCCTAATTCCCAACTAGCTGGATTAGAAGATACAGAACCTTCTGATCTAATGAGTGAATGGATTTCCAAATCAATATTTAACAATGATTTTGAGCTCTTTTCCATGAATGACATTATACCTAAAAAGAAAAAAGGTACTATTATATATAGTCTGACAGATTCGATTGCTCGATTAATGAAAATACCTAAAGTCTTTAAAGCTAACGATGGAAGATTATTTAAAGTAAAAATATTTGACCCCCCAATGGACTATATACAAGAATATGAAATAGATATTATAGATTTTAGTAATATACCAGATTTCATTCAAAAACGTTTAACTATACCGGAACCATATCAACTAACTTTTAAAACAACAAAGGCTAAAAACGCAATTACCAAACCTACTTTGGCAATATCATTCAGCGCATGTATTACTGTTACGGTTCCATATGCATTCAATTGTTATACTGTTACTTGCCTTAAAGCAATTGAGCAGTGGACTATATCAGTTTTATATAAGTCTCCAACGGGCATGGAAAAAATTAAGAAAAATTTCGTTGTGGAAAGGCAAAAAACGGATGAAGAGCAAGTTAAAGCAATCGACGCGGCAGCCAAAAAAGCCTTTAATGACAATGACTTAGAATTTAAGGTTACTTATAATGTGGATGGTGCAGAAGGCGGTGTTGCTATGAGTAATAATTATCATACTGTAACTCTTCCATCTAATCTAGCAAAACTATTAAGAATTCCACCTATATTAATTAGAGAAAAGAAATTCGCAGAAGCAACGGATTCTGTAACCAAAATAATTCCAAGCTTTTCACCTATATGGATAACATGTGATCTGGTTGATGAAACGTTAATTGCAGGTGGAGCAATGAAATTATTAACTCCTAGTCCAATTAATATATCAAGTGGACATGGGATTACAAGTCGGCAATATGTGCCTGTGTCAGTAAGCAGTTTTTCGCAAATTAACATTTATTGCTATAGTGATGTTATCATGAAAACCCCATACTTAGCAAATGACGGTATCCTCATAGTTTTACATTTCGTACCACGATATAAACGCGTGCGATCCTTTGCTGAAAATGATACTCAAGAGTATTATAAAAAAATTTGCTATGGGTGATTCAGTGGCAGATCATTACAGTAAATCTCATCAAAGTGGTGGATATTATAAAAAGATGGGTGTTAGATTTAGTCATGCAATTCCTTTATCGAAGCAGGCGCCTGGTACATATTTAGAAAAAGAATTAGGTATGAATGCTACAACAAAAGAAAAAGACTACGGTAGGTTAGCAAGTCAAAGTAAAAAAGCGCAAAAAACCCGACAACGCAAATATTCCGATTCGGATGATGATTCAGATGATAGCGGTGAAAGTAAACGTGTTATCAATCCAAAGAAAAAGAAGTGTAAAAAGACTAAAAAAGAATCCAAATATAAACGTAATAGAATAGATGAGGCATTAGGTAGTGACACATATTAAAATGGCACCATTATTACTTCCCGAAGGATCCCACGAAACCGTCAAATCAGAATTACAAATATTTGACCGTCCAGAATACCAAGTGTCACAGTTGCATGGTGATTGGATTGAATTTAAACCGACAACACCATGCGTTGGTACCGATACATCAACTCCCATTCTCTTTGATATTCCAGCTGCAGATGGATTGTATACTGATTTATCGTCATCATTTATTGTTTTAGATGTATGCCTTTTGACGGCTGCAGATGCTTGTATTGGTAGAGATGCAAAGGTTGGAGTTATCAATCTAGCATTAAGCAGTCTATTTAAAGATGTTGTTATTCTCATTAATAATCAGAAAATTGAAGGGGACAGTCAAATGTATGCATACAAATCATATTTATATAATTTATTAGCCGCTAGCAGTATGTGTAAAAAATATCAGTTGGCTGCAGCTGGATGGACTGCTGATGAAGCTGAAAAATATGATCTTGAAGCTAATGCAGGTCATACTGCAAGAAGGCTTTGGACACTAAGTAAAGCTGCAACTGCCACCGTAATTAAAAATGCAACATTTGCAGGGCCTCTATTTCTTGACGTAGCACTTCAAAAACAATATTTAACTGATAGGATGAATATTACTTTGAAATTTACACGTCAATCGCATATGTTTGCATTAATGAATTATGATGGAGAGGCTGCTCCACATAAAATAAAATTCGTCAACATGTCATTATGGGTGAGACGTGTAGCCGTATCGCCAAGTGTTATGGTAGGACATCTCAAAGGATTACGAAGTCAAAACGCTATTTGGAAGTATACCTGTTTCAAAACAATGAATTATTTTTTTAATAGTGGCATTGAAAATATTAGCATCCCAAATTTAACCCCTGGAATTTTCCCAAAGTGTCTTTTCATTGGTATGGTGGAGACTGCTGCATACAATGGTAAATACAATAAAAATCCATTCAATTTTCAGCATTTCAATTTAAGTGAGATTGGGATCATGATGAATGGTCAACATACACCATCTACACCATTTAAACCCAATTTTACCAATGAGCATTTTCTACGTGAATATTTAGCTTTATTTATGGCTACAGGTCGTTTTGGTATTCATGAAGATGACAATGGTGTAAGTATGAAAGATTTTGCTGGTGGATGTGCTATATTTCCATTCACATTTGCTCCAGATCTATCATTAGATGGATTTGCACAGCCAATTCGAATGTCACATATTCGGTTGGATATAAAATTTGGATCCGTCTTAGCTGCTAACATTACTTTAATTGTTTTTGCGCTATGTGACACATTATTTGAATATACAGCAAACAATTTAGTGCTGTTGGACAATACTCAAATGCCTAGTTAATGGGTGCCTTAACAACAACTGATTTGAAGAATGTGATGAAGAAGGATCCTGACTTCTGGGGAGTATTTCCTATTGATAGAATACCATCTACTTTACCTAAATCAATGGATTTGAAACTAATTATTAACTTAGATCCAGCATCGAAACCTGGGTCGCATTGGGTTGCAATATGGAGGAAAAATAATGTTGCTTATTACTTTGATAGCTTTGGTAGAATCCCACCTGATATTATTAGAAAATGGCTAATTGAAAATACGAATTCATGGATTTATAATGATTCACCAATGCAGACATCAAATGATAAAACCGCATGCGGATATTTATGTATATCTTTCTTAACTAATAAATTTAAAATATGATTTTGTGTTATTTGTTATATGTTATTTGTTAAAACTAATTTGTCTTGTTAATAAAACTTTATTTGCATCATAATAACATTATTAATTAATCACAGGGAACAAAACTGATTGACACTTAATACAATATTTATTCTTATAAAATAACAATGGTGCATAACTGCATTTCCTACAAACATCTACATTCATTCTATGAAATTTACATTTACATATTACACATTGATTGATATGATTTGAGTGCAATCTCCATACTTGCATTAGATATGATGCAGTCAAAGCAATACCATACCAAAAACAACGGTCCATCCAAAAGCGATACATCATGGAAACTGATGCATCAAAAATCTTTTTAAATTTTCATCGTTATCGTAATTTGTACTGCTGGTGTATACTTTTTGAGCAGTATAAATTTCATATTGATTGTAGAAAACAATAAATACATATGCAAACATAAACATTAAAAATATAAACACTAGTAAACATTCATTCATAACTATTAATTAAACAATCTAATATAACGGAATCTATATATTTTTTTATATCATTTGCACTCTCCCTATTTTTCAAACCGCAAATAGTAACGCAACCACTTGAAAACACATTAACATGTATAGGATGAAATTTTTTAATTTGAACTGCAGGGAAATTTTCTAAGTCTAAGTATCCATTTGAAGCTAAACATAGTTTATGTAAATGTACTTTCTGATTATATCGATACACTCCGGTCATGGTTTGCAAGGTTACGGAAGGAATAACCTCTGTAAATTGATTGACAATATTCAAAATATTATTTATCGCCGCATCGGGATCGCTATTTCCCATTACCCGAAATTTCCCAGACTTGAAAATTAACATTGTACTATTATTATCAAACTTGATTATATATTGCTCAGGCTGATTCTTTTGATGTCTTACACTAATTACTCCATCTTCACATGCTATATTTAATGTATGTAATGCTAGAGGTGTAAAGACATCACCCTTCCAAACTGTATTGACAATCTTCAACTGGGGTAACTGGAACACTTTCTTTATCGGTTTCATTATCACAAGCTGCTAATAAATCGACTGTTGACAACGATCTGTAGAATGGTGGATGTAAAGTATGTTTTGCATACTGCACTACTTCATATGGACGTTTTTCGATATTATCATTCATTGTTTTTATTGCTGAACATTGCAAGTACGGAATTAAGGCTGGCTTTAAAAATCGTGCTAATTCATGTACTTTCCGTTTCGCACAATCTGTTTGAGAATGATTACGCTCACATGCCATATGAGTCAATGGTATCATTGCTTGTTTATATTTAAATGGTAATAATTTAGATATATTCACAATATTCGGATAGTGAAATTCTGAGTATCGCTGAAAAAATTTCTGTACTTTAGAATTGGTAGTATAAATCGTTGCATTTCGAGATACCTTATTGGTTAATTTCCGTCGGAATTCATTCATATCCATGTCACCATCTGGCAAGTTAAATCCATGTCGATATGTCTGTATTGCAAACGTGCCAACATGTATCGGATGCAAATCAACCACTGCAGTTACAGGAGTCTTGACATAATATAATATATACTCTCTAGTTTGTATGCAATAAGCGCAAAATTCTTTTATAAATATTTTAGATAAATAGTCAAAACATTCAAAGTCAAATATCCATTGCAATTCCACATCATAATCTTCATAATCACTCATAATTTTCTTAATTCAGTGTCACTGACCCACTCATTAAATTTATCTGGATATCCAACCCATTTAACAAAATGCTGTTTATTAGCTCCAACACCACGTGTTCGCAGAACTTTTTCTATTCTGTACTCTTCGGGTTTGTCTACTTTTTGCAATTCTTCAGCATAATAACTGCCTATTATTTCTTCTTCATGATAATCCTTAATTTTGTATTGTATGGGGTTGGTACGCAATACCCTTGATATTGTAAATACTTCTTCAGTCCAACTAGGTAGGTAGCCTTTACCAAAAATATTCTTGGCTTTACTTATTCGAACGTGATCGCCAACCTTTAAATATTTTGATTTCGGTATATATTCATCCATCGGTTCATTAAAAAGCCATGTTTCCATTTCCGTATCTTCATTAATACCATTGGGTGTTGTATTAATGCTTCTATGAAATGAATTGTTATACCCACTAACTATATCAGGTAATATTTCTAACCATCGTCTAGTATTTTTATATGTAAAAATTCGCCACATTTTCGTTTTCAGGGTTTTATTAAATCTTTCCACCATGGCAGCTTTAAATTGAGATTTAACTGAAAATTGCTCTATTCCATGCTCATGGAAGTATCGTTGCATGGTGTTACTTTCAAATTCCAATCCTTGATCAGTTTGAAGTTTCATTGGTTTTTCACCTTGACTGAATATATTGTCAAATGCATTTTTCATATCTTGAGTAGATTTACTTTTCACTGGCTCCGCCCATGCACGTCTACTGAACATGTCAATCACAGTCAGAATATACTTATATCCATCATTACTCTTAGCATACTCTTGCATGTCAACGAGATCAGCTTGCCATTGGTGGTTCATACCACTCGTTATATACTTCCTTGTCCCATATCGTTTCCTGGCTGGCTTGTGGAGAGAGTATGTAGATTGACCTCGGAGCCAGTCTTTCACAACTTGTTGGCTTAGGCCGCTGGCACGGACAAGTGCTGACACACCTCCAAAACCAGCTGGGTGTTGGGGGTTGTAATATATTTGACTTAACGTTAAGTCGCTCATAACTATTACCCATCATTCATAATTTATTCTACTTACATCATTGTCTATGACTTATTATGATATGAAGCAAAAGGATGTCCTGCTGGTGGTGGTGGCCCTCCAAATCTAGCTCTTTCATTATCTACTTGATGACGATGTGCTTGTCTAAAAGTTGGTGGGTTTTGCATCTGTAATCGACGTAATCTATCTGCGGCTCTGGCCTCAGACTCTTCTTTCCATTTAGCCATTTTCGCTTTTGCAGCATCATCCCATATATTTTTCGGATCTTTTCCTCTTGACTTACGTTCTTTCTTTTTCACCTTTTTAGTTTTTGGAGGTTGGAAATCTTCACTATCTGAAAGGTCTAATATTGTAACAGCTGCTTTTTTCTTTTTAGGTGGAGCCCTGAGACGTTTTTTTAATATTAACTTTGATGGTAATAACTTAATTTGAACTTCCTTTCGCATATCACGTCGCAAACTTTCACCGAAATATGCTGTTAATGTAGGATCTACGGTAGCATGCATCTTAATTATTTTATATCCTGCTAGCGTTTCGGGTGTTGCACCCAAATTTGTCTTAGGCGCATGGGTGTTACGGACACATAAATGTAATAATTTAGGTACATCAACATTTTTGGCTATTGGTTCATTTGGTGCTTCATCTGGAGGTAGTATATTACGTTGATGAATAGCATTTCGCAATTCCAATTGTCTCAACAATTGACGGCAATTATATTTCAAGCTTTGGGGTACTCCAAACAAAACGATACCATGATCCAAAAATTCATCCTGCGAATCAACTGTTGCTTCCTCTTTCCTTTTGGCTATACCACCCTCATACATAAGTGTATCATCATCCTCCTCTTCTTCCTGTAAATATGGATCTTCTGCTAGCGCTTGCCGCTCACGCTCCCGACGTTGCTGTGCTAATGCTTGCCTTTCAAGCTCCAACTCTTCTTCAGTCGGTTCAAAATTCTCTAATTCTAAATCTTCATCAACTCTATTTACATCAAAACCCCTTTTCTCATATTGTTTCAAAATTTCATCCTCAGTTATTCTTTGTAGATTAATAATTACTTCAGGTGACATATTCTTTTGTTTTTGTTTCAATTGTTTCTGTTCGTGATATGTTAGTAATTTTTCTACTGCTTCGGGAAGTAAACCTCCATTAGCTTTCTTGACAGCCCACTTTTCCATTTGATTTCTGAATTCAGTGTCTCGACGAATATTTTTTAACAAATGTGAAAATCGACGCCTATATCGTGTAAACTCTTTGTCATTTCTTATTTTAATTTTTGACTTCTGCATAATTCGCTTCAATGCCCATTGATCATTTTTCACATCAATTTTAGCTTTATTGATTCTTCTCATTGCTTTCCTTTCTTTTTCATTAGGCGGATCTTCTTTAATTCTTTCAGGTATTTTTTTCTTAGCTATAGTTTTTACAACAAATTTTTCCCATCTACGCTCCAGTTTGTTTGGATTTTTCTCACCTGCTATTATTTCTAACTCATCTCGCTGTTGACCAAGTTTTTCCTGTCGTAATCGATCCTCTTCAGATCGCCCCTGAGCCTCCAATTCTTCTGCTAATCGTTCATTCCTTTCATATTCTTCTTGCTGTAACTGCATGTTTCTTTCATATTCGTCTTGTTGACGCCTTTCATGTTCAGCTACATCCTCCGCTAATTGTAATTCACGTAATCTTTCAAATTCAACTGCTTCTTCTTCAGCTTGTCTTCTTCTTAATGCATCTTCATCCGCAATTAACCTTACCCTTAACGCTTCTCTCATAGCTTCTCGTCGCTGTTCTTGATTCTTTGTTTTGTAAAATTCTAAACGTTGACGCCAATTTACATCAGCTTCTTGCCCTCGTGTATTTACTTCATTTTGTATGCGTGCATTTTCCTCTGCTTGTATGCGTGCATCCTCCTCTGCGCGCATACGTGCATTTTCCTCTGCTTGCATACGTGCATTTTCCTCTGCTTGTATAATACGTGCATTTTCCTCCTCTTGCCTTCTCAATTCATTTTCTTGCTGTTGCCTATGCTGCTCATCATCGTCATCATCATCGTCATCATCATTGTCATCTGCTTCCTCATCATTATCATCTGCTTCCTCATCTCTGTACTGCTCCAATTCATGTGGCTGATATTTAAAATTTCGTAGGTTTAGGTATTCAGCTTCACTAATCAAAACCATTTTTATATAATTCGCCATTATCGTGTGTATTGGTGATATCCGTAATTGTAATAATCTCCTCCCCTGCTAGCTGTTCGCGATGCTTTTGGTCTACTGGTATCATATATATCATCATAATATGTTCTCTGAGATGGAAGTGTGTTTATATATGCTGGCGGTGTAGGTCTAGCAAAATCAAAATTTTGTATGATGCTTCCTACCTTTCTTTGTATCGCCTGCTTTGTAGGGCCACTAAATTCTACTTTCTTCTCAGAAGACTCTGTTGTAGGCTTGCTAAATTCCATTTTCTTTTCTGATACTCCACTATCAAATACTGTTTCATCAGTTTTCGGTGCAATATTTTCTACTTTGGCTGATGGTGTATCCAAATCAAGCTCCTGTAATTGTTTTATTCCTGCTGCGGCACCAATAATACCACCCACTATTCCCGCACTGACACCTGCACCCGCAGCATGCTTTTTCACAAATTGACCGAATCTTTGCATACGAGTTGGGCCAGCATAAAATGAAGACATACTCGACCCAGTACCATCAAATCCTCTCATTGCTCTCGCCAGATTAGCTTCATTTTGTGCATATGCTCCTCCTGCCTCCCTTGCCCTTAGTATCGCCAAATCAGCTTCATTACTATATGCTGATGGTTTGTAATTTACTATATCTTTTCGAAGTTGTGCTGCATTGAAAGGTTGTTTTGGGGGAACATTAGTTGGAGCTCCAGAAGGCTGAGAAAAATTCATTAAATTCGAAGTGTTTGGTAAGGGTTTCACAATCTCTTTTCTGGTGGGGGTACCCATCAACATCATTTTCGGGTCATATTGTGGCGGTGGTAGCGTGCGAGCCGGTAAACTGTTTTGAGTACCATGCAAAGGATCAAATGAACTGCTTCCACTACTTCCACCCATTCTCAATGCTCGTGGATCGCGACGCAAAGGTTGCCTTGAAAATTGCATTAAGTCTGTTGCACTACTGCTACTGCTGGATGGATAATTCACAATACCTGTAGTACCATGTTGACGTTGTGCAATTCCAGTGTCAGAAAAATTCAATCTAACTGGGTCGCCACGTCGTATTGGTGTTGAAGCCCTGTGAATGGATCTATTGGAACCTAAACGTTGATAACTCATATCTTGCGGTCCATATGGTCCAGGTTTTGGCGTTCTGCTGAACATGCTGCTAGCTGATTGATCGGCTAATCGATTAGAGCCAAATAATTCTTCAGGTACCCCTCTCATGTCAAGTGATCGTATTGTCGATTCATTTGTAAGTCTTTGATATTTAGGTAATGGGCCTTGAAACACTACATCTTCTCCAATTGCCGCTTGCGGCTCAACAAATGATACTGATTTATTTCCACCTCTTGCACGCTTAAAAAATCCCTCCGAAGGTCTCGTTGAGCTACTTACATTTGGGTTTACTGGCACTCTTTCACCACCTCGACGGATGGCTGACGCTACAGCCCTTCTCATTAAAGATTCATTGGCGGGAAATTCTGTAGACAAAACACTGGATTGACTTGCAGGTGCTCCCATACTACTCCCTGATGAGGTGCTGAACCCATACCGTACAGGCCGGATTATATCGCGAGGTGGTCGACCTGCAAATTGTGATTCCTCCACCCACTGAGGAACGTTGTATGTACCACCACTGCGAGGTGGTCCAACAGATGACCCTCTACTCGATCCTCTCACCGCTCTCGTTATATTGCTACCTTTCGAAGAAGATGTTACATTAAGTGATGGATTAAGAGGTGGCAGTCTTCGAATGGCACTTTCTGAAAGTGACCGAGGTATTGAAGCCACTGATCCCGGTGGTGCTCTTAATCCCGGTGCTGCTGCTCTTAATCCCACTCCCGATGGCGGTGGTGGTCTTAACGGTGCTCCTGCAACTCGACTACCCACTAAATTCGGTGCAGACCTTACAGCTCCTCGAAGCGCCCTAACACTAGGCCTCATTGCACTTAGCGTTGCTCTTGCTCCGATTCTTGCTGCACTCAGCGCAGCTTTAAAACCTCCCGCTCCCCCTGTCTGCAGCACATACTTTTTTTTACTTGCCATGGAATAGGATGGATGGACTAAATGTCGAAGAAATCGGCGATGTTTTATAATACGTTTTCGCACACGTGCGGATACTGGAATTTCACGGCGTAATACCTTTACATAGCACTTTATCAATGACTGCATCTCGCTTTTGCTTGCATGTCGAATCAATTTTTTAAATTTGTCTGGATCCTTGCTTCCAGCAATTTTTCGTATAAAAGTGTCACAGTGCATTGTTAACGTATTGATACTTCTGCGTAATCATGGGAATGGTTTTTCCATACAACTGTTTATCTACATATGCATACATGGGGGGATCCAAGGGTAATATACTAGACCGCAATTTAATAAGCTCCGACGTTTTGGTGTGTAAGTCAATAAATAGATACCCATACTGCTCCTTGATAGCATCATTATAAATTTCAATTAAATAATTCTTTTTATTAGGATACATTTGCCTACCTAACACATTAATTTGATTTAAATCCCTATTATTTCTAAATAAAACCATGTATTGCGTATTCAAGTGGCGCGTCCGCTGCTGCTTAGACTGAAAAAACAAATTTTGAGTTATATTAATAATAAAATAAGGTACGTGATGCGCTGCTTTTGTATATAACGCTGTTACCTGTGCATTATCTCTTGTTTCATCCATCAAATCATCCAACACGATGACGCTGTTGGGCTCACAAAAATCGAAATTTTCAGGTAACCCTTCATGCATGATAAAACCCTTTCGGGTCAATAGATCATGTGCTTCCGTCTTTTGACCATAGAACCAATACACATAAGTGGGGACAATATCAAACAAAACATGCGCGCTGTCCATCAAACGAATAACAAACGATGTCTTTCCACTCAAAATCGGCCCGGTCACCAACATACATGACCCCATATGAATTCTAGCATCCATTTCAAGGTAATAATGAAGACGCTACACCGTAGGGAAATAAATTCTGTGGTGTCAAGCCTGCTGTATTTCCAACACTTACTGCATGCCTTCGACCTCGACCCCCACGACGTCTATGACCCCCACGACGGCGGCGGCCTCCACCAGCCCGCTTCCTTCGACCAAATTTACGTCTAGCCATTATAACAATTTTATTTAACAATTAACAAGAAAACCATAACTATATACATGTAACAATAACGTTTATATTAATCACGTTTACCAAGCCAATACTCCATCACATTCAGATCCGCTAATGTTAAGGTGTAAACCACAGGGCATACAAACACCAACTTCGGCTTCCGTGGGTGGCGACATACTGGACAATAATTGTAGTGATATTTATTATACTCCCGCATACAATCCTCATGGAAAAAGTGTTTCCCGCACTCATCCACCGTCAATAACCTCCCATTCTTCCCTTCATAGCATATTGCACACTCCCAAGTGTCTATGTCCATCGTATTATTTCGTCCGCTACTGCTTTTGCTTTTGCTTCTACTGCTGCTGATACTGGGTAACTTGGGTCTTCGGAATGTGAATGATAATTAGGAATTTCATCACAAGCTAAAGCGTGCATTCCCACCTGTATATCTAATTGAACCAATTTCAAACCCTTTGACTCCGGGTGAATTTGAGATATTAACTCCAAGATGGTTGACGTAAAATTAGTCTCACCTCGCACCATCAATCTGATGCCATTCGTCTTGTATTCCACATTCTCCTTTTCATCAAAAACAGTTAGACATACTTTAATTATTCTATCTAAGGGTAGCTGCTTCATGGCTTTTTCAAACCATAACTCATGCAATAATTCTTCACTGTTAATAACTTTCATTGGATCCGTAACAAAAAGACATAGGTGGTCCCCATCCCATTTTATTGCACATTTGTTACTGGTAAACACGCGGTATTGTGGATTGAACATGTCATAGACATTTTTTAAATTATGTGATAACAGATTAGTGAAATCGCCTAGGAAATCCCTAATATGCACTGGGCGAACCTCTTTCGGGTCGCGATAAAAAGTAATATCATCAGTCATCATCATGCTATTTTCACCTCACAATCTTTAAAACGCTTTTTCCGTTTATAGACTCTATTAAACATTAGTATTTCATAAATCATGAACATAGTAATCAAAAATATAAATACATAACAAAATATTTCAAACATTTAACACTAATCAAACCAGAAATAACTTGAACTATCGTTTCTTTGCACCCTTAGCCTTCGTGATCTCACTGACCTTTCGATTATAGGGCTTGGCTGAATCAACCGTTTTTCCAGTTCCTTTTGCTTTTCCACCTCCTTCAGACTCTCCATCGCTTCTGTCTGTTGTTGTTGCTTTTCCAGATTCTTCGATTCTTCTTGCTTTTTCTTCAAAATATAGCTTCTCTGATCTCTCAGTAGCACAGGCTCGACAATTTTTATAAGGTATTCCGTAAGAATCTTTTGCGTAGAGGGACAATGGTATAGCTTCCTTGCAAAGGCCACACTTTCGGTTGAGCTTGTCTGACCAAAATTTAAGTTGATTAGCCCGCCACTCATCCAAAAAACAAGCCTTACAATTATCGTACAAGGAACCATCAGGAGCCTTATTATAGGATGATATTTCCTTGACTTCTCCACAGTCATCACACTTGCGGGTTGTTTCGATTTTAGGAGGCATGTTACCAGCTCGTCAATTGAAGACATTGTGAAAATATTATATTGCTTGCACCGTCTCATCAACTTGATCATTGAGTTCATCCTCTTCAGTTCGCCATGGCGGCCAACTTAAAAACCGGAATTCCCTATCTTCAAACTTTTCTCTGTACTCATAGGATGGGAGTTCAACTTTATCCAAATTTTTTATAATTTTATAACACTCAGGCTGTTTTGTAAGTCTATCCTTGGCTTGTAAAATATACTTGTGTTCACCACGGCAATATCGACTGTAACGTGTAAAATGGGTCAAGGCCTGATCGTATGTTGCCGAATTTGTACATGCAAGAAACAATACTTTCAATGCACCAACATTTACAAGTGATTTATCGCTATATTTCTCCAGGCAACCAGCGGAATAACTATAACATATTATACAATACAAATAATTCAAATGATACATGACTTCATCCAAAGGTTGCAATAGGCAATTCAGGCAGAATATATGCTTGCATTCAATTTTGTCTACACATTGCACCAAATTAATATATCCCAGGCATTTCACGCAACGTACATCGTCTTTCCAATTATATACCCCGGTTTCATATTCAGGGGGGTAACGCGAATATTCCTCAAAAGTCTGAGGCCTTGTGATCATACGTCTTTTCATTGCCATAAAATCTCGAAACAACCTCAAATAATAGGCATCATTGGGAATTCTAGTAAAATTATAATGATAAAATTCACAAGTATCATGACACCTAATGCTTAATCTTTTGTCTATTTGCTCCATTACATCTTCCAAAGTTATCCTTCTTTTGTAAAATTTATCGCCCTTTGGATCACGATATATTTCATCAAACAGGCGTTGCTCCATTATTAAATCATCCATCTCCCACACATGCCCCGTAACTACATGTTCCATCTGAAATAATGCATTCTTGCACACTGGGCACATTATCCGCTTCAAATCATGCTCCATTTGTGTGCGTTTGCCAGACTTTCGAAGACAACAAAACATGCAAAAATAATGTGGCTCTTCTTTCCATGTCCTGTATCTTGTAACGCAATATGTTGACTTGTATAAATTAAATTCACCTCCACATTTACCACATTTCTTTTCGACACCTTCCATTGCACCGTTAACTGCATAAATGAATGAAAAGGGCGGGCCCCCGCACAGGAGCGTGTGTACACTGTTCGCGCAAGGACGTGTCCGCAAGTGGCCGGCCCCGGCCGGCCACTTGCGTGC
>Ga0209655_10000294_pt1 | contig 19101 bp, 22 predicted proteins | sample BogFormECP03_OM2_FD_188236 | JGI IMG/M metagenome (GOLD analysis project Ga0209655, IMG submission 188236) | Bog forest soil microbial communities from Calvert Island, British Columbia, Canada - ECP03_OM2 (SPAdes) (version 2) | ecosystem: Environmental > Aquatic > Freshwater > Wetlands > Bog ...
CTCGAAACGTTGTCGCCGCGCACTAGAATCTCGCCGTCTTCCGCTAGCCGAAATTCGCGCCCAGGCAGAACTTTTCCAATCGATCCCTCGGTCGCACGAAAAGGATGGTTCAAGCTGATCAGCGACGCCGTCTCCGTCATCCCATAACCCTGCACGACGGCGTAACCCACACGCTTGAAAAATTCCTCGGTTCCGCTGGACAGCGCCGCCCCGCCGGAAATAAAGGCCCAGAACTTCCATCCCAATCGCCGGTGAATCCGCCGGAACATCCACGCGCGCCGCAGAAACTTCTTGCCATTCGCCGCGTCAAAAGTTCGCTTCAACCAGTCTCGCTGGCCCCGCGCCTCAAATTCCCGCTCAATCCCCGCATGCAACGCATCCAGCATGCGCGGCACCGCAATGAGCGCCGTAGCGCGCTCCCGCTTCACCGCGCGAATGATCTCCCCCGGATTCGCCGACGGCTCGAAAATCACTCTCGCCCCAAGCAACGGCGGCACAAACAGCGCCATGAACTGCCCAAACACATGGCTCAGCGGCACCAGCGATACAAAACCCAGCGGATGAAGCCACCGCTCGTACTTTCGATAAGGATCGATCCCGCGCTCAAGCGGTTCAAGATTTGCCAAGAAATTCCCATGCGTCAGAACGACACCGCGCGGCTCGGCCGTCGTGCCCGAAGTGAAAAGAATCTGCGCGATGTGATTTCGCGTGATGGGCTCGTCGGCAAGGCTCTCATAGCTGGCGCGCTTCGGCGAGCTGGCGGTCGACGAGGAGGTCACCCCGCCGGCACGCGTTACAGTGTCAGCCAAATCCTCCAGTGCGAGCCTCGGGATGGCGGGATCGAGCGCCGGCTTTTCCCGCGAAGCGAAAATCAACTTAACGCCGGCGTCTCGCACGACGCGCCCAGCAAAATCAGGAGTAGCGCCATCGTCCATCGGCACAGCCACCGCGCCGCGCAACAAACAACCCCAAAAAGCCGCGGTCCACTCCGCGCTGTTCGGTCCCCAAATTAGAATTCGATCGCCTGTTCGAATTCCACAATCTTTCAGCGCCAAAGCGAGGCCAACCGCCAGGGCCGCGACCTTCTGATAGGCCCACACCTCGCGGCGATAACCGCGCCGTTGCACGAACGCAACGTCCGCCCCATATCGCTCAAACTCTCCGAAAAGGGATAGAAGATTTTCTCGCGCCATAATTCGAGTCTCTCGCGCGCCTCCAGGCACCTCGATTCTACGCCCGCCCCAGTAGCACAGGCTTCAGCCTGTGCACGGTCTAAACCAAGGCTGGACCGATCCATAAACGGGCAGCCTTAACAAGGAGGTGCAAGTCGAATGCCAAGTTGAATCTGTCGCACTTCGAGAGAAGTTATCAAGCCGTTGCGCGCAGCGGCTGGCCCGCGCGTCGATTCGCAATCCAGTTTCGAAAAAACACGCCTATCCCCGCGAGACACAGAACGCCCGCGTTGGCCAACCCCAGCATGGAGCTATTGTGCAAAGCGTCTGCGACCACGTGTGAGTCCGTGACCAACGACAACACGAAAAATAAAGTGTGCAACATGCTCGTACCCTTCCTTAATTCCCTTCCTTCGCGGTTGCGCCCACGTTTCCCGATCCCGATTGGCCTCGCAGCTGACGGATCAATTGCACCGTCCGCAGCACGATCGTCGCGGCAGAAATAATCCCCGCGCCCACTAGCCCATACAAAAAGCACTGGTTAATGATCTCCAGGGTCCGCGCGGAATTGCCCGCGCCCTCTGCCATGGACCCAGCCGCAGTCACCCAACTCCCGGCTCGAATCAGAAAATAAACGACCGTTAGGCCTCCAACATTCACGATCACGCGAACGATCCCCCGAAACAGCATCCAGTCCGGCCGCACCAGATTAATGCTCGCGCGCACAATCTCCGCGACTGTAAGCAGAACAATCAGGAAATAGACCTGATACCAAATGGGCGCGAGCTTCAAAAATGCCGCCGCCGGCCCAAGGATCAGCGCCGGATAGTTCTGCAGCTCCGTCATCCACGCAAGCGCCAACGCCGAAGCAATAATGATCGACACTGACTCGAACCGCGAAACGTGCCCCGCGCCACGTTCGATCCGCAGCCGGATCTCCTTTTCAGCCTTTAGCTGGAGAGTCAGCCCGCCGCTGATGCCATTTAATTGCCAGTGATCCGGATGCTTCTCGAGGTTTTTGTCAACAAGCGAGAAAATCAAAGTCACCACGCTCGACTGGATGAAAAGCTGCAGCAGGCAAGTCGAAAAAATATTGCCGACGCCGATCTTCTGTCCGCTGACCGCCAGCGCCGTGAAAATGACCGCAATCACGAAGAACGTCAGCCCCAGGTTGAACGACAGCACCTTGATATAAAACGGATACAAAACCGGCCCAATAATCTGCCGCCCAAACGCCACCGACCGGTGGTCCTGCCGGTACCGCGCCGCAAGCACCAGCGGATTCCCGCGCTGCTTCAGCAAAACTTCCTGCTCCGCCTCCGTCAGCTCTCGCCCAAGTTCCCGCTCCCGGTCTTCGATCTCCGACCGAATATCTTCCGTTAATTCGTTCGAAATATCCTCGCGCTGTTTTTCGGGAAGCGCCTTTGCGACAGCCTTTACATAACGATCGACGAGATCCATAACCTGCTCCTTGCCTTCTAAACCCTTCACAGCATTCCATTCAGCGAAGCATTGATGCTCTTCCACTCCGTCAGCAATTCCTTCAAAATCACCGCGCCCCCGTCCGACAACTTGTAAAACCGCTTCTTCCGCTTCTCTTCCTCGCGCCATTCGCTCACCAGCAACCCCTGCGTCTCCAGCCGCCGAAGCAACGGATACAGCGTCCCCTCATCAATCGCCATCCCCGCTTCCTCCAGCATCTTGCGCAAGGTGTACCCGTACTGTTCCTTCCGCAGCGCCGCCAAAACTGCCAGCACCAGCGACCCGCGCCGCAGCTCCAGCCGCAGGTTTTCAAACAGATCGTGGTTATCAGTACCAGGCGTCATATAGTGTATGTCACACACTGTACTGTACACAGTAAAGGTTGTCAAGTCCTTTTTTCATCTGCCCCCGATCATCTTTAGAGAGCCTCCTGAAAGGCCCATTTCCCAGCCAGACGATATTTATGTCTCCCTACACGAAATCTCCCCCTCAATCGTTGATATAAGGGAAGCCCCCAGTGAAGCCAATGACCAGCGAAGGCGAGAGCGCTTCGGCCACGAGAACGACCATCGAGCGGACCTACCGCGAGCGTGGCCGTGGCTTCCTCGCTTGGGCAAAGCGCCATGCCCCAGATCCAGCGACGGCCGAAGACATTCTCCAGGACGCCTTCCTCCGCGCCCTCGCCAACGCAGACGCCCTCTCCCCGGCTGCGGATCTTGCAGGCTGGATTTTCTCCACGATGCGCAACCGTCTCATCGACCTTTGGCGGGGCGAAGGCGCGAAGCGCAGGGCCGGCGCAACCAACCTTCCCGAGAAGGTCCTCGATGAGGTAGCCGTCGAAGTAGGCCTCGACCCCGAGGATCAGCTCCAGCGCAGCGAAATGCTCGCTGCCCTCGAAGTGGCCGTCGAGGCCCTGCCAGCGCAGCAGCGCCAGGTCATACGCGCCCAAGCCATTGGCGGGGTTGGGTTTAAGGAGCTAGCCGCAACCACAGGCGTCTCGATCGACACTCTCATGGCCAGGAAGCGCTACGCAATCCGTAAACTAGCCGCGGCGCTCGAATACTGGATCGACGATTGATTTCGCAACAAAGAAAGAAAGTAGGAGGCACAAAATGTCATATCAAGAAAACACCGAACGCCGTCACAAGAAGTGGTCCGAATGGCCCCGCGGTGCAAAATTCGCGGTTGCCGCGGCGGCCGCAATCGTTTTAATTCCCGCGTTCCTCACCCTCTTCGGAGCTGTAACCATGTGGCTCTGGAACTGGCTCATGCCCGCCATCTTCAAGCTCCCCACTATCAGTTTCTGGCAAGCGATCGGCATCCTCGTCCTCTCCCATATCCTCTTCAAGGGAAACCAGTTCGGGAAGAAGGGCGGGAGACACTGGAAAAAGGAGAAGATCCGCGAGCGCATGGGAGAAGAAGCACCCGAGCCCAAGCTGTAGTGTCGAACCTTTAGGTTCGCGGATTTATTCTCCCGGTGCGGATTAGCAAATGGACCATGCATTTGACTTAACGCGACCCAGCCAAAAGAGGTGCGCGCATGAAAGCCGCCATATACACCAGATACGGTCCTCCGGAAGTCGTCCAAATCGAGGACGTCGAAAAACCCGTCCCCAACGATAACGGAGTCCTGATAAAAGTCCGCGCTGCCAGCGTCAATCCCTACGACTGGCACTTCATGAGAGGTCTGCCTTACCTAATCCGCCTGATGGCCGGCTTCCGCAAACCAAAAGTCACCCGCTTGGGCGCGGACGTATCCGGCCAAGTCGAAGCCGTCGGCAAAAACGTAAGCCAATTCAAACCTGGAGACGAAGTCTTCGGCGCATGCTCGGGCCCCTTCTCCGGTGCCTTCGCCGAATACGCCTGCACTCCCGAATCCGCTTTGGTCCTGAAGCCAGCCAATGTGACCTTCGAGCAAGCGGCTTCCGTTCCCATCGCCGCACTCACCGCCTTACAAGCTCTTCGCGACAAAGCAAAAACCCAGTGGGGTCACAAAGTCCTCGTAAACGGCGCCGCAGGAGGTGTAGGCACGTTCGGCGTGCAAATCGCCAAATCGTTCGGCGCCGAAGTAACCGCCGTCTGCAGCGCCAGAAATATCGAAATGGTCCGCTCCATCGGCGCCGATCGCGTAATCGACTACACCCAGCAGGATTTCACTAAAAGCGCGCAACGTTACGACATCATTCTCGACAACGTTGGCAATCACTCTCTGTCAGCCTGCCGCCGTGTCCTAAATCCAAAAGGAATTTTAGTAACGGCAGGAGGCCAAGCCGGCAGTTGGATGCTCCTCGCAATAGCACGCGCGCTCACCGCTCTCGTGCTCTCCTCGTTCAGCAGCCGGAAACTATTAGGTGTTCTCGTGAAACTGAACCAAGTCGACCTGACCGTCATGGGCGAACTCATTGCCACCGGAAAAGTAACTCCAGTAATCGACAAGCGCTACAAGTTGACTGAAATCTCGGACGCCATCCGGTTCGTGGAAACGGGCCACGCCCGAGGAAAAGTGGTCATAACATGGGAATAGAACAGCAAATCTCTCTGTGAGCAGGTTGAGCTCTCGCGGGCCATTACCTTGATCTCCATCTTCTGCAGTCCAGCCGGATTCGGTATCAGCTATCGAAAAAGCAGTGTCCCCGCCATTCCCCCTGCCCGAACCTATGACCGCTGCCACCAGAAAAGCGGCGCCAAGAAACTCGCCGCAATCCGGGCAGCCAGCTTTGGCTTCATTGACGCCCGATCCGGTCAACTTCCTTGCTCACAGCAAGGCTGTCGAGACTGGAGAGCGGCAAAGCCAGCAAGAGATTTATTCTGCGGTCGAGAAGCAGGAACGCATCACGGAAGGCGCGCTCAATTTGTTCCGGCGTGCCTGAAACGTGCGCAGGGTCGGAAACGCCCCAATGCGCCGTTATCGGTTGGCCGGGCCACACCGGGCAAGCTTCGTTAGCCGCGTTATCGCAAACCGTAAAGACGAAATCCATCTTCGGGGCTCCTGATTGTGCGAACTCAGCCCAATCCTTGCTGCGCAAGCCTTCCGTCGGCAGCTTTGCAACTTCAAGCTGGCTGAGTGCTTCTGCCCGAACCTGCCCCGTAGGATGACTTCCCGCGCTGTAAGCCGTGAAATTCGGCTTTCCCTTCGCGTTGAGGATGGCCTCGGCCATGATCGAGCGCGCGGAATTTCCGGTGCAGAGAAATAGAGCGTTGTAATGTTTTGACATGTCCGCTAGTTGCAGCAGGTTGGGCCGCAGCATTCCTTTGCGGCTGGTTTGACCGCGCGCACAAATGCGCTCATGAATTTGCCGTCCACTTCCGGCGCAATGGCCTCGGCATCGATCCCAGCGGTTGTCAGGAATTCTCGCGCATCCACGGCGCGGTAAATTCGCGTCGGTTCCACATCCACTTGCTCGAATCCCGCCGCCTGCAATTTGTTCCGGTAATCCGTCTCGTCAAGCGCTCCCGCGACGCAGCCGACCCACAGAAGGACGCTCTTGCGGATTTCGGGAAGAATTTCGCCGCGTGTCACCACATCGGATACCGCAAAGCGGCCGCCCGGTTTGAGAACCCGGAACGCCTCGCGCAGCACCTGTGCCTTATCAGCCGAAAGATTGATCACGCAATTCGAAATGACGACATCCACGCTGTTATCCGGCAGTGGGATGTGCTCGATCTCGCCTCGTAGGAACTCCACGTTCTCTGCGCCGGCTCTTTTCTTATTTTCATTCGCCAGGACCAGCATTTCATCTGTCATGTCCAGCCCGTACGCCTTCCCGGACGGCCCGACTCTTTTTGCCGAAAGAAGTACATCGATGCCGCCACCGGATCCCAGGTCCAGCACAACCTCTCCAGGAATCAGTTTCGCCAGCGCCGTAGGGTTTCCACAGCCAAGCGAGGCAAGCATCGCCTCTGCTGGAACTTGGTTCGCTTGGTTTGCATCGTAGAGGTTCGAAGTGATCGGGTCCGTACAACCGGAAGTGGGGGAGGCTCCGCAGCACGAGCTGCCCCCCGATTGCGCGCGAAGCGCCGCCTGGCCATATTTTTCTCTGACGGTTTCCTTGATGTTTGTCTCGCTCACGATTCTTCCTCCTACCTGCATACCTGGATAATCTCTTTGGGTTTCAACGCTCTGTTCCGGGTACAGCATTCCGCGTAAAGGAAACGCAGCAATTCCTGAAGAGCTTCCGTGTTGGCCGTGTACCGCAGGAAAGTGCTCTCGCGCTGGACGTTTACGAGCCCCTCGCTTTTCAGTTTGTCGAGATGGTGGGAAAGCGTTGAATTAGGGATGCCCAGTTCCTCCTGAATATCCCCAACGACCAGCCCTTCCGGATGAGCCGTGAGAAGTGCTTGCATGATTCGTAACCGCGCTTCGGTTCCCATCGCGGAAAACATGTCCGCGTATCTGACGACTTGATCGGTATCGGCTTTGACCATATTTCGATGTTCGCAGAAATACAGAAATATGTCAAGCGTGCATAAATTGTCGCCATTTCACTCGCGGGCGCCTCGGGACTTGCACCCCCTAAGACTGTCCGGGCCAGAGCGTCGCGGGTGCCGCGCACGCAACCCGCGCCTTGATGCCGAAAACCATCGAGCAGAATCCCCAAGAATTGCGTACAATAGAACATTCCGGGGAAATCTTGTGGTTCCCCAGGCGCATCGAACCTACTATTAAGGGAACAAATGCCGGTACCTGTCTCTCAAATGTGGACGGTTGCAACCTACGTCCTCAAACAGAAAATCGCGGGGCGCAAGCGCTACCCGTTTGTGCTCATGCTCGAGCCGCTTTTCCGCTGTAATCTCGCCTGTGCCGGCTGCGGCAAAATCCAATATCCCGCCCACATCCTGAAAAAAGAATTGAGTCCCGAAGAATGCTTTAAAGCCGTGGACGAATGCGGCACGCCCATGGTCTCCATCCCCGGCGGCGAACCGCTGATGCATCCGCAGATCGATAAAATTGTCGAAGGCCTCGTTGCCCGCAAGAAATACATCTATCTCTGCACCAACGCCCTTCTGCTCAAGGAAAAACTCGATCTCTTCAAGCCCAGCAAATATTTAACCTTCTCCGTCCACATGGACGGCCAGCGCGACCACCACGATTTCTCCGTCTGCCGCGAAGGTGGCTATGACCTTGCTGTAGATGGAATTAAGGAAGCTCTCAATCGCGGCTTCCGCGTCACCACCAACACCACGCTCTTCGACGGCGCCGATCCCAACAGCGTCCGTGCCTTTTTCGACGAAATGATGGCCCTCGGCGTCGAAGGCATGATGCTCTCCCCGGGCTATTCCTACGATAAAGCCCCCGATCAAAAGCACTTTCTCGGTCGCGCTCGCACGCGCCGCACCTTCCGCGCCATCCTTTCCAATCGCAAAAAGTCCTGGCAGTTCAACCAGTCAAAACTTTTCCTGGAATTTCTGATGGGCAAGCAGCAATACGCCTGCACACCCTGGGGCATGCCCACGTATAACGTCTTCGGCTGGCAGAAACCCTGCTATCTTCTCCAAGACGGCTACGCCGACACCTTCCAGGAGCTGCTCGAAACAACCGAGTGGCAGAATTACGGCACCGAGTCCGGCAATCCCAAGTGCGCCAACTGCATGGTTCACAGCGGCTACGAAGCGAGCGCCATGGACCACACTTTCAGTGGCTTGCGCGGCCTCTGGGCCGCCATGAAAGCGACCTTCGCCGTGAAATACGAAGATCCAGATGCCCTCGCTCTCCTGAACGAACCGGCAAAGCCAGTCCACTCTTACAATCCGCTGATCCAAATCGATACAACGAAGGGCAGCCTCGAGGAGACCCGCGCTTGACCCGTCCTCACCACGCTGATCTTCCTTCTCAAACCGAAATTCCTCCGCAGAATCCTGATTCTTTGGAAGTTGCTCCAGGAAGAGTTCGCGAAGCCGTCGAAGGATGGATTCCGGAGCTCGCGACGGAAGCGGAATTGCGCGAAGCTCTCGAAAAGGCTTTCGACTACCGCGGCGACGTCACGCTAACCACCAAAGATGGCAAGAAGATAGAAGGATACCTCTTCGATCGCGTTGCAGGTTCGGCGCTCGCAAACTCCTTCGCTCGTATCCTTCCCAAAGATTCAAACCAGCGCTTGAAAATTTCCTATGCCGATATCGCAGCCCTCGCTTTTTCCGGCCGCGATCCCGCCGCTGGAAAGAGCTGGGAAGCCTGGGTCCGCAAGTACTGGGAAAAGAAGGCTGCTGGCGAGCGCGGAATCGCCCTCGAACCGGAATCCCTCGACTAGCCCGAATTCGCCTTTTTTCGTTCCTGACGCATTATTGAACTCCAGTTAACTCGTTTTTTATCAGTCGCTTAGAAGGAGAGACCCGTCTGTGCACCTCTCCTTCCGGCATGGACAAATGGCCAGTTTCGTGGTACTATTTCATTAGCTTTTTGTTGCTCTTGTTTGACCTTCTGACTCGTTCGCGGGGATGTCTATAAATCTCTCAACGAAGGCCAAGCAGTCGAATTTGAAGTCAAGAATGGTCCCAAAGGCCTTCAGGCTGAAAACGTTACCGGCCTCTAGGTTTTGCATTCGGTGCCTCAGCTTTCTTCGAGGCGCCACATTTTGACCGATTCCAATCGGCTTTCTATCGTCGCTAAGTGTGGTCAAGGAGGAAGATGTGCAAGTGATGGCTGAAGGACAGACAGTGAAGCACGAAACCTATGGTCTGGGCATCGTTACCATGTCCGATCAGGAGCGCACCGCGATTGATTTTGACGATCACGGTCCCAAGTTGTTCGTTACCAGCATCATGGTAGCCGAACTCATCGGCGAGGCTCCTGCCACTCCGCCGAAGACCAAGCGCCGCCGCAAGGCTTCCACGGCCGCAAAAGCTGCCAAGAAAGCCGCCGCTGCTACAGCGGCTACAGCTGCTGCTGCCGCAAGCCGTTCGTAGTTCGTTCGCCCGCTTCGATTTGTAACTTTATTTTGTAACATTTTGTAGGGGCGGCCTCCATGCCGTCCCTCTTTTTTTCCGCCGCAATTCCCTCTCGTCAATCTTGGCTCTTGTATTGAGTGGACGGCCTTTAAGTCGGCTGAAGCTCTCTTTCAACTCTTGAACCTTGAACTCTTCAACCTGATCCCATTCCTCATTTTCATGCTGTACGCGTGCTGCCTTGCGGCGCGTGGGACTGTGATAAAGTCGGCTGCATGAAGCGCTTGCTCCTGATCCTCGGCGTCATTCTTTTTGTCCTCGGCATCGTCGCGCTGATACATCCCACCTTCGAATATCAAAAGCACGAAGAGATCGCCAAAATAGGCCGCATCAAAGCAACCGTGGACAGACCCGAAACCGCAACAGTTCCCGTGGCCGCGACGGCGGCTCTCCTCATCTCGGGCCTGGTACTAATCGTCCTGGGCTCGCGAGCTGGGTAATTGCCGCCGCTTTCTGTCTTTCTCCCAATCGCAACCTTTCTTCTCCGTCCGCAAGTGCCGCAAAAGGTAATACTTACCCTTAAGATACCCTCAGTCCGATAATCGGTGGAAAGCCTCCGTCCTCGCGATAGCTTATGAACTGCACTACCGGCCCCAGTTTCCCTCTGCACGGAGAACGAAATGAAGACCAACGCTTTGCAATGGGCCTTGGAGTTGTCCCTCGTATCCGCCCTTTTCCTGGGATGTGCCTTCCCAGCCTTCGGCCAAAGCGCTCCCGGCGTCTCGGACAAAGAGATTTTGATCGGCTCCTGCTCGGCCCTCGAAGGGCCGTCGCGTTTCCTCGGCATCCAAACCGTCACCGGCGCAAAGGCCTACTTCAGCCTGATCAACGACCAAGGCGGCGTGGACGGCCGCAAACTCCGGCTCATCTCCGCCGACGACAGTTACGACCCCGCCAAGACGCAAGCCTGTTTCGATCACATGGTGAGTGAAAAAGTCTTCGCGCTTGCCTTCTTCGTGGGAACGCCGACCGCGGTGAAATATGTCCCCATGGCGGATAGCGAAAAGATTCCCCTGATCGGCTTATTCACGGGGGCGCAGACGCTTTATGTGCCGCTGCGCCGCTGGGTCATCAATGTCCGCGCTTCCTATTTTGACGAGACGCGCGAACAGGTCGACGGCCTCTGGAAGACTCTTGGTTACAAGAAGATTGGCGTGATTTATCCCGAGGATGCCTTTGGAACGACCGTTTTGGAAGGCGTCAAGGTGGCGCTCAAGGAGTATGGTGCGGATCCCGCTGCCGTGGCGTCCTACCAGCGGCAGACCGCACAGGTTGGCGGCGCCATCGACACCGTGCGCGCCTCTAACCCGGATGCCGTCGTTGTTGTAGGGCCCGCAAATACGGTCGCGCCAATTCTGAAGCAGGCCCATGCAAAGGGCTGGAAGCCACTCTTTCTCAGCGTTTCGTTCGTTGGCACGGACGAACTGATTACCGAAGCAGGTCCGGACGCCGAAGGCGTTGTAATCACGCAGGTTGTCCCGCCCTACTACATGACCGAGCACAAGTCTGTCGCGCTCTACCGCCGCGCGCTCGGCAAATATTTCCCCTCCGAGCAGCCCAATTTCGTCAGCCTCGAGGGTTTCGTTGACGCCATGACGCTGGTTGAAGGCCTCAAACGCGCTGGCAAGGATTTGACGCGCGAAGGGCTGATCCACGGGATCGAATTAATCCACGATCTCGATGTCGGTTTGGGTCCGCAGTTGAAGCTGAATTATTCCGCCAAGTCCCACAAAGGATTTGACCACGTCCTTCCGACGGTAGTTCGCGGCGGCCGCGCCGTCCCGTTCACCGACTGGTCGACCGCAGCGCCGAAACAGTAGGACAGACACTCTTGTCTGTCGGTTCTTGTTTGCTGTCCTGTACAGTCCGGCACAATTCCGAAAATTCAAGCGACGCAAAGACCACAAGCCCGGCCACTTCCGTTGCTTTTTCCGGGATTGTGTATGCCTGTGCTACTTGTGTGCGGATTCTGTCTGCTCGAAGGCGTGGTAGGACGACCGCACCAGCGGCCCGGCCTCCACGTGCTTGAAACCCATCGCCTCGCCAAGGATTTTGAATTCCGAGAACTCGTCCGGGTGAACGTACCGCACGATCGGCAGATGTTCGCGCGTCGGCTGAAGATATTGCCCCAGCGTCAAAATGTTGGTTCCTTGCGCCGCCAGATCCTGCAAAGTGGCAAGCACTTCTTCCTTCTCTTCGCCCAGACCCAACATAAGTCCCGTTTTTGTCGGAACATCCGGATGCGTTTCTTTGGCGCGGCGAAGCAGTTCCAGCGAGCGCTCGTAGAGTGCGCCTTTGCGCACCTGGCGATACAGCCGGGGCACAGTCTCCGTGTTGTGATTCAAAACGTCAGGCCGCGTTGCCAAAACGACGTTTAGCGCGTCCCAATTCCCGCGAAAGTCCGGGATCAGCACTTCCACTTTGCACCCAGGCACTCGCCGCCGAATTTCTTCAATCGTGCGCGCAAAAATCTGTGCCCCGCCGTCGGGCTGATCATCGCGGTTCACGCTCGTCACCACCGCATAGCGCAAACCCATCCGCGCAACCGCTTCCGCCACCCGCAACGGTTCTTCTTCATCCGGCGGGCCGGCGGGCTTGCCGCTTGGCACGGCGCAAAATCCGCACGCCCGCGTGCAAATATCTCCCAGAATCATGAAGGTAGCCGTCCCGTGGTCCCAGCACTCCCCCATGTTCGGGCAGCGCGCGCTCTCGCAGACGGTGTGCAGGTCGAGCGTCCGCATGATGCGCTTCAGATCCTGGTAGCGCTCCCCGCCAAAGAATTTCACGCGCAACCATTCCGGCCGCGGGTGCGCGTTCGGCGAGGGCGGCGGAATCCCCGCCTGATTCGAGATAATGTTAAAGGGTGAAGCCATGGGGTGCGCCCGAATCCCCTATTTTAGCGCCTTTCCGTTGCGCGGGACAAATCAGGCGACAGGCGAGTTGAGCAGCCCACGACTATGCCATGTGCGTTACCATTATCGACGCCCGATCTACACGGCCACAGAGGGCGGCTCTAATGGCTCTGACGCGAGATTTCAAGGAAACCATTCATGCGCCCGTAAAGCGTGATCCTGGCTTTCCCAAGACTCTTCTCCGGGAAGGAGTCGAGAATTTTCTTTCGGGTGACTCGGAAACTGGAAACATCCTTCTTCGCGATTTCATCGGTGCAGGTCTCGTGGAGAAGATAACAACTCGCCAGATTAAGGGACCGTCGAAGTAGAATTCGTGAGATGCTTCCGGGGATATTTTCGAGGCGATCGTGCGAATAACAATGCTGTTAGTTTGTCTGGCTGCTTGTTTGGCGGCTGCGGCGCCATCTAGGACGCAAGAAATCAAGGACGGCGGCGCGCTCCTGACCGCGATGCACGACCGTTACAAAGATACCTGGTACGAGTCCGTAGTCTTCAAAGAAAAAGCCATCACCATAAATCCAGACGGCACCACCAAAACCGAAATCTGGGATGAAGTATTGGTGATGCCGGGAAAACTGCGCATCAACATCGGCCCCTCCAGCGAGGGCAACGGCTTAATCTTCCTGGATTCCAACTTGACGAGGTTTAAAAGCGGCAAGAACCTGGGCACACAGCACTTCGTTCACATGCTCCTGGTCCTGGGATTTGACGTCTACCGCCAAAGCGCCGCGACAACCGTAGACCAAGTCAAAGCCGAGGGGTTTGATCTGTCGCAAATTCATGAAGAAAAATGGGATGGAGAGGATTGCTACGTCGTCGGCGCGGCAAATGGCGATTTGAAATCAAAACAGTTCTGGATTGAAAAGAAGCGCCTGCTATTCGTGCGCTTGATCGTGCCGGACGAAAAAGATCCGGCGAAATTTCACGAAAGCCGCTTCAAGGGCTATCAACAACTCGCGGGGGCCTGGATCTCCACGCGCGTCGAGTTTGACACTGGTGGCAAGAATGTCTTCAACGAGGATTATTTCGATATCAAGGCAAATACGAAGGTCGATCCCGCGCTATTCGATCTGACCAGGTTCAACGAAACCAGCATATTCAGCGACACAAAGAAATGAAGCAGCTCTCTCTAGCCTGTTATCCTGAGTGTAGCGAAGGATCTCTCTTAGGTTCTTGCTTCTCTCTTCTCTCTTCCCTGTGCTCTCAGAGTCTCTGTGCCCTCTCTGTAAATCTTTTGAATTTTGCCGCTCTCCGGAATTTCGACTCGCGCTGGTAGGGTCATCCTTCTGAGGATGACCGGGTCGACCTCTGCAAGCTGTCAGCCATCAGCCGCAAGCTCTCTTCTTCAACTCTTGAACCTTGAACTCCTTAACGTTCGTCAGTTCTCTAATTAGAGCCCCACAAAAAATTTGAGGGCGCAACACGCTTCACCGCGTGTCACGCCCTCTAAATCGAGCCGTAAAGTTTCAGGCTTCCGGATCAATCCGGCCACGCAACCGCCTTGCGGCATGCTGCGCCTTCCAAACTGAATCGTACCACCTACGAGCTATTGCGATTCGCTTCGAGATTGCCGCAGCGGTTAAGCCGCATCCACCTTTTCCGCAAACCACAACGCCCACGAGCCTCTCGATTCGGTCTAACGTCGCAACAGCCGTTAAGCTCTTGCAACCTCTAAACCGAACCGCCAAGCCTCAGAGAGTTCGAACGCTGCCCAGTTTCACAGCGGCGGTTAAGCCGTCGCAACCTTTTGACTGCGCCCTTACTTCCCTGAACTCCCCGCTCCTGCCTGGCGCTGCCAGCGCGGTGAAGCGCTTGCAAACTCCCTGCCCGATCGGGAAGCCTTTCCACTTCGCGGTTCCGTTCAGTTTCGCGACTACGGTTAAGAAATCGCGACGTCTGAACTGAACCGTAAAGTCTTTTTGCTTCCGGTTCAATCTGGTGTGAAGATAAACCTGCATGAATATTGCGTCAATGGCAATCGCCGAAAAAATCTGTGCAAATTTGTGAATGAGTGTGGAAAACTCCCGAACGTGTCATCCACTCCCAGCCCCATCATCGGCTCTCATACGTGTCATCCTGAGTGTAGCGAAGGATCTCTCCCAGGTTTTTGTTTCTCTCCTTCTGCCTCTCTCTCCTCCGTCCTCTTCGCGTCTCCATGTTCTCTGCGTAAATCTTTTCCCTCCTTTTTTCTTGAACACTTATTTAATTTTCGCGATTTTGCGCGACCGGTTCACGGATGACAGCATTGCGGAAACAATCTTCGCGGACGAAAAACGCGCTCTCCGTAGAAGTGGCCTGTTTGGCGTCCCGATTCGAGCCGCCGCGCGAGATAGCTCCGGAAAAGATCGATGCCGCCCCAGGAGACAGCGTTGCGGGCAGCTCTTCGCATCCTATTTGGAGTCTGCGAGCCCTGCTCCCGCTTTTAGAGTGGGCGATGCCGGCTGGCGTATACTCGTGCCCCACGGAGGCCAGGATGAAGGGCCTTTTCTCTTGTTTTCTCGGACTTCTTGTCGCCTCGTTGGCCGCGGGGCAGTCTCGCAATCCTTCCACGGATACATCAAAGATCTCCGCGTGCAGCGTCGCGGGAACGGTAGTAAAGCTGGCGGGCAGCGTACCGGTGAAGTCCGCCACAGTGCGGCTGCAGAGCGTGGACGATGAGACGCGAACGATTTCCGGCGTCACTGACGTTAGCGGCCGGTTCGAGATCAAGGGGATCGATCCGGGCCGCTACCGCTTGCGCGTGATTCGCGACGGCTTTGTTACCCAGGAGTACGGTCAGAGAATTCCCAGCGATCCCGGTACGGTGCTCTCTCTCAGCTCCGGTCAAAATTTAAAGGACCTGCTTTTTCGCCTGGTTCCTTCGGCGATTATCAGCGGCCGCATTCAGGATGAAGACAGCAATCCTTTGCCGTGGGTCCGCGTCAGCGCCCTGCGCGAAGCATATATGCGCGGAAGACGACGCCTCGTCACCGAAGTCACCGTTGTCACCAATGATCTTGGCGAGTACCGCCTGTTTGGGCTGCGCCCAGGCCGATATTTTATCAGCGCCACCTACAGCCCAGGGCAGCGGCTCGATCCCAGTGATGACCAAGGCAGCTCCGCCGACGCCGGAAAATCCGGCTATGTGCCGACCTATTACCCGGGAAGTCCTGACCCCGCCAAAGCGGTAGCAATTCCCGTGAAAACCGGTGAAGAAATCTCTTCCATGGATCTCTTGCTCGAGCCTGCCACCGTCTACAGCATCCGTGGCCGCGCCAGCATTCTCGGCCTGCGCCGATCGTCCGACGGCGTGATTCTCATGCTGGAGCCGCGCTCCACTGGTCTTGCCTGGAGCACCGCACCAAGGCAATCGCTGGTAAACAAGCCAGACGGCTCGTTCGAAATTGCCGATGTGCTGCCGGGCTCTTACACCCTGGTGGCCACCTGGTTCGACGCAGGCCGCAGGTATCAGGCGCGGCAGACCGTGGACATCGCAGGCGGAGACGCCGACGCCATCCAACTCACGCTGACGACCGGCTGGTATGTGGCCGGCCAGCTCGTCTGGGACCCGCCGAAGCCAACTCTGGAGAGAAACCTTCTGCAAGTGATGGCCAGAAGCACAGACACTGGCGCCCCGCATGTAGCTCGCGTTCCCGTGGCGGCAAACGGCACGTTCTCGCTCCTGGAGTTGCCGGAAGGCACCTACCAGCTCACCACCGTTGGCCAGACGCAGGATTGTTACCTGAAATCAATCCGCTTCGCTGGCATGGAAGTCTCCGATGACGAATTCAACGTCATCCGCGGCACCCAGGCCACGCTGGAAGTAACCATCAGTTCCCGCGGAGCCCGCGTCCAGGGCACGGTCTCGGATTCGGACGGCCTGCCCGCCGCCGGCGTCTGGGTCGCCCTCGTCCCCGACGGCGCCCACCGCAACGAATATCGGCGCTTCAAGCAAACCACTACCGATCAAGCCGGCCACTTCGATATCCACGGAATCGCCCCTGGCGACTACAAACTCTATAGCTGGGAACAAGTAGAACCAAACGCCTGGGAAGACCCCGACTTCCTGAAGGCCTTCGAAGCAAAAGCCCAAACCGTCTCCCTGGAAGAATCTGACGCCAAATCCGTAGACCTGGTAGCAATCCGCTCCGCAAGCACCGAGCAGCAAAAACAATAACCGTAGGGAGATTTATGGCTTCAATGTATGAAGCGCGAAAAAGCTGAAGGAGAAGCTGGAATATATGCACGCGAATCCGGTGATGCGAAGGTTGGTAAAGCATCCGAGGAACTGGCCCTGGAGCAGTTGGAGTTTCTACGAAAAAGCGGAAGGGGTGCTCTTGCAGATGGACCTGGTGGCGTGACATTGGCCCACGGAAACAACGCAAAGAATCAGTAACGAAGCACGTACCCTTTGAAAAACCACAAAGGGTACGGCACCCCCTATATGGATCAATGGGTCGCCCACCCGCCGCGACGAATGGCCGCTCTCTGGTCGCCTACGGCTCCCTGCGGGCGGTCATTCGAGGAAAAGAAAGAGGCAGAAGTCATGAGTTCAGGAGGTTTCGGTGTCGTATGATCCCGTGCGCGAAGAAATGGGGCAGGTCAGTAGGATGTGCGCAGAGTCAAAAGCCCCAGACGCAAAACGGCGTCTGGGGCATCGGCCACAAGGGAGGTCTAGAGGGGCTTAAGGGTGGGCCACTCCCCGGTTTCCCGGTTCACGGAATCTCTCGGGTATGTCGTCCCAGGCGAAAGCTGCATAGCAGACCGGCTGGGCCGCGCCATGTTCAGTGGACGGAAGGTCGAACTGAAATGACACTTGAAGAAACCAACCAGGCCCAACGTGATTCACAGGAACACTAAAGAGAACTACCTTGCCGGGCGTGATAGTGAGAAGGCTGGCAACGTCGGACGCGGTGGCGTAGCCTCTAGGCATAGGTCCGTAGTCAGGCAACCCCGATTTAGGGATCATTCGTGTTTGAGGCATAATGATGTCCTGTACGACTGGCATTGCAGGATCAATGGGGGAACCGTGAACGCGCAGCGTGATTGGAAAGACGGAGTTGTTCACGAGACGAAGCCATAGCCCTCGGGACGGCTCATCGGGCTCCAGCGGCTGGCGAGGACCCGTATGGTCAAATTCGATATAGGCAAAGGGCTTTGCAGTATCTAAAGCAAGTCTGGGGGGCGTCTGAGCCGCTGCGGGGTAATAACTTGTTATGGCGAGAATACCAATCGAACCGAGCTTGAGTCCAGCCCTCATCATTGGTTTCCTTTCGTATTGTGTTGGAATGCCCCAATCTTACTGCTGGGATTCAGACCGTATGTTCCGTTTTTGTCTCGCAGCATTGAGTCGATTGCAGCGTCGACCGTCCTACCCCAACCGGGTTTACGCCAAGCGGTCCTCCAAATGTAAACCTGGTGTTGGTCTTGCCCTTGCAAAAAACCGAAGTCCCCATAGTCCGCAGCTATGGCAAGGCTTACGTTCACATGGAATGCTCTCCATTCAGTATTGTACAGGTTTGGGTTCATGGCGGGCGAGAAGCCTGATTTCACCCAATCCGATGCGTCCGCACCGTGTGATCCTTCGTGGGCTATGGCGAATGCGTTGTCTTCACTCCCGCTGAATACACTTTCGGCAAAATGAACGGTAATTTTTTGTCCGAGGGGATTGTCTTCGGTCGGGGTGGTGGAACCTACGCTCGGGTCAACTTGACCTTCTGCGCCCTTGGGTTGCCCGCCGAGTGTTAGTGTCACACCGTTGTCGACGTTCTCTTTTCCGTAAAAGTCGATCGAACGTTGAGCGTCTTTGTAATCGGTCGAGTCAGCGCCGGCAGTTGCTTTGATATTGTTGGCGTACTGCTGGGCTGCATCCAGGGATTTCTGAAAGTTATCGCACATCGTGTGCGTTATGCCTGCTCCGCATACGTATTCTCCAGTTGGATCGACCAAATTTAGAGGATCGTTTAACGCGTAGGAGTACAGGTTCCAGCTTTGGGGAGCCTCGGGGTGCTGGTCGACTCCGCCGTCAGGTGACATAAAGCGGCCGAAGGAGGAGGCGTCGTAGCGCGCCCCGAAGTTGTCGAGGCCGGTTTCGTAATCGTGCTCTTTGCCAGTGAAGTGGATATTGCTGCCGTAGGTGCTGTTGCACAAGAGGCCGTCGCCGAAGGGCAGGCTGGTGCACGCCTCATAGCCCGAAGTGATCGTGCTCGTGCTGTTGCGCAGCCGCGAAGTGCCCAGCCAGTCGGTGTGGTCGAAATTGATGTTGCCGGCCGAAGTCCCGAAATGGCGGCCACCGAGGTAAATCTCGCTGGCGCAAGCGCCTCCGGTGGAATTGGTTCGCACCGTCCAGTTGCCGTCCAGGTCGAAGGCGAAGTCGCCGGAGCCGCCATTGCCGTCGTTGTTGCAGGGATTTTCGTCAATGCCGGTGCGGTGCACGCGATGGCCCTCAGCGTCGTAATAGTAGCAGGACGTGGCGGCGTTGCCGGAAGCGCCGTTGCTGGTGCAATAAGGCAGCGTGCCGTCCACCTGCATCAGCCGATTCTCCGCGTCGTAGAAATAGTGATGCACGTTGTCGTACAGCAAGTTGCCGGCGGAGTCGTAGGAGTAACCGTCCA
>Ga0209655_10000296_pt1 | contig 19023 bp, 12 predicted proteins | sample BogFormECP03_OM2_FD_188236 | JGI IMG/M metagenome (GOLD analysis project Ga0209655, IMG submission 188236) | Bog forest soil microbial communities from Calvert Island, British Columbia, Canada - ECP03_OM2 (SPAdes) (version 2) | ecosystem: Environmental > Aquatic > Freshwater > Wetlands > Bog ...
GCCAGGTCGCCGGGGCGGGTTCGGTAAAAGCTCACCACATGAGCGTCGACCGAGCTCGAGGCGCCTTCGATTTCCGCGATCCACTTTTCGGGCAGTCCGATGACGCGTCCGAATCGCGCGGTCACTCGCGCAAATCCGCGAAGCTGGAGCATCAGGAAAACAATCAGGCCGCACATGGTAAGGATGAACCCGATCAGCAGTGCGCTCGACAGGCCATCGGGCAGCTTCAGCCGATGCCACGTGATCAGCATCCCGGCTGCGATGAAAATGGCCTTCGCAAACGTGAACGCCACGCGCGAAGTCAGTACGCTCGCGGTCGCGGCGGCCGCCGGCAGATGTGGCCGCAAGAGCATCACCTTCGCCGGTTCGCCGCCCATCGAGGCTGCGGGCAAAACCTGGTTCAGCGCGCTGCCCGCCAGCCGCACAAGGTAGAGAATGCCGAAAGTGCCGCGACGCAGGTCGGGCGCAAACGTGAACCACCATCCGACCGTGTTGAAGAGATCGACGATCAGCTCGATCCCGATGATGAAAACGATCTTAGGTCCGATCAGCTTGAGATTTTCAAGCAGGCTCGCGTAGCCGGTTTCATAGATCAGGTAAACAAACAGGGCCGCTCCGAGGCCAAGAGCGATCAGTTGCTTGTTGCGCATAGCGGCTCGGAGACTCTCACTTCACTCACCAGCGTTCCAGTCACAGGCCAGCCAGCGTCGCTGAGCGGTGAAGGAATTTCAAGCATCGCGAGGGTCGGCCGGTTTGAGATTTCAGACTCCCCTCCAGACATTTCCAGCCCGCCGGTTGCGTTATCGAGAGCCGAGTTCTATACCCCAAGAAAATCACGAACGCAGGACGGTTCTGATGCGCTGTTGGAGAACGAGAATGAAAGTCCGGGCTGAATGGCTTCGCCGATCAAATGATACTTCGAGAGCAATCCTCGCGATCGCCGTTTTGATTCTGAGTGTCGCAGGTGCTTCATCGCTCGCACTTGCCCAGAGCGGGGCGGCCCTGATGAACCACGTGAACGCTGCCCTGCAATCCAACCCTCGCTTGAACGGCGCCAAGGCTTACACTGCGGCGGAAGGGGTGGTCGTTCTTTACGGCGTCGTGTTCGACGACAAGGATCGCGCGCAGGCCGTGCAGACGGCATATGGAGTGCCGGGCGTCAGCTCGGTCGTCGATAATCTGCGGACCAAAACCGGCAAATGGTTCCAGGAAGAGGAGCGCATCGTTCTCCAGCTCCAGGAGAATGGATTCAATGACGTGCAGGTAAAAGTGGTCGGACCCTACGTTTATCTCTCGGGACAGGTCACCGGCCAGGGCGCCAAGCAGCGCGCTGCGAGCATCGTGAACTCGGTCGCGCCCAACCTGGAAATCAACAACATGATCTGGGCACAGCCCGGCTCGATGTTCTAGCCAGCGCTGTTCGCTACGGAGTATGTCTGGGCCATGTCGTACAAGCATCCAGCGGGCGAAGAATTTGGCGGCGTCATCGGTCGCACAGTCGCGGAGTCGAAACCGTGGTGGCCTGAGCCAAACATCCCAAAGGGCGCGCCGAACGTAGTAATCGTCGTGCTCGACGACAGCGGCTTTTCGCATTTCGGCTGCTACGGCTCGACCATCGAGACGCCCAACATCGACAGGCTCGCCGCCGGTGGCCTGCGCTTCACGGGCTTTCACACTACCGCTCTGTGCTCGCCGTCGCGCGCGTGCCTGCTCACGGGACGCAATCATCACGCGGTCGGGATGCGCGCCATCTCCAACATGGACACGGGCTTTCCCAACATGCGCGGCGCCCTCCCCCGTTCCTCCGCGACGCTGGCCGAGATTTTGCGCGATCGCGGTCATGCGACGTTCGCCGCCGGAAAATGGCATCTGGCGCCGATGGCGGAATGCACAGCGGCGGGCCCCCTGCACAACTGGCCGCTGCAGCGCGGCTTCGATCGTTACTACGGCTTCCTGCAGGCTGAGACCGATCAGTTCTATCCCGAACTGACTTCCGACAATCACTTCGTCGATACGCCGGGCACGGTCGAAGAGGGCTATCACGTGTCCGAGGATATCGTTGATCGTTCGATAGGTTTCATTCGCGACACCAAATCATTGGTGCCCGAGCGGCCCTTTTTCCTCTACCTGGCCTTCGGCGCCACTCATTCGCCTCATCAGTCACCGCGAAAATATCTCGAGAAGTATCGCGGACGCTTCGATGCGGGCTGGGATGCCGCGCGCGAGGAATGGTTCGCCCGGCAAAAGCAGTTCGGCATCGTGCCCAAAGATACGCGGCTGGCGCCGCACAATCCGGGCGTGAAGCCGTGGGCGCAGCTATCGGAAAAGGAACGGCTGTTTGCGGCGCGGCTGCAGGAAGCGTTCGCCGCGATGCTGGATCATACCGACGCGCAGATCGGGCGCCTCGTTGAATTTCTAAAAGAGCTCAACCTGCTCGACGACACGCTGTTCATCGTCATGTCCGATAACGGCGCCAGCCAGGAGGGCGGCGCGACCGGCGTGCTCGACGAGATGCGCTACTTCAACGGCATGCGTGAAGATCTGGACACGGCGATCGCGCGGCTGGACGACATCGGCGGACCGAATAGCCACTGCAACATCCCGTGGGGTTGGGCGCAGGCGGGCAATACTCCACTGAAATGGTACAAGCAGAATACCCACGGCGGCGGCGTGCGAGACCCGCTCATTATTCACTGGCCCGCGAAACTTGGAACGCCGGGACAAATCCGTCCCCAGTTCTGCCACGCGATCGATCTCGCGCCAACCGTGATGGATCTGCTGAACATCGAACCGCCGAGCGTCGTCGCCGGTGTGCCGCAAATGCCGGTTCATGGCACCAGCCTCGCTCCCGCGCTGACCGATCCCAATGCAGCGACGGCGAGAACCACACAATACTTCGAGATGCTTGGACATCGGGGAATCTGGCATCGCGGCTGGAAGGCGGTGACGCATCACGAGTCGGGCACGCCGTTCGAAGAGGACAATTGGGAGCTCTATCATCTCGACGAGGACTTCTCGGAATGTATCGACCTGGCCGCGGCTGAGCCCAAGCGCCTCAAGGAGATGGAGGATCTGTGGTGGGCCGAGGCGGAACGCAACGGCGTGCTGCCGCTCGACGATCGCGGTGCCGCGTTGCTGTTTCGGGCCGCGATGCGGCCGGGACTACCGACCTCGCGGCGGCGCTTCGTTTACTATCCTCCCATCTCACACATCGTAGCCGACGCGTGTCCGTCCACGGCGCGTGGCTGGACCATGACGGTCGAACTCGATCACCCGTCGCCGGACGCCGACGGCGCACTCATTTCGCGCGGCAGCAGCAACAGCGGATTCGTGCTGTACGTGAAACAGGGCCAGGTGAAATTCGACTACAATTGCTTTCATCAACACACGCTGGTCGCGTCGAAGAATCGGCTAGCGGCGGGCCGCCACCAAATCGCGGTGAAGATCGAGAAGACGGAAAAGACTGCCGCGCGCGCGGCACTGCTGATCGATGGCGTCCAGGTGGGAGAAGGCCAGATCGCGAACCTGCTGCGCATACTTTCCAGCACTGGCATGGACCTCGGGCGCAGTCTTTCGCCGATTAACGCGGACTACCAGTCGCCGTTCAAGTACCCGGGACGGATTCTGAGCGCGGTGTTCGAACTGCCGACCGGACCGCAGGATCGCGAGATCGACGCGCAAGTGCGAGCCGCCATGACGCGCCAGTAGTTGTCGTTCGACACTCGGCATCACAATCCGGCGAAATTGCTTCGTCGCGTTCCCTTTGTTTAACGCTGGGATTCGTAAAAATTATAATCTCGAATCGCGCTTGTAAGGATCGAGCGGGACCATAAAACTACAGGCTATGGCCGGCTTCGCGAAAACTGAGCGCCGCCTCGCGCAGCCGTTTGCCTGGTTCGATCAGATCGCAGCATTGCTCGCTCGCGAGCTGGCGCCGAATTCGCGAAAACTCCGCTCCGCGCTCCGCATGACGACGATTGCCACCATCGGCGCGGGCCTGATCGTGAGTTGTCACGTCAACAACGAGCTGGGCACCTACATCGTGTGGCTGCTGGTGGGCGCGGGACCAATGATGTCCCTGCGCAAGGCATGTGCCTTCCTGATCGCGGAAGCGATCGCGCTATGTGCTGCGGTGGTGATGGCGGGGATGTTGGTGGAAGCGCCGTGGCTCATGCTTCCGTTCATCTTCGCGATGATGTCGTTTTCGACCTACTTCGGTACGACGCGCAAGCTCGGTGCGCCGATGCTGCTCATCCAGGTGGTCTGCATCGATACCTTCTACAACGTCGTCTTTGCGTACGACCAGATCGGTTGGGCCGCCTCGGGCATCTTCGGTGGCAGCGTGATCGCCTTCGGCACGATCGTCCTGTTCGATAACTGGCTCTGGCCGGACCGCGCCGAAGAAATCCTGCTGGAATCCTTGGGAGCGACCGTCGCGCGGGATCGCTTGCGGCTGCTTGGGGCTTCAAATTTCTACCTGGGTCAACCGGATGCGCCGCGACCGCCGATGCCGCCGCCGACTTCGGATCTTCCGGCGGACATGGATCTGTTGAATCGAGCGGTGTCCGAGGGAGTGTCAGCGCATCGCCAGGCGATTCTGCTTGGAGCTATCACCCGCATCGCGCGCATCGGGCTCGAAGTGGAACGCCTGATCATTGCGGCCCGCCAGGAAGTGCCGCGAGAAGTGCGCGACATGATGCGGCCCGAAATCCAGGCAACGGTGGATGCGATCGCGGAGGTATTAGACGAGATTTCCCTCGAAATGCGGACGCACCTCGTTGTTGGCGCCGACCAAACCCCTCCGGCCTCACGAACGCGTACGAGAACGATGCTGGACAACCTCAGTGCTCGCATCATCCAGGTCAGACCAACATATATCGGCAAGGTGAGTTCGGCCGAGATTGAGAATTTTGCAGACTTCACCGATTCGCTGGCTGCGCTGACCGGACATGTCGAGCGTCTCCTCGACGAGCCTCCGCATCCGCCCGCCGAGGCGCCGGCAGACAATGTTGCTCCGCGTTCGTCTAACGCTCCGGATCCGGTAATTGTCCGATATTCCCTGAAGGTCGGTGCCTGCGTCGTAATCGGTTATGTAATCGGCATCGTTGACCATCGCCCCGAGCTGAACACTATCCTGACGACCGTCATCATAACCGCGCTACCGACCTATGGCGCGGCGCTGCGCAAGATGAACCTGCGTATCGTGGGAGCGGTAATCGGCGGGCTGATTTCTCTTCTCACCATCATCATCGTCACGCCCAACTTCTCAACCCTTCCGGCTTATCTGCTCGCGGTCTTCGTGGTCTTCTATATCTCCGCCTACTGCTCTCTCAGCAGCGGACGTGTTGCGTACGCAGGCAAGCAGATAGGTACGACCTTCGCTCTGGTGTTCACGGGATTGAGTCCCGCCCTCGACATCTATGAGCCACTCTGGCGCATCTGGGCAATTCTGCTTGGCACGCTGGTGGTGGCGTTCGTCACCTTCCTGTTGTGGCCGGAATATGCCGGCGACTCTCTGTTGCCCAGGCTGCGTAATGTATTTCGCGCGACGCTCGCGCTGGCGCCCGGAGGTTCCGCAGCGAACACCGAGGATGAGATCCAGCAGGCCATTTCGAGGACGATGAGCGCGCTCGCCGAAATTCTGGAGGTCGCGGAAGATGCGCGAGTCGAAGGCCGCACGAGCCTGGTCAACCATAACGCGATCGTCGAGGCGACCGGCACGCTCCGGCGCATCGCGAACCGGCTAGCCTCAATTTCCACCGGGCGCATCGTCGCTCCCATGCCACCACTGGATCCGGCGACCGAATCGGCGCGCGAGAAGGCGCTAGAAGCGATTCGCCGGCATCTTCAGTCGTGGCTCGATTTCTTCAGCGGCGCTGACAGCCTCAACGCAGCGGCTGCTGCGGAATCGGCCCGAGCAAATTCACCCGACGACTTGAAGACGTCGCTCGAACAGTTCAGCTCGCGGCTTGAGGAGCGGCGGTTCGCGCAAATCGACTCATGGACGTTCGAACAGCGGCGAGCGATCCTCGCTGAATTGCACTCGATGCGCCGTGTCGAATACCTGCTCCACGACTTGAATCGATGGCTCGCGCTAATTCCGGGTCACGCGTCGGACCCAGCGCGCTAAGCGAAGGCCGTGGTGAGGCCGTGAGGTCACACGTCACAATCACCGTCCTTTGTTAGCCGCCTCACCTCGCCGTCGTCAGGTGCGCTGCAAAGAATCCAAATTGTAGATTGAGACAAGATCGCGAGCCAATATAGGCGAAAGTAGTAAGCAGTGGCCTTCTCAATACTCCTTTAGCACGAATTCTCTTCTGACTTATGAAAAGAAATCACGCTACGTCCCAGATTAAGTCGATAGGATTAAGCTGACGCGTCCTAAGGTCATGATAGCCCTCTCAATGTAGGAGACAAACCATGGTCCTTTAGCGCAATCGCGGCGCGATACAGTCTGATAGGACCGTCCGAAAACTGACTCCTAGTTGACCCGCTAAACGGAATTTGTTCTAGTCAACCATTACGACAGTCTTCAGCCAGAAAATCCTGCGGTTTCAAAAAGGGGCGGTTCCTATGGCTAGGATCGAATCAGTTCCCAGACTTCTGAGACTAGTAGCACTTGTAGCTTCGTTGCTCGTCGTTGTTTGTCCGCGCGCATGGTCTGGCAATAACGGCAACCTATTTACTGAGACCTGGAAGGACCACGAAGACTGCGAAAGGGTCAAGGCGTCAGGTACGGTTTTCCGCACCTGCGATGAAGTAAGCGGCGGCAACTTCGACATCGAGGCGACGCTCTCGGAGTCGACCACAGGGGCGACCGGGACTCTCAGCCCCAGCCTGCTGACGACTCCGAGCACCCCATTCGAGATAACATTGGTCAGCACAACGGGCGGCGGCAGCTCGGCGGCAAGGCCAAAGTTAAAGTCAAAGAGCAGCAGCACATCCGGTTCGGGAGGCAGCGTTACAAGCGGGTTCAGCTTTAACGGTACCATGGCCGATTTCAAAATTAAGGAAAAGAAAGGCAAGGTCACCGCTACCCATTCAATATCCACGCAAAAGTGCAACGCTCAAGGCAGAAATTGTAAGAATTTCACTTACGAAGACATCGTGCTGACTTTCACCAAAGCAGGTGATCTCGAAATCTCCATCAAAGCAACTACGGGATCAGATGCTAACGGCGATACTTTCGCGAATTCGATCGACGCCGAGAACTTCGATGGTGATGGCAGCGGGACCTACCCGGATACGTTGTTTCTCCAGGTGGATTTGGGTGGTTTCAATTTCAATGACGCGGACAACGGCAACGTGACCGCAACCGTCGAAGTTGCGACCAGTTCCAAGAATGCGGGCTCATCGGCTGTCAATTTGTCGGATATATCTTCGATAGGAACACTTCAACCGTAGATCGTCGCAATGCCGCTACCAGGTTTCTGCGACGGAAAGACGCCAAAGCGGCGGCGCGGGAGCGCGTAGGATAGCATCATGACTCCCGACCGTGCGTATAGTCTTGCCAGCGGCGGCGCCGCGCCGCGCGCCAATGAAGACGGCGGGCGCGATGAGTTCCTTGGCCGAAGCCGGAATGGCTACCTCGCGCCTTCACAGCCCACGAGTCGAGCGGCATCCTCGCCCGGCAGCGACACGCTGATTTTTATCCATTTGTACAAGACCGGCGGCACTACCCTGAACCGGATTATCGAATGGGAATATAAGACGTCGAGGATCTGCAGTGTTGAGCCGACCTGGTGGCAATGGTCCTATCAGCGGATCACGCGATGGTCGCCTCGCCGGCTGGCTAAGATGGAAGTGTTCAAGGGTCATATGCCCTTCGGCCTGCACCGGCTGATTCCGCGCCCTGCTAACTATGTAACGGTTCTACGGGAGCCGGTTGAACGCGCGATCTCCGACTACTATTTCGCGCGCCGGTTCAAACCCCACCGTCATCATCGCGCCGCACTTCAGTTGAGCCTCGAAGAGTTCTTCCTGCAGAAGCATGAGCATAACCTTCAGTCGAGAATTCTCGCGGGTCCTGATTCACACGAACTTTTTCCGAGTGTGTGCGATGCCGGCACACTTGCAGCCGCCAAGGACAACCTGGTTCGTCATTTCATCGTCGTTGGACTGACGGAGAGATTCGACGAGACTTTAGCTCTGCTCAAGGTCCGGCTTGACTGGAAAGTCCGACGCTACCGAAGTTTCCGAGTAGCTGACAACCGCGTCGCGCGGCATCAGGTCGCGGCTAAGACTTTGGCGCTGATCCGTGATAGAGAACGGTTCGATATAGCCTTGTATGACTATGCGTCGTTGCTATTCGAAAAAGCCATTGCCGCGCATCGCGATAGAGTTGAGGCGATGTTGCCGTCGATTCGTAGGGCGAGAGAAATGACCTCGCTGGATTCTCGCTACTACTTCGCGTCTTCGATCGCCCGCGCAATTGTCTGCCGCGCTCAGTCATTGCTGTAAGACATCGCTGTCGGGACTGTCACAAAGGCCAACGCTCCGGGCAGCGCGCCGATCGTGGTGCAGACGAACCACAGCAATCCCAGCGCAATCGCATTGGTCCGATCCACGCCAGCCATGCCGAATAGCAGCAGATACGCGCCCTCGCGAACACCCAGGCCATTTATGGTTAGCGGCAAGCTGGCAAACACACCGGCGATCGGCACGCAAAACATGAACAGCATGACAGGCGCATCGATTCCAATCCCGAGCGCGAGCAGGTATTGGCAGACCGCCAGCACGCTTTGCACTATTACCGAAAGCGCCAAGGTCGCCAGCAGGGCACTGCGATGCTCCAGGTAGGTAACGATGAAGCCGGCGTACCGGCTAAGGCGTGACGGCATCACTTGAACGAATCGAATGACTAGCGGACTCGCGACAAACAGGGCCAAAGCGATGAAACCTGTTAGTATTGGAACAGTCGTCAAGACGGGTGGCAGACCACGCTCTTTCAGAAGGATCGCCGCGCCTGCGGCGAGCCAGAAGAGACCTATCAACCCAACGATACGATCAGCGAGCACGGACGCAACGGCTTCTCCGAGGCGACTTGTACGCCGGCCGAGGTAGATCGCGCGAATAGCGTCGCCGCCAGCTACACCTGGAATCAAACTGTTGGCGAAGGTTGCGATAAAGCGAAAGGCGAGAAAATCGGTGAACGGCGCGTCAAGCCGGAGAATCGCGGCGAGCAGACGCCAGCGATACGCCGACAACACCAAAGTCGACAGGTATACACCTACCGCGGCTGCGAAGTAGCTCGGTTGCTCGCGCCCGAGCAAACTAAGAATTGATCGAGCGTCGTAACGCCAAACGAGAAAGGTTACGATCGCAATGCCGACAATCGCGCGGAGCGCGAAGTTACGATAGGAATGGCGATTGGAAGGAACAGGGACTTGTGCACCAGTACTCTGATTGCCGGCGATCGATTCATTCGATTTCAGAGTCATGCGTTGCTAGCCGACGGGCCGAACCTTACTCAAGCATCCACCAGCATATGCCGACGAAGGTTGCAAGGAATAGCACCGCCGCACCCGCGCTGCCCAAGCTACTATTGTGCAGATGTGCTAGCCCACCGAGCCGAGCTCGTTCCTTTCTCTGCAGATCGAACTCAATAGCCGTCGGAGGCGGCACGCCCGCAATCTTAATGAAGCGCATATTTCTGAAAAGCGCTCTGCCAGTTCGATCGCCGTTAGCACCCCAAAACCGGCAGGATACCTCGGCACCCGGATAGGAGTCTGCCGGTCGGAGGTAGACATCGATCTTCTGCCAGGCGCCTTCTGAGTGGGAATTGGCCTTCGCAATGAAACGCCAGCGGCCGGAATGAATTTCAAATTGCGCCCCAGTGCCTTCGCTATCATTCGCTTTGGCCTGGAACTCTCCTACAAACTCATACCAACCCCGCGAAAAGAGACCAACCTTCTGATTTACGCCTGAAATCTCATCTGACCACGATGGAGTGTTGGCCAGAATATCAACCTCAACGATACCGTCTTCGGCTTGTTTGATACGTACCTCGGATGCGGATAGCGCGCCGAACACTGACCAGCGGTCGTTCAAATCCCCCGTAAGCAGATCGATTTGACCGCCAGGTGCGAGTTCTACTCTGCGCGATCGGTCGAAGAAGTAGGATAGGACGCCGATTAGCGTTGCTATAAAGACGGCAGCGACAATGCAACCTTGCTCAATCCAATGGCGTTGACGATGCTCGCTCATAGCCAACTCGCCAGGCCTTGACCGTTCAACCACATTCGTGACGCGTAGCCGGTTTGAGAGAGCGGAATATCCACCCACAGGGGAAGGAAGTACACGAACGTCAACAGAGCAACGAACACGAAAATGAGACAGACAAATTTTCCTTCCCAACCTTCAACGCGTCGGCTCAAGACCAGGTAAGCGATCGAGATTGAGAATACTGCTAGTCCGGCCCACATGAGTTTCAAGCCGAGAATCAGACACGGCAGAAGCGGCGCCAGCAATAGGAAGTGTTCCCAGCGCCGTGCGTTGCCGGTCCAGCATTCCTGAAGATCACCGGACAAAGCGAGTAGCCCGAAGTACAGTGCCGGCATGTAGCTATAGATGAATAGGTATCGATGTATCGGGATCCACATCGCGAGATTTGCGACGTATCCAGCGGTCACGAATATCCAGGGCATGCTCTTATGCGTGTATCCGCGAACGCCTGCGATGAGAACTGCCGGGATGATCGCCCACCAAAGGAGAGGATTGCCCCCGCACCATAAGACCTCGACGGTGCCGTTGAGCGGGTTCTTATTCCAATACGCGTAGGCGTGTAGTAGGAGAGGCCAGCTCCAGTAGGGCGAGGCGTTAGGAAAGCTGGCTGGAAAATCTAAATTGTGCTGAATCACATGCTGGTGATAGGCCACGAAACCGCCGATTCCGTGCCATACGACCCAATCGAATACCAGGAAGACCGTGAGATAGACCAACAACACAAGACCTAGCACCAGGCCGCAGCCTCCTATGACTTTCCTGGTGGCGAAGTTGGTGAGGCCGGAAAAGGAAAGCGTCGGCACCGGGTCTGCCAAAGTGAATGCGACCACTGAGAGTGCCAGCAATACAGCAAGTTCTGAAATAGCTGCCTTGGTGCTTACGCAGAGTCCCAGCAGCAGCCCCATAGCTATCAGCTCCATTCGCCGCATTCGAGGCCGAGGGTCCTGAACGAAGCGCCACAGCACAAGGTAGGCCCATGCTCCCGTCGTGAGGTAGACGATGTTGATCATCGCCAACCGCGACGCGATCAAAAACATCCCCTCACAGAGAAGCAATCCGGCGGCGATCGAGGCAGCGAGCCTGGAACGAAAGAGCCTGCGCGCCAACAGGTAAGTGATCGGCACCAGCGCCGTTCCGATCAATGCGTTCGCGGCGCGCCAACCCCACGGACAATCGCCGAAGAGCCGAACACTTAGAGCTACCACCAACTTCCCGAACGGAGGGTGGCTGGAATATGGAGGACGCCAGCCATGCAGGAATGACTGTGCCTGGGTCAGTACTTTCGTTTCGTCATAGACTGGTTCTGAGGGGCTCCCGAGCCGCCAGAACCGCAGCACTGCCGCAACGACTATTGAGGTCGAAATCGCGGCGCTGTCAAAGCCCGACCACGACAGCGAGTCGCTCTCCGTAGCCGCAGAGTAATCGTCGAGAGATTTTTCCAGAGTCGCGATAACAGTTTTTACTACTTTGCACCCTGTGAGAACTAGACTTCTCCGGAAAACGCAACGTATCCCCAACCCTTTCTGGCGCGGCGGCCCGAACCGAAGATCCAGCCGGGCTGAAACGACGATTCTCTTCCCGGATTTCCATATTCTCGGATTACCAATTTGATAAGATCAGGCCGTTGTGAGGTCGGAAGCCCCGCTTAAGATTCCGAGCACCTGACTCGCCTGCGGTGTCCGAACTACGGTGAGACAGGCCGAATTAGTCACAGCAGAGGGATTGCCACCGATGCCTGAACCGAAGACCGACTCACCAAATTCCAAGCAGCGTAAAACTAAAGCCGCCGATTTCCTCTCTGGCGGCGGCGAAATCGGAAAGGCGATACGATCGCGAGATTGGTCGCGCACGTCGCTGGGCGCGGCGGACCGATGGCCTCAGAGCCTGAAGTCCGTGGTGCGGATAATGTTGGGTTCCCGCTACGCCATCTGGATCGGATGGGGACCCGATCTGACTTTCCTCTACAACGAAGCTTATCGAGCCATGACGCTGGGCAAAAAACACCCATGGGCGCTTGGCCGGCCCGCGCGAGAGGTCTGGGCGGAAGCCTGGGAAGATCTCGGCCCCAGGGTTGACGAGGTGATTCGGCGCGGGCGAGCTACCTACGATGAGCAGCTGCTCTTGCTGCTCGAAAGGTCCGGCTACCCGGAGGAGACCTACCACACATTCTCCTACAGCCCGCTGCCTGATGATGAGGGCAATGTCGGCGGCTTGCTCTGCATCGTGGTTGAGGACACCGAGCGGTATATCGCGGAGCGGCGCCTCAACGTGCTGCGCGAGGTCGCGGCCGAGGTCGCGAACGCCCGCACTGTAGAGAGCCTGTTTGACGCGATTCGCAAATGCTTGGGCGCAAATGCTCACGACCTGCCCTTTACGCTCATTTACCTGGCTGAGCCGGATCGCCAGAGCCTGCGGCTGGTCTCCAGCACAGGCTTTCCTCCCGGTGCCGAGCATCCCGCTGCGCCCGAGGTCATTGAAGCCGGCCGAGATAACACCTGGCCGGTCAGTCGAGTGCTGTCGCATGCCGAAGCGCGCGTGGTGGAGGACCTGGCGAATCGTTTTAGCAACCTGCCCGCAGGGGCCTGGGACAAAGCGCCAACTTCGGCAGTGATCGTGCCGATAGCCCAGCACGGGCAGGCACAGCCCGCGGGCGTGATGATCGTAGGAACGAATCCCTACCGGCCTTTGGATGACACTTACAAAGATTTTATCAATCTACTGGCTGGTCAGATCGCAGCGGGACTGGCCGATGTGCGCGCATACGAGGAAGAGAAAAAACGTGCTGAGGCTTTAGCCGAAATTGACCGCGCCAAAACCACTTTTTTCTCAAATGTCAGTCACGAATTTCGAACCCCGCTGACGCTGATCCTGAGTCCTCTGGAGGAAATGCTCGTCAGCAGTTCCGGTTCGAACCTCGTCACGGCTGAGCGCAACGAAGTCGAATCGATTCATCGCAACAGTCTGCGCTTGCTGAAGCTGGTTAACACATTGCTCGATTTCTCGCGGATTGAAGCTGGGCGAGTGCAAGCGTTCTACGAGCCGGTCGACCTGCCTTCGTATACCGCAGAGCTCGCCAGCAGTTTCCGCTCAGCAATGGATAGAGGCGGCCTCAAGTTTGAAATCGATTGTCGGCCGCTGCCAGAGCGGGTCTACGTCGATCGCGACATGTGGGAGAAAATCGTTCTAAACCTGATATCCAACGCCCTCAAGTACACCCTCGAGGGCAAGGTCACGGTTTCGGTCGGCGCCGCGTCGGACGGTAACAATGCGCAGCTTCTCGTGCGTGACACGGGAGTCGGTATCCCGGAAGAGGAATTGCCTCGAGTGTTCGACCGTTTTCACCGAATTGAAGGGCAGATCGGCCGCACCCAGGAAGGGACCGGTATCGGGCTGGCCCTCGTACAGGAGCTGGTAAAAGTTCACGGGGGTAGTGTCCACGTAGAAAGCCAGGTGGGAAAAGGCTCGACCTTCACCGTTTCAATTCCCTTCGGCAATCGACACATTCCCGCCGAGCGAATTGGCGACGCAAAGCTTGTTCCGACACAATTGCGCGCCCAGGTTTTCGTCGAGGAGGCGCTCCGATGGCTCGCAGATACGCCGGAACCTGGACTCGATCTCAAGGAAGAAATCACCAGTTCGTCAATTGACACAGCGTCGCTGGAGAAAAAGCCTCTCGTGCTCGTCGCCGACGACAATGCCGATATGCGCGAGTACATTACCCGCCTGCTGAGTGCGCGTTTTGATGTGCGAACGGTCGGCGATGGGCGGGCGCTGTTGCAGGCCGCGCGCGTCAACCCGCCGGACGCAATTCTCAGCGACGTCATGATGCCTGGGCTCGATGGTTTCGCGCTGTTGCGCGAGCTGCGCAATGACCCGGATTTGCGGAGCATCCCCGTCGTTCTACTCTCTGCGCGAGCCGGCGAGGACAGCCGGATCGAGGGCCTCGAAGCCGGTGCCGATGATTACCTGGTCAAGCCGTTCAGCGGCCGCGAACTCATCGCGCGCGTCGAATCGACGGTCAAGATGGCTCTTCTGCGCCGCGAGAAAGAGGGAGCGCTGCGCGAGAGCGAGCGGAGGCTCTCGGCGGAAGCGGAGGCGCTCAACAAGCTCAACCAGTGGAGTTCGCGGCTCTGGCGCTGCCGCGACCTTCACACAGGTTTGGATGAAATGCTCGATGCGGTGATCGAACTGCTCGGCGCCGACAAGGGTAATGTTCAGCTGCTCGATGAAAACGGTCAATTGAAGATCGTCGCGCATCGCGGATTCGGCGAAGACTTTCTCGAATATTTCAGAGAAGTGTCGATCGCGGACAACTCCGTCTGCGCCAGAGCGCTGAGATCCGGCGAAAGGACGATCATCGAAGATGTCGAAAACGACTCTCTGTATGAACCGTTGCGCTCGATTGCGCGCGCCGAAGGCTATCGCGCAGTGATTTCCACTCCGTTGATAGCAGGAGATGGCACCCCGGAAGGTATGCTGTCCATGCACTTCGGTTCGGTACATCGTCCGGACGAACAGCAGCTGCGGCGCCTCGATCTGTACGTTCGCCAGGCGAGCGATTTCATCGCCCGATGCAAGACCGAAGAGGTGCTGCGCGAGCGGGAAGAGGCACTGCGCGAGTCAGATCGTCTCAAGAACGAGTTTCTCGCCGTGCTCGGTCATGAGCTCCGCAATCCGCTGGCCCCGATCTACAACACCAGCGAATTGCTTTCGCGCACTCTTGCGAAGCATCCACAAGCGCAAGCCAGTCTCGCTGTGATCAAGCGGCAAACGGAACAGCTCATGCGGATGGTCGATGACCTGCTCGACGTCGCGCGAATTACGCAGGGTCATATTTCATTGCAGCGCCAACCTGTCGAACTGTCGAGCGTGGTTGCGCAAGGCGTCGAGACCACCGATCGGCTGCTGCGCGACAAGCAACATCAGCTTTCGATTGTCTCGAGCTTTCGTCCGGTATACGTGTCCGGCGATGCGGCTCGCCTGGCCCAGTGTGTCAGCAATCTCGTAAGCAATGCGGCCAAATACACCGACCACGGCGGGCGGATCCGCGTCGAGACTCGTGCGGAAGGATCGACCGCAATGATTGAAGTAAGCGACAACGGGATCGGTATCCCCGAAACCCTGATGCCGCGGATTTTCGAACTATTCGTACAGGGAGATCAGAGCCTGGATCGCGCGCAGGGTGGGCTGGGCATTGGGCTGCCAGTGGTCAGAAGATTGGTCGAAATGCATGGGGGCAGGATATCCGCGCACAGCGCCGGGGTCGGCAGGGGATCAAAATTCGAGATCCGCCTCCCCAGGATCGAGGCGCCCGCAGCGGCCGGCAATGAGATTGAGCCGGCAAACGTTCCGTCCAGACGCATCTTCATTGTCGATGATAACGTCGATGCCGCAGAGGCCCTGGCGTTACTTTTGGAGATGGACGGTCATGAGGTGCAGGCCGTGAAGTCCTCCAGAGAAGCGATCGAACGCATTGAATCCTTCAAGCCGGACATCGCATTGCTCGACATCGGGCTGCCTGAAATCGACGGGTACGACCTGCTGCGACACCTGCGCGCGATTCCTGCTCTGCGGGACGTGAGATTCATCGCGGTTACCGGCTACGGCCGTCCCGAGGATCGAGAGCGAATTCGCCAGGCCGGATTCGAAAGCCATCTCGTCAAACCTGTAACTATGTCCATGCTGGCCCGTGCGCTCATGGGAAGTACGAGGCTGCCGGAAGGTGCTGAAGAAATCGACTAGCATGACGCAGCGGTTTGCTCACTTCGAGGCGAATGTTCGCGAAGGTTGTGCCAGCGCGCGGTAAGGCGCTTCGGCAAATGAAGCTTGCCGGCGTGATGCCGAAGCCAGGAGAGGTGCTTCAGACGAAGCGCATGGCCCAACACGCCGTTTGCGCAGCGCTGTCATAGCGGACCCGTGTTTGACAATTCGGCGGCTTCGCCGTATATCGTGAATTCATATTCATGAATTTCAATTCACGAAGCGGAGCGCGCAAGAAAGCCTCGCGCGAGCGGCGACGGGCGGAGAACGACGCCCGCGCCGCGCGTATCACCACCGCGGCCGCGCGCGTTTTTGCGCGCCGCGGGGTCGAAAACGCGACGATGGAGATGATCGCGCGCGAAGCCAGCGTGGCAGTCGGAACCATCTACCTGCATTTTGCGTCACGCGACGAAGTGTACCTGAACCTCTGCGCCGAGCGCGGCATGCGACTGGGCGCCGGCTATCGCGAAGTGCTGGCGCGCGGCTTGACGCCGCTCGACGAGATTCGCACCCTGGCGCGGGTTTATATCGATTATCTGCACGAATCGGCCGATCCGATCCTGTTAAGCGAGCCGACGCCCTACTACGAGATCAGAAAGCGACTTCGGCGGTCATCGGAAATCCGCGCATTCGATCGCGGTGCCAGGATTCGGCGGGAAGTGTTTCGCCTGTTCGAAAGCAGCGTGAGGCGCGCTTTCGACCGGCGCCTGCTCGCCGACTCCCTGGGCGCGACCGGAGTGACTATCGCTATTTGGTCGATACTCAACGGCGCATTCATGGTGACGCGCGATCGCGAGTACCTGGTTCACACCATCGGATTTGAGTCGAAGGGATTTGTTGCCAAAGCGCTTGATTCGTATCTGCAAGGTCTAGCCGCAGCGGCGCGTGCCGGGGCTCGTCAGTCGAAGACGTCTCAACGAAGAAACCGCCCACTCCGAACAACGAGAAAAGGAACCGGCCTATGAAAACGATTTGGTTTCACATGCAGGGGTATCGCGACTTGCCGGATGATTTTCGCGATCGCTACGAGAGCATCTGGGTGACGCCGCCCAACGACGAGCTTTGCCATTCGCCGGAGGTCGCCAAGTACCTGCATTGGAATCTCGACGAACTCGAGATGGCTGACGATCTCGGCTTCGACGGCCTCGGCTTGAACGAGCATCATCAGAACGGCTACGGCTTTCCGATTTCGCCGAACATGATCGCGACGGTGCTCGCGCGACGCAAATCCAATGCAGCGCTGGTGATCCTCGGCAACACACTGCCGCTGTATAATCCGCCGATTCGCGTCGCCGAGGAATTCGCGCTGCTCGATTGCCTGAGCGGCGGACGATTGGTCGCCGGCTTCCCGGTGGGCTCGCCGATGGATACGACCGGCTGCTACGGAATTCCTCCGACCCAGGTGCGGCCGCGATATTACGAGGCGCACGATCTGATCACCCAGGCATGGACGCGGCCGGGGCCGTTCGCGTTCAACGGACGATTCAACAAGCTGCGCTACGTCAACCCGTGGCCGAAGCCGCTGCAGAAGCCGCATCCGCCGATTTGGCTCGCCGGCGGCGGCTCGGTCGAGACGTGGAAGTTTGCGACCGATCACGACTACACCTACAGCTACCTGAGCTTCATGGGCCATAAGTACGCGAAGGTGCTGATGGACGGGTACTGGGACTCGGTCGAGAAGGCCGGCATGGACGACAATCCATACCGCGCGGGATTCGCGCAGCTAGTCGTGGTCGCAGACACCGACGCAGACGCGGAGCGCATCTACCTGAAGCATCTGCGCAACTTCTACTCGAAGTCGCTCTATGTCGCGCCGCATTTCGCCGCCGTTCCGGGGTTTATGACCAAGCGCAGTTTCGAATTTCAGTTGAGCCATCGCGGCGCGAGCGCGTTTTCGTTCGACTTCAAGCCGCACGAAGCGACCTGGAAGCAGCTGGTCGAGGATTCGCGCATGGTGATCGGCGGGAGTCCCGACACCGTGGCAGCGCAAATCGAAGAAGCCGTTCGCAACATCCGCGTCGGCCATCTGATGGTCATCCTGCAGATTCAGTCGATGGATCCCGAGCTGACTGCCTATAGCAGCGGACTGTTCGCGGAAAAGGTGCTGCCGAAGATCAAAGGCATCTGGGACAAGGAAGGCTACACCGACCGATGGTGGCCGCAGGGCGCGACGCGCAATCAACCGCAAGTGGCGCGGCCTGCTGTCAAAGCCGCTAACGGGGAAGCAAAGGTTCAGGCATGAACACGCAGACGGCGCAAAGTGTCGAGTTGCCGGGCGGCTTCGCGGCCAATCCGGTGATTATCAAGGGCGAAGGCGCGCCCGTGGTCTATCTCCACGGTCCTTTCGGCCAGGAATGGGACGGATTCCTCGACGACTTGGCGGCGCATCACCGCGTCTATGCGCCCGCGCATGCCGGTGCGGAAGAGACCGAAGACCTCGAGCAGCTCGATGGCCTGTCGGACCTGGTTATCTACTACGACGATTTGTTTGACCGCCTCGGACTCGAGCAAGTCGATCTGATCGGTCATTCGTTCGGCGGGATGGTCGCGGCGGAATATGCGGCGACGTTCCGGGATCGCGTGCGCAAGCTGGTGCTGATCGACGCGATGGGACTGTGGCATGACGATGCGCCCGTGGCAGACCATCTGCTGGTTTCGCCGGAGAAGCTGGTGAAGCTCCTGTTCAACGATCCATCGAAGCCGGAAGTCAAAGCCAAACTTGCGATGCCGTCGGAACGCGAAGCAATGAACGCCGCGATAGTGAATCGCTTCGGCGCGCTGGCAAGCACGTCGCATTTCATTCATCCGATTCCGGAGCGAGGGCTGAAGCGGCGGCTCAGGCGAATCAAGGCGGAAACTCTAGTGCTGTGGGGCGCGCAGGATGCGCTGGTGCCTCCGTCGTATGCTGCTGAATTTGTTGCGCTGATTCCCAAAGCACGCGCGGAGATGATTCAAAAAGCCGGCCACGTGCCGCAAGTCGAGCAGCGCAAAGTCGTCTCCGAACATCTGGAAAGATTTCTCGCGAGATAGAGACGGTTA
>Ga0209655_10000297_pt1 | contig 18925 bp, 10 predicted proteins | sample BogFormECP03_OM2_FD_188236 | JGI IMG/M metagenome (GOLD analysis project Ga0209655, IMG submission 188236) | Bog forest soil microbial communities from Calvert Island, British Columbia, Canada - ECP03_OM2 (SPAdes) (version 2) | ecosystem: Environmental > Aquatic > Freshwater > Wetlands > Bog ...
TGAGTACGGGCAGCCTGGGGCAGCTGCTGGCTTCGCGCTTGATTATGGGATTCGGCGGCGGCGCGTTTCTGGTGCGCGTCGTCATTCTCTCCGGGCTGCTGTTTCCCGGGAAAGCGAGGATGGCGGCGGTCACCCGGCTTTACCTTGTTCTTGCTGCTTTTGAAGTCCCGTATCCGGTCGTCATGGGGTGGATCACCGATACGTTTCACTGGAATTATGCCTTCCTGGTTGATTTTCCCTTTCTGGCGATCGGCGCTTTTTTTATCTGGAAGCTTGTCCCGCCAGGATTTTTGTCCGAGCGCCACAAAGACCGCCGGGTGGACATCTGGGGCGCGGTTCTGCTGATCGCCTCGCTGGCCTGCCTGGAAACTGCCATCAGCCGCGGCGAGCGCGATCTGTGGTTCCAGTCGGCCTGGATTTCTACAGCCCTGGTTGCGGCTGCCATTCTCTTTATCGCGTTCCTGTGGTGGGACTACCGGCCCGAAAATCCCTCGCCGGTCCTACACTTGCGTATGATCGTTCGGCACGCTTCCCTGCGGACCTACTTTCTGGTGATTTTGATCGTGGGAGCGTTCTTCGGCGCCGGGCTTTATGTCGTGCCGCAGTACCTTCGTTTCGTCCAGGACTACAGCGCCTTGCAGGCCGGCGGGTTTTTTTCGATGTACATGATCGGCCTGGGGTTAGGTTTGCAGCTCGCTTTGCATGTGCTCGTTCCCCGCCTGGGTCCTGTCCGCACGCTCGTTTGCGGAATGCTGCTCTTGGTCGCGGCGTATGCCACGATCTGCTATATCTGGACGCCCACCACCCCCACCATAGTCTTGGCACCCGCAATTTTCCTGCAAGGCTTTTGCATCGGGCCCGCTATCCTCGCCGCCGGAAACGTGGTCAGCTCCAACGCGCCAATCGCCGACGTCAATGACATTTCCACCACATACTTCTTCGTGCGCCAGCTCGGAAACACTTTTGGAGTCACCGCGGCTACCGTGATGTTCGATCGCCGCATGACCCTGCACTCCTCGCGCCTCTTGGACGTCTCCAATCGTCTGAACGCCACCACTCGCTCCACCCTCGCGCAATATGCCGATCTGATTCACCGCAACGGCGGCGCTACGAGCGTTCCTGCACTCGGCGCACTCCAGCTCTTTCAAAATGATGTGATCACCCAAAGCAGGCTGTTCTCTTACATAGACATCTACTTCGGCCTGGCGACGCTAGGCGTGGTCGCCCTGATCTCGATAGCCATCACCCGAATAAAACTCAAGCGCGGCCCCACCCAATTTCACCCGTGGTGAGCGACTGCGGAGAACGGCTCGCGGGCCGCGCGCGCTTCCATATCGTCCACGGAAGAGTAAAGTTCTCTAAATGAACCGGTAACTACTGAGCACGTTGATTAATCCACTCAACGCTTTGGAGGAGTCATTTAGATGCAGATTGGGATCGATAGCTTCGCGGCAGCCATCTCCGATCCGGCCACGGGTCTAACGCTGAGCCCCGTCGAGCGCATGCACCATCTGCTCGCAGAGATCGAGCTCGCCGATCGCGTCGGCCTGGACGTCTTCGGCATTGGCGAACATCACCGCGCAGAGTTCCTGGACTCGGCTCCGGTAGTGATCCTCTCCGCTGCCGCTGCACTGACGCAGAAGATTCGCCTCACCAGCGCAGTAACCGTTCTCAGCGCCGCCGACCCCGTTCGTGTTTTTCAGGAGTTCGCCACTCTCGACCTGATCTCCCACGGCCGCGCCGAGATTGTCGCCGGTCGCGGTTCTTTCATTGAGTCCTACCCTCTGTTCGGTCTGCGTCTTGAAGACTACGACTCACTCTTTGCAGAAAAACTCGATCTGCTATTAAAAATTCGTGCCAGCACGGAAGTGCATTGGTCCGGCAAACACCGCGCAGCTCTTACCGGCCAGGCAATCTACCCTCGCCCGCTGCAAAGTCCGCTGCCGATATGGGTCGGCGTCGGCGGCACGCCAGAATCCTTTGTTCGCGCAGGGATGCTGGGACTTCCTCTGATGGTCGCGATCATAGGCGGTGAGCCGATCCGCTTCCGCCCACTCATTGGTCTCTACCGCGAAGCCGGACGCCGCTCCGGTCATTCCCCCGAACAGCTCAGCGTGGGTCTTCATTCCATCGGCTTTCTCGCAGACACGAATGAGGAAGCCGCGGAAATTTTCTTTCCAGGTTATGCGCACACCTTTACCGAAATCGGCAAGGAACGCGGCTGGCCAGCCACGACTCGCGCGCAATTCGACGCCCAGCGCGGGCCTACTGGCGCGCTATTGATCGGTGACGCCAGAACGGTCGCGAAAAAGATCCTCTATGTAAATGCAGCTCTCGGCGGCATCTCTCGCATCACCTTCCAAATGGGTGTCTCCACGCTTCCGCACCAGAAAATGCTGCACGCGATAGAGATCCTGGGCAGCCAAGTCGCTCCTATTGTGCGGGACGAGCTGTAGTACCGCCGAACGACGGTTGGCGCGTCGCAACGCGCGCGAGTGCCAATGCGGAGCGCGCACGCGTGAAATGCACGGCGCTCGCTCGACTCTACCGGTTATTCCAGCCTCAGCTATCTGCGCAAATTTCCGATTGACGCCCTAAAAATCGATCAGTCGTTCATCCGCCAGATCACCACTGCTCCCGACGAAACCACCATCGTCACCGCCGTGATCAGCATGGGCCGCAGCCTGAAGCTGCGCGTGGTGGCCGAAGGCGTGGAAACGCAGGAAGAGCTGGCATTTCTTCAGGCGCGGCAGTGTGATGAGGCCCAAGGCTATTATTTCAGCCGGCCCGTGCTTCCCGCACAGTTCGCGAAATTACTCGAGACGGGAATACGCGCGCCAATCTCAACTGAACGTAGCGCCGGAATTGCCGCCGCTAGCTGGCCCGATCCTTCCTGACGCATTCGCCCGTTTTTGGAATCCAGGCGCGCGCCCGTTGCTGTGACTTGGTCTGCGGGCGAGAGTGATCTGCGCTATCGCATCAGGCAAGAAATGGCTGCGAGTGGTGGAGCGGGCGATTTGCGGTTCAGCAACTTATGGCGCGGAAGATTCCGGCTTGAGAGCTTGCTTCGCGGCTGGTTGCGTTTTGTCGGGCCGGGCAAATTCGTAAATCCCCGCGGGATCGGCGACCAGCAGGATGCGATCCGGTTCGACCAATATTCCCACCGGCTGCAGCGCGGCGCCTTGAGGAGTTGCCACGCGGTAGATATCCTGCAGATTTCCGTCGCGGTCGAAACGCAGCAGCATGTCGCCGATCGCGGCCCATACTTGCTGGCTCGCGCGATCCACGCCCAACGCGTGAATCACCGGCTTCACGGTTACGTCCCGCTCGCGCTCGGTGAACTTCACCACCCCGGCGAAGCTGTTCAGACCCTCTTGCCGGAAACCGTGGCCGTAGCGTTCGCCGTATTCGCCGTGCCCGGCGCCGGCGTTTTCCACTCCGCCTCCACTCGCTGGTCCGCCGGTAAGATGGGCGCCGGGAAAACCTCCTGCGGCAGCTCCGGCACCGCCCTCCGCGCCTACTGCTCCCGCTGCACCCGGTGGTGGGCCGCCTGGGCCATCGGCGCCCATGTGATGTTCAAAACCTCCGCCGAATCCGCCGCTGAATCCGGGGAAGGCTCCGGGGCCAAAAATTCCGGGCGCGCCGAACCCTCCGCCCGGTCCCCCCACGCCGAGCAGTGCGTTGAAGTCCGGCGTGTCGTTGTAAGTGTAATTGGACGAGACTTTGCCGCCGTCGCTGGTCGCCGAAAGCGAGCCGCTGAGATCGGAGCCGTCCGCGGAACTCGTTGCATTCGTCGTCGGATCACTGTCGCTGCTGCCTCCGCTCGCAGTGCCGGTCGAGCCTGCTCCGCCGGATGGCGTTGTGCCTCCGGTGCCGCCAGGCGCAGCGGAACCTCCGCGACGTCCGCCTCCGCCATGGCCGCCATTCGCCGTGAACGCCGGTGCGCCGCCCCCAACCGAGTACATGCTTCCGAACGAAAACATTTCGCCCGGCCCGGCCATGCCGGAAACGCGCATGCCCAGTTGCACCTGGGATTTATCGTGAGTGATGTCCGGGATTAGTGAATTCGCGGGGATTTCGGCTTCGTAGCCTGCGTAGCCGAAGCGGTCATACTTTCGAAATTTGGGATCTTTCAAGGAAGTGAACGCAAAATAAATATCGCCCGGCGCGCCGCTGTAAAGCTTCCCGATATCCATGGCGTAGGCTGGCGGCGGACCCGTCGCGTAACCGGCTGCGTAACCCGGCGAATCTGCCGCAGACGCGCTGAGCGCAGGCACCGTAAGCTGACTCGGATCGTTCACCGCATCGGAAACGTTTCCAAAGCTGCGCAACAATTTACCGTGCTCGTTCATCACCCGCACCAGGTGGTCGCTGCGCAGCGTCACCACCGCGAATTCCCCATTGGCCAGCGCCACCACGGACATCGGCGCGTTCACCGCGACGCTGGCCTCCAGCACGCCGTCTGGCGTGAAGATCTTTACGGCGTTGGCGCCGCGGTCGGCGACGAAGACGCGGCCGCTCGAATCCAAATCGAAATCCAAAGCGTATTTGATGGTAGCGCTGCCGGGCTGCAAATTGGGAATTTGCCCGAGGTGCTTTCCGTCCGAGGTGTAGATATGGATGACGCTGGCCGGGGCAGCCAATATGTAGTACCGTCCAGCGGCGTCGCGTTCGATCACCGTAGCGCCACTTCCCACGTCCGGGAACACGCGCCGGTGAGCGTGCAGTACAGTCTGAACGCCCTGAGCTTGCGCCGGGCGAAGCACCGCGCCGAGCAGAAGCGCCAGTGCAGATGCCCAAACTCCCGCGCGCGAAACGACGCTTGTGGTTGGCCTAATATGTCCGGTTTGCCGCCCCATCACCCTTCTTCCCCAGCCATTTTTTACGGAACAGATGCGGTTAGAATTCGCACAGGTTGCCAGGCACATTTCAATAGTCCGACGAATTTCTAGGCCCCTGCTGCCGTGCCGCGCTGCTTTCCCCTAGTTCGCGTTTTGGTGTGGAAAAGTTCCGGAATTTTGCGGATGCAGCCTCTCGGAGGGAGTGGTTCGCGCGTACAACGCGGAATTCTGGAACTCCAGGGCCATTGAAACTGAATTAGTTAGCGGCGCAGGAACTCAGATTCCATGAGCAGTGGCATGATTGGCCTATTACAATCGGGGAGTCTCGGCGGCCTGGCTACCTGGCATCGAGAGGGCGACGGCCCCGCGCGCCAGGGCGGCTGTGCAGCGCACCGCAAGCCGGCGATCGCCAGTCCGGGAATCCTGCGATGACGGACGAAACGTCCAAGCATTAACAGCAGGCCGTGTGAGCTTGTCGGCTCGAGGAAACGTCATTTTCAATCGCCTCCAAGGGAAGCTCCTGGCGCTTCTGCTGTTCTGGTTCGCCAGCGGGAATTTGAATTTGGCGCAGCAGCCTGTCAATTCGCCGCAGCAGGTTACCGGAGTGGTGCACACTCCGGAAGGCACGCCGGTCCCGGCCGCGACCGTGCATCTGATCAATACCGATACGAATAAAACCTGGCTCAGTTGGACGGACGAATCCGGCAAATTCGAATTCCCGCAAATTCCCAATGGGCCTTACCGCGTGGAAGCCAGCCAGCTGGGATTCACGAACGCGTCGCTCGTCGTGCAAGTTCCCGTGGTGCCGCCAGGTCCCATCCCGATCGTTCTGCGCGTAGCAACTTTGGCGGAACTGGCGGCGAAACCCGAGGCGACGCACCCGCCGCGCAATCCACGGCCGCCGGGCGGCGCCGCAAATCCCAACAACAATGCAGCAGGCCCAACCCGACAGGGCGGCGGAAGAGGAGGCCAATTGCCTGCAGGCGTGAGCAATGCAATTAACGCAGGGCTGGCGAGTGGCGGCTTCGAGCAGACTGACTTGACAGAGGAAGGAGCGGGCGGCCCGGCAGGCGCGACGAACACGCCGGCAAATGAAGGAACGCAAATCGCGGCGGACTCGCCCGCAGGCGCCGGTTCCAGCGCCACTTCTGATTCATTTTTGTTGCAGGGAACAGTCGGCCAGGGTCTCGCGGGAAATGGACCAGGCGGATTCGGACCGAACGGATTGGTTCCGAGCAATCCTTTGGGCGAAGGCGGACCCGGTGGACAGGGCCCCGGCGGAGGGCGCGGCGGACCTGGAGGCGGAGGACAAGGTGGCTTCGGCGGGCCCGGCGGCGGAGGGGGAGGTTTTGGCGGAGCTCCTGGCGGAATGTTTGGAGGCGGAGGAGGTGGTGGAGCTGGCGGCGGTGGGCGCGGAAGGTTAAATCGCCAGGCGGTGAATCGCATCCGCTTCAGTATCTACGATCGCTACGAAAATTCCATATGGGATGCCAAACCGTATTCGATTACAGGCAATCCCGTTCCGAAACCCAGCCACTATGACGAACGCTTTGGCGTTAATCTGGGCGGGCCGCTGAAAATTCCGCACATTTATAATGGCAGTGACAAGACTTTTTTCTTCATCAACTACCAGCACGAAACGCAGTCCAGCGTCCTGGACACCTATTCGACGGTGCCAACCGCGGCGGAACGCACCGGCAATTTCTGCGGGCTGGGAGTGACGCTCTTTGATCCGTTTTCGAATTTCACCGGTCCGCGGACTCCTTTGGGCAACGGCTGCCAGGTTCCGACGATCAATACCGCCGCCGCTGGCCTACTCGCGTTTTACCCCATGCAGAATTTGCCCGGCACGGTGCAAAATTATTTGCTGCAGACCACGGTGCCGATCAACAGCGACACGTTGAACCTGCACGTGCTGCACACCATCAATTCTAAATTCAGCCTGAACGGCGGTTACAATCTGAGTTCCCAGCGCCAGAATACGTTCGGCAATTTTCCGGATACGGCCGGCACGCAATCCACGCTGAGCCAGTCCGTCACCTTGGGGCTATCGCACAACTGGACGTCGCGCTTGGTGGAAACCATGCAGCTGAATTGGAGCCGTAGCCGCGCGCAAGTGCTGAGCGACAATTCCAACGTGAACAATGTCGCGGGGGACCTGGGAATCACCGGCGTCTCCACCGCGCCTCTTACTTTCGGCATTCCCGCGATCAATTTCACCAGCTTCTCAGGGCTGAACGACCCGGTACCCTCGCTGGTGCGCAACCAGACGCTGCGCCTGAGCGACAGTTGGAAGTGGATTCACGGGAAACACACTTTGACCATCGGCGGCGAGCTGCGCCGCATTCAGTTGAATTCCGAAGCTGATCCGGTTCCGCGCGGCTCATTCAATTTCACGGGTGTGATGACTTCGCAATTGAGTGCGACGGGCCAGCCCGTCCCCGCAACGCCGCAGACCCAACCTTTTTACGAGCTTGCCGATTTTCTACTCGGCCTGCCTTACAGCACCACCGTGCAATTCGGGCCGAACATCTATCTGCGCAGCTGGGATTTTATCGGTTACGGGCAGGACGATTGGCGATTGACCAAGCAGTTTACGTTGCTCTACGGGCTGCGCTACGAAGCCGCCACGCCGCCAGTGGACAAATACAACCAGATCGCGAATCTCGACATGAATTCCACAGCCACGGCTGTGGACGTCGTCACGCCCGGTGGCGTGGGAACGTTTGCTGGCCCGTACCCGCGCGCATTGGTCCACGGCGATTACGGAAATTGGGCGCCGCGCATCGGCTTCGCGTGGCTGCCGCCGTTCATCAAGCCCAAGACCGTGATTCGCGGCGGCTATTCGATTTTTTACAACGTGTCAATTTACAATTCGCTGGCACAGAAATATTTGTCCTACGAGCCGCCCTTCGCCACTTCGGAAAACCTGATCACTTCCGGCACGCAAGTGCTGACGCTCGAAAATGGATTCCCCAGCATCAGCACGATCACCAATCGCGGCGGCGTCAATCCTTTCTACAAAGACGGCTACGCGCAGATCTGGACTCTGGGCACCGAAACATCCTTCAGCCAGAATTGGATTCTGGATTTGACTTACACCGGGACGAAAGGCACGGACCTGGATTTGTTGCGCGCGCCGAATCGTGCGCCTCTCGGCACCAGTCCGCTGGACACGCAGAACGAACTGCAAATTCCCGACGCTAACAGTTTTTACTACGATCAATCCGGCGCGAATTCGATTTACAACGCGCTGCAGGTGCGCCTGGTGCACCGCTTCACGCACGGAATTTCGCTGCAGGCCTTCTACACTTTCTCCAAATCGCTCGATAATGCCAGCACCATCGGCGGCACCACGCCCGTCGTGGTGCAGCAGGACGGCAACTACGCCGCGGAATGGGGACTTTCTTCTTTCGACGTGCGGGACCAGCTGCGCTTCTTGACGCTGTACGAACTTCCGTTCGGCGAGCATCACCATCTCGCCACACACGGCTGGGCCGAACATGCCTTCAGTAATTGGCGGCTGCAGAATATCGTCACCTGGCAAACCGGAACGCCGGTCACCGCGTACCTGGGCGGCACGGAATCAGACAACGGCACGGGAGCAAGTTTTTCGCTGCGCCCCGATCTAGTGGCCGATCCGAACCTGGGAATTTGCGGCGGTTCCCCTCTCGCGTTTTTCAACACCGCCGCATTCGCTACGCCGCCCCCCGGCGCTTACGGCGACGAGCGTCGCGGCTCGATTGAAGGACCGTGCAAATTTAATTGGAATATGTCGCTCGCGAAATCTTTCCGCTTTGGGCCGCGGGAGCGTCATCATCTGGATATTCGCTGGGAAGTCCAGAACCTTACGAACACGCCCGCGTTCTCGGGGCTTGCGGCGACAACGGGATCCTCGTCATTTGGGCGCGTGACGAGCGCCGGCACAATGCGTACCATGGACGTGATGGCCCGGTTTAATTTCTGATGCGAGATATTGCTTACAAAATCGCGACGCTTTGGCTCATGGCGACGCTGGTCGCCGGACCGTCTGCGGCTCAAGCCGGGCAAGCCACTCAAGCGCCGCAGCAATCCGGCGGCGCCACAAGTAGCCAATCGGGCAGTCAATCCGCGCCTGTGGTGGTCGCGCCGTCCGCGCCCGCCCCTCCGGCGCCCGCGCAGCAAACTCCAGCGCAGCAGGCCGCCGCCCATCAGTCATCCGCCGTCTTGCGCAGCTCATCCGATCTAGTGCGCATTGATGTGGAAGTCACCGATAAATCCGGCAAACCGATCAAAGGTTTGACCGCGAATCAATTTACGATAACCGACGAAGGCAAGCCGCAGGCGATCACCTCCTTCTCGTACGCGGACATCGAAGCAATCGAAACCGCGGCGGCCGACGACACCAAGCCCATCGTCGTTTCCGTCGACAATGACGGCCCGAATTCCCCTTCCGCCGACGCGATCAGTGACGCGCTGCGCGACCGACGCCTCATCGTGCTGTTCTTCGATCTCACTTCGATGCAGACCGACGACCTGATTCGCGCACATGATGCCGCAGACAAATTTGTGAAGCAGCAGATGACCAAGGCCGACGTGGTCGCCGTCGTCGTTTTCTCTACACGCCTCAACGTCCTGGCCAATTTCACGAACGATCGCGCCGTCCTCAATAAAGCGATCGCGCAGTTGACGCCGGACAACTCCGCGAACCTCGCGAGCCCGCTCTACGCCGCAGCGGCCAATGGCGAATATGACGTCCAGGAATACACTGGCGCGGCCTACACGCCGGACGAAACCGAATTCAACGTCTTCAATACGGACCAGAAGCTCGCGGCCGTCGAAGGCCTTGCGGATGTCCTCGGCGGAATCCCCGGACGGAAAGCGATGGTGGAATTCACCGGCGGCATCACTCAAACCGGCGAAGAAAACCGCACGCAACTGCGCGCTGCGACGGATGCCGCGAATCGCGCCGACGTCTCCATTTATTCGATTGATTCACGCGGGCTGTTCGCCGCGCCGCCAGGTGGCGACACCACGACGAACGCCGCGACCGGAACCTCGATGTTTACCGGCGCATCGGTCTTCCATCAGACCGACCAGCGCGAAGATTCGCGCGACACGCTCGCGACCCTTTCCACGGACACTGGTGGAAAAGCGTTTTTCGATTTAGGTGACCTGAGCGATGCGTTCCCGGCCATCCAACGCGATAACGGCGGCTACTATCTGGTCGGCTACAATCTCGGCGCCGACGTAAAACACGATGGCCGCTGGCGTGCCATTCGCGTGAAAGTGAACGTCCCCGGCGCGCACGTTCGCTATCGCGACGGATATTACGCGCCGCGCGATTTCCAGCATCTTGAGAAAGAAGACCGCGATCAGCAGCTCGCCGACGCGATCAATTCCGATCATCCCGTCGTCGAACTTCCCGTGGCCGTGGAAACTGGAATCTTCCGGCTGAGCGCAACGCAAGCCTACGTTCCCATCGCCGCGAAAATCGCTTCCAGCGCGCTCGATTGGGCGCAAAAACACAATAAACAGCACGCGGAATTCGATTTCGCGGTGGAAGTGCGCGCCGTACCTTCAAGTCAGATCGTCGCGCAATTGCGCGATACGATTACGGTGAACCTGGATGCCGGGCATTTCGAGCAGGTGCGCCACAACAATCTGCTGTACCAGGGCGGAGTCGTGCTCGCGCCGGGAAATTACCGCCTGAAATTTGTCGCGCGCGAAAATGAATCGGGAAAGATCGGCACGTTCGAGCAAAATCTGGTGGTCCCGGCAGCGCATCCGGAAAAAGTCACGCTCAGTTCCGTTGTGCTGTCGAGTCAGCTTGTTCCTATCGAGAAATCATCCGAGGTCGCAACCAAAGGCCAGGGCGTGCGCGCGAAACTTACCAGTTCCCCGCTCGATATCGAAGGCCAGAGAATTATTCCCAGCGTGACCAACTATTTCACGCAGGGGCAGACGCTGTACGTCTTTCTGCAAGCGTACTATCCGGAAAAATCCAATATAAACGAGACGTTCGATCCGAATTCGCTGCGCGCGGGCCTCATCTTTCTGCGCAACGGAATTCAGATGAACGCCACGCCACTGATTCCGCCCGCGCAAGTGGACCCGAAAACGCATACCGTATCGTTCCGCATCAGTTTGCCGCTGCAGAAGCTGCCCACCGGGCGCTATACGGTGCAGGTGATCGCCGTAGCGCCGGGCACGCAACATTCGGCATTCGGCCGGGCGTACCTCGCGCTGCAACAGAATCCAGCGGCGACTACTACACCAAGCCCCTGAGGTCAGAATGAGCGTGCAGTGCTTCCCCGCGCGCTGCTATTAGAACGCTCGCCGCGACGACCAAGCGGACGGCGCGCCACTAGCGATCGATGTAAAACCCTTCGCGCGTTTGTAGCGCCGCGTCCTTCTGCTTAACGGTCAATTCGATTTTGTGATAGCCTGCGTCGGCGTCTGCCTTCGCGGGCGTGTAGCCCAGCGCGTATTGATTGCGCAGTTCCTCGTCAATTTCCGCGTAAATCTGATCAATGCTCTCTTTCTTGGTGACTTCAAAAAATCGTCCGCCGGTTTCCTTCGACAGTTGCTGCAGAATTTTCTTGCCGTCTGGTCGCGATTCCTGCGGATAGCGCCGGTGCCCGCCTCCGCCCATCCCGCCTCCGCCCATCCCGCCCATGTGCCCCGCGCCGTACCCTCCGCCGTTTCCGTATGCGTCTTTATCAGCAAAGAGAATCGAATAGACGAGCGTGTCAGCGCGCTGGGCCGTGTCGATGGCGTCGCGCAAAGTCTCTTTGCTCCCGCGATCCACGCCGTCGGTCAGCACCACGATAGCTTTGCGCCCCTGCTGCTTTTTCATCAACTCGTCCGACGCCAGATACACAGCGTCGTACAACAGCGTCCCACCTCCGCCATACCCGCCATGCGAGCCGCGTCCGCCGCCGCCGCTACTGTCACTCCCCGGATCGCTTCCTGACGAGCCGCCACTTCCCGCCTGCGAAAATTGCGGCCGGCCCAGTTGATCGAGCGACGCTTCCAATTTCTGCCGCGAAGAAGTCAGGTCCTGCAGCAGTTCCACTTCGTGATCGAAGTGGATCACAAACGCCTTGTCCTTATCTTCGCGCAACAAATGATCGATGAAACCATGGCTGGCGTCACGCTCTTGGTCCAGGACGCGCCGCTGGCTCCCGCTGGTATCCACCAACAGGCCGAGAGTGAGTGGCAGATCGGAATCCGGCGCAAAATAAGTGATCGTTTGCGGATGGCCGTCCTGCTGCAGCACAAAATCATCCTTGGTCAGGTTGCGGATCAGCGCCCCGTGTTTATCGCGCACCGTCGCGAACATGGTCACCAGCTTCACGTTCACCGAAATCGTCGGGCCTTGCTGCTGGCTGCGCAGCGGCGCGCCTGCCAGCCACAGCAAAACTGCAGAAAGAACAATCGCAACTTTCCTGCGCACGAAGGACTTCTGCGTTACAGGGATGTAGCCTTGCGCGCGCATCTGCATTGCCTTAATTCCTCGTTTCGTGATGGACATGAAAGTACCGCCAGCCTGAAGTTCGGCCGCCGTGGGTCGCGTCGCTCAACCGCCAGACGCACTTCCACCGATGCTGCTACCACTGGAACATTCCGTGGCTGCGCCCAGGAAGTTCCATCATTTTGGATGCTTCAGAGGCGGATTTCGGGGTGCGGCACGTCGAAACGCCAACCGAAGTACGAAGAAAAGTGCAGCTAAATGGAAAAGAGCCCGCGTCATTGGGGGAGGCCGCGGCATGTACCGCCACGACGCCGTGCTCGGTAGAATGGCAAGCAGCCGCACCGTAATGTTCGGGTCACAGACCGCGCATTCTGCGATTTCTTTGCATCCAATCGGCGCTAGTGTGGTCCGTACAAAGAAGTCAGAGGAGACAACGATGGCGAGACGGAACGCAACGATCCCCGCGATAGTCGCAGCGATATTTTTTCTTGACGCCACGGCGATGCTGCCTTATCCCAAAGCGGAGGCGAAATCGCAAATGCCAAAGCAGGTATTCGGCAAGATACAGGATGGGCAAAGCGTCGATCTGTACACGCTGACGAACAAGTATGGGATGACCGCCGCGATCAGCAACTTCGGCGGCACGCTCGTCTCGCTCAAGGTTCCAGACCGCGACGGAAAGATTGGCGATGTGGTGCTGGGCTACGACAATCCCGCGGACTACGAAAGCGGCAAAGCCTATTTCGGTGCCACCATCGGCCGCTACGGCAACCGCATCGCCCACGGCAAGTTCACTCTGGACGGCGTCGTGTACACGCTGCCGCTGAATAACGGCGAGAATACTTTGCACGGAGGCATTCGCGGTTTTAACAGTCGCGTATGGACTACAAAAGATGTATCGAGCAGTGCGGGGGAAGCGCTCGAACTAACTTACCTTAGCAAGGACGGCGAAGAGGGCTTCCCGGGCAACCTCAGCGTAAAAGTCGTTTACACCCTGCTGGCCGATGAGAACGCGCTGAGGATAGATTACTCCGCGACCACGGACAAGGACACCGTACTCAATCTGACCAACCACTCGTACTTCAATCTTGCCGGACAAGGCAACGGCGACATTTTGCAGCACCAGCTCACTCTGTACGCCAGCCAGATAACCCCTGTGGACGCGTCGCTCATCCCCACGGGCAAACTTCAGGACGTGCACAACACTCCTTTCGATTTCCTGCAGCCCATGGCCATTGGCGCGCGCATCAATATGAATGACGAGCAATTGAAATTCGGCAGAGGCTACGATCACAACTGGGTGCTGGACAAAAAATCACCAAGCGCACTGTCTCCGGCGGCGCGCGCCTACGACGCGCAGAGCGGCCGCGTTGTGGAAGTTTCCACCACCGAACCCGGCGTGCAGTTCTACACCGGAAATTTTCTGGACGGCACCATTCATGGCAAGGATGGAAAAGTATACGGCTTTCGCTCCGCGTTTTGCCTGGAAACTCAACATTTTCCCGATTCGCCGAATCACAAGAATTTCCCCTCGACCGAGCTAAAACCGGGACAGACTTTTCACTCGACTTCGATCTACAAGTTCACGGTGCAAAAGTAAGCAGCGCCGCAAAGTGGCCTCAGCGGCAGGCTTTGGGCGCTGAAGGACAGATTTTGTAGTTCTCGCACAGACTGGTAAAATTCGACCCTGAGCTTCACCCGGAGAAGAAATCAACGTGGAATACCGCGCGCTCGGCCGCACCGGTTGGAAAGTTTCGCAAGTCAGCTTCGGCGCATGGGCCATCGGCGGTTCGTGGGGCCATGTTTCTGACGAAGAGGCCATGGCCGCCCTGCGCACCGCAGTGGACTGCGGCGTCAATTTTTTCGATACCGCCGACGTGTACGGCAACGGCCGCAGCGAACGCCTGATCGCCGACCTGAAGAAAAATTACAAAAAGGACATCATCGTTGCCACCAAAGCCGGGCGACGTCTGCCCACGCAGTCCGTGGCCGGTTACAGCGCCGCAAATCTTACGGCCTGGGTGGACGACAGCCTGCGCAATCTCGCCACCGACGCGCTCGACCTGCTGCAACTCCACTGCCCGCCCACGGAGCTTTATTCTCAGCCCGAAACGTTCGATATTCTCGATCGCATGGTGAAAGCCGGAAAGCTGCGCTATTACGGCGTCAGCGTCGAAAAAGTGGACGAAGCGCTGAAGGCTATCGAGCATCCCAACGTCCAGAGCGTGCAGATCATTTTTAATTGTTTCCGCCAGCGGCCCGCGGACGAATTTTTTCTGCAAGCCCAGCGAAAAAAAGTCGGCATCCTTGCGCGCGTGCCGCTCGCCAGCGGCCTGCTCACCGGCAAGCTCCGCCCCGATTCCACTTTTGAAGCGGACGATCATCGCAATTTCAATCGCCACGGTGAAGCGTTCGACGTGGGCGAGACTTTTTCCGGCGTGGATTACAACGCGGGCCTCGAAGCCGTGGAAGAGCTCCGCGCACTGCTGCCCAATGGCGTCACCATGAGCCAGTTCGCGCTCCGTTGGATTCTGATGTTCGATGCAGTGACGTGCGCGATCCCCGGCGGCAAACGCCCCGATCAGGTTACCGACAATTGCCGCGCATCAGGCCTGCCGCCGCTCAGTCCGGAGGCGATGGCTACAGTACGCAACATATACGACACGCGGTTCGGCGCGGCTCTGCGCCATCGCTGGTAAAATCCCGCGACAAAGCGCTTCAAGCGTCTCTCATTTTTTAGTTTGGAAAGTTACGAGACTTCAAATCACCAAGGGTCGTGAAGTTCGCGCTGCAGTTTCCGGCCCGATGCGAAATTCCCTGTCGATTTCTTCCGCGACTTCCGCCACCACGCGTCCCACCACCATGATTGCCGGCGCCGGCAGCGCGCCCTCGTCCGGCAGCTTCGCGAGAACCGTCGAGCGAATTGCCTGATCTTTTCCGGAAGCATGCGACACAAGCGCGCAAGGCATGTCGTCCGGCCAGCCCGCATCGCGCAGTTGCTGCATCACGCGGGCGTAATCGGTCCCCGGCATATAGAGGACCAGCGTGGTAGTGCTGGAAATTCCGCCCCACTGTATCGAACGGTTGTCGGTGTCACGCTGGATCGTGGTGAACAACACCTGCGAAGCAACGCGCCGGTCCGTAAGCGAAAATCCCGCCGCAGCGGCCGCTCCGAAGCCCGCAGTAATCCCGGGAACAATCTCGAACTCCACGCCCGCTTCGCGCAACGCCGCGATTTCCTCACCCGCGCGCCCAAAAAGCAAAGGATCGCCGCCCTTCAATCGCACCACCACCTCGTGCGACTTCGCATACGAAACCATCAGCGCGTTGATCTCTTCCTGCGTCAGCAATTTCCGCCCGCATCTTTTGCCAACGTCAATAAGCTCCGCGCCAGCAGCCACCAGCGCCAAAACTTCGCGGCTCACCAGCGCATCATGCAGCACAATATTCGCGCGGCCTAAAATCTTCGCCGCCTTCAAGGTGAGCAGCTCTGGATCTCCCGGCCCGCCGCCCACCAGATACACTTTGCCCTTCATGAATTGCTCCTGCCGATCAATTCCTGCTTGTCACTCTCACCTTCGCGCAAAAATTTCTCGAACATTTCCTCGCTCGCGAGCTTATGCAAGAGCCTCTTCGTCTCTTCCGGATCTTTCCCCTCGCCGCGCAGGAATTTGCGCGCCGCACCCAGCCATTCCAGCCACGATTCGTATTCCGGCCCGAATTGCGCCTCCAGTTCCCGCCGCAGCCGCTGCGCCAGTGCCGGACTCTGCCCTTCGGTGGAAATTGCAATCTGCAACGCCCCGCGCCGCACCACCGCCGGATAATAAAAGTGGCAGTACTCCGGATCATCCACCACGTTACAAAGAATTCCTTCCGCCTCGCATTGACGAAACACTTCGTGATTCACCTGCGCCGAAGACGTCCCAGCAACAACCAAAAACGCGCCGCACAAATCCTCCGCGGCAAAAGTCCTGGCCTGCCATTCAATTTGGCCCGCATGCGCCCACGCCGCAACTGCCTCCGTAGCTTCCGGCGCAATCACCACCACATGGGCCTCCGCCGCCAGCAGACTCTGTATCTTCGATTCCGCGATCACACCGCCGCCCACCACCACGGACAGCCTCCCGCGCAATTTCAGCGAAATGGGAAACAGAGGCATCACCTATCCCTCAATCCCGTGCGGCACGGGACCCGCCGAAACGTCCCGTGCCACGGCCTCCGCAATTTGCCCCGCCAGGAGCATGCGGATCTCGTCGTTCGTATGTCGCGCAAAAAATTGCCGCAAATTTTCGCCGGGCCCGCGGTCTTCTTCAAAATTTCGCAACAAGCGTTCGATAGCGTCCGGCACTTCCGTTGCGGCACAGCGGTAACCGATGGGGCGAGCGATCGCGGCAAACTTACCAACCGCGCCGCCCACGCAGAAGTAATAAGCATCCACCATCTTGCCGCCCACTTTGATTTTCTTGCCTTCCAGACCGATGTCCGCAATCCAATGCTGGCCGCAACTATTCGGGCACCCGGCAATGTGCAGTTTCAGCTGCTCGTCAAAACCAGGAATACGGTCCTCGAGTTCTTCGACAAGCCAGCGCGCGAAGCTCTTCGTTTCGGTCAGAGCCAGTTTGCAAAATTCTGATCCCGTGCAAGCGATGGTCCCGCGCGCAAACGGCGATGCGGCCACCGGCAGGCCCGCCGCGTCCAGCGCGCGCGCCACGGTGTCGGCATGTTCGCTCGGCACATTCACCAGCACCAGATTTTGCATAATCGTGGTTCGAATTTCGCCACCTGCAAAACGTTCGGCAAGTTCCGCGGCGGTCCGCAACTGATCGGCGCTGATCCGCCCGCGCAACACAGACGCACCCACATAAGAGAATCCCGGCTGCTTCTGCGCGTGAATACCCACATGATCGCGATAAGCATCTTCGGGAACATGCTCAGGCTCCGCGGAATCAAGCGTGAATCCCAGGCGATGCTGCAATTCCGCAAGAAACGAGTCGGCGGTCCAACCGTGCTTCAAAAACAAGAACTTCAATCGCGCCCGCTCGCGGTTCTCGCGCAACACTTCACTGTCGCGGAAAATCTCAGCGACCGCTCGCACCACCTGCGCCGCCTGATGCTCGGCCACAAAGGCGTTCAAACGCACCGCCAGATGCGGATCAGCGGAAAGCCCGCCGCCCACGCGCAAAGAAAATCCGGTTTCGCTCGCGCCACCTCTGCGGCGCGTGGTCGCAGTCAAAGCCACGTCGTTAATTTCAGGATACGAGCACCACAGATGGCAGCCTGTGATCGACACTTTGAATTTCCTGGGCAAATTGTAAAACTCGGAATTGCCCCCGATCTGGCGATTCAATTCCAGCGCTACGGGCGACGCATCGTAGATTTCATCCGCATCCACGCCCGCCAGCGGGCATCCGGTGATGTTGCGCGTCACATCGCCGCAGGCGCCCGTGGTTGTCAGACCTACCGAATGTAAGCGGTCTAATATTTCCGGTAGCGCTTCGATCGTCACCCAATGCAACTGAAAATTCTGCCGCACGGTGATGTCTGCCACCCCGCGCGCGTGCCGTTCGGCGATATCCGCGACGGACCGCAACTGCGCGCTCCGCAAGATTCCGTTCGGAATCCGGATGCGCACCATAAAAAAATGCGTCGCCTTCCCTTCACCGTTCGCGCCGCCGATCACTCCCTGCCCGTCGCCCTGCGTGTAAATTCCCCACGAGCGAAAATAGGTCGCCAGCCATTCCGGCGGAATCGATCCATGCCCCAATCGCGCAAATTCGCGAATCTCGTCAACGCACTCCCACGCGTTCTTGGCCCGCTTGAGCCGCTCGATGCGTTGCGCCTTGGTTTCCTTGATCTCGGTCACAAAAAATGGCCCATAAAAACAAAAAACCCACCAACCAGTATCTCTGGCGGGTGGGGCTCGGGAACCTAAAGTTGGATTAAGACTTAAGTCCCAAATCTCCTATCGCCAGACCGCTGCGCCATACAACATGCGCAACAGGCGCATGGACAACACCGCGTCTGGCAACAATTCAACATATAACTAGCACCTTACCGGACTTCACCATCGCCGTCAATCGCAAAGGCAGACACCCGTGCTTACAGAAGCCTCGCGCAATCTGCACAAATCTCCATACGTTATTTAATTCCTCCGAAAACGCGATAACCAATCCGCTGCAGCACAGTCCAACACACCGAAGCCGGCCCAGCACGGTTCATCCGACGTTCGTTCGTGGGATTTTCGCCAGCAGGCGGCTCCCCGCCGAGCGATTTCGGACACCCGCAAACGTCACAAAAGAAACGTTGTCACCCGAAGTCCTCGGCGTTATGCTTCCGGCGGTTCCCCGGGTTACCACCGAGGCTTGGAACCAACCCAGTCCAGATTAACCGCTCCAAGCAATCCAAAACCCGTTTCCACAACGTAGTAGAAGCAGGTGTGGTTGCAGTTCAATCTGACAGGAGGTAATTCGGTAAAATGACAAAGTCCAAGAAGGCCCTAATCGCTGGCGCAGCTCTGGCAGGTTTGCTCGCCGGTACCACCACAACGATCCAGGCGTCCAACCTTCTCTCCGGCATGCATTCCGCAGCCCAGTCGGATCAGAAGCCCGCAGATTCCAAGGTGAAGGAA